>LFCJ01003788.1_pt1 | contig 11091 bp, 12 predicted proteins | sample 643141 | NCBI WGS metagenome assembly LFCJ01 (sample SAMN03766243, study PRJNA286221) | soda lake metagenome | biome: soda lake; feature: Kulunda steppe; material: water; isolation source: sample B1-Br-g2 brine of Lake Bitter-1 | place: Russia: Kulunda steppe | collected 2010-07 | reverse complement strand
GTTCTTGGCTGATGCTTGCCAGCAAGTCTGCCCTCCCTGAGTACCCTCCTTCCACTCAAGGTGGCCTCTCAAAGAAGCAAATCTGTGCTCAGCAAGAGACCTGAGCCAGAGACACCAATTAATATATGCACTCTCCTGCAAATGAGCCAGCCTGCAAGTGTTAATGTCTGCAAAGCTGAGGGAGGGTCCTCTCAAAGCCAGGCTGGCTCGCTGAGCATAGAGGCTCAGCAACAGCCAATCCAACATCTCCTTACTCACGCTTCGCTTCCATAAACCATCTTGTCTGTCACGCCTCCCAAGGCCAACTGCGGCAAGAATTAAAATTTAAACGGGACGCAGGAAAACAATTCCTGGCTCTTTGTGCGAGGAAATTTGAAATGGTTCAAACAGATGGTGTTGGACAGCAGCAGGGGGAGGAGCAGCAGCAGCAGCAGCAAAATGGAGAACAGGGGACCATACCTAAAGAAGAGGGGGAGGAGAAGGAGGAATGTGGATGGTGCCGGTGGATGAAAGCTGGAGGGTGCAAGTCGCAATTTGAGGTGGGGCAGGTTAGGTCTATTGCTTAGATCAGCCTCATCCCTTTGAGCAGGTTGGATCATCGTAGAAGAATGCTCACATATCCTTATAAACACAGGTTTGGTTGCGGTGCGTGGACAGCGTGCGAGATGCAGGGAGGGAAGATGTGGAGTCATGTGCTGGTGTGGTGAGTGCAGTGGCGGCAGCAACCATGCGTTGCTCATAAAGGACAAATTACCAAGAGTACCCATGCTTCATCCCTGCAGATGGGCCCTTTGTGGGATTGCATGGCAGAGAACAGCGAGTACTACGCTCCCCAGCTCAATGTCATCAAGCAGAGATCGCCTGGTAAGTAGTCAGTTCTGCGTTTGCAAGCAGTACCCTGGACGCTATTGATAAAATGAACCTGCCATGGATGATGCTCAGGCTGCTTGAACAAGCCTGGGACTCCAGGGGGAGTGTTACGCGCCCAAGGGTTGCCACGGTGCACCCTTACTCATGCACGTGATTCTGACTATCCTCCACCAGACACTTGCCTAGCTGGAACCGGGCACCAATGTTGCCTGAGATTCTTTTGGGAATCTTCTGCTCTAATAGCAAGGTGCATACTTTGTTAGCAACTTGCCAGTGGCAAGATTTGCAGCAGAGTCTTTATGGTTACATGGCATTGCGCAAGCCAATTTTGTACGTTCTCAGCATGATCAAACAGCTTTACTACTGATTTGCCTTGGGGTTTCCTGAATGCGTTGGTGAGATGAGACATACGGGAAGAACTGTAAATCCAGGTATACCATCAAGACATTTGTTATGCGAACCATCCATGAAGGGACAATGATGCTTTGTTAGTGGATTGAAATTGGAGTGAATTGGAATTGGACTAAAAGGTCATAGGATGATTGGGCAAGCTGCCCCAAAAATTTGGAGAAAGTCGATGGCCCTTAGGTATTAAGAGGGTACCTGGGTGGGCTTACGTATACCTCGCCCAGAGAAGCTACCCATCTTAAGTTGTGTTGGACTCAGAGCCTACATACCCCAAATAAGCTGTACTTCAACCGCTTTTAATACTCATTTACATGACATGCTTAAGCTCTGCTTTAGATTGTTGGAGCATTTTGGCTTTCTTAGGCATTGGCGACACAACGCCAGCCCCTCGCAAGCTGCTTTTAGCCCGTGGGTAGGACGTTGAGCAACAATGACGATGAAATAAAGAAAAAGGAGGGAAAAGCTCAGAGAGGGGACACAAAGGCCCAAAATGGGTATGCTTTTAGAATGTTCTTAAGGTGTGAACCCCATGGCTGGCAATTTCAAGCTCAGCACTGGAATTAAGCCCCAATTTTAAGGTTCCCGAATCAGTCAAGCTTGAAATCTGTCAGTCATGGGGCACATGCCAGATCGGCCGCAGCGTGAACCCTACTTTTGACCCTTAAGTCTCCACACTAGATCAAGATCACCCAGGGCTCCAAATTACATGATTTTTGGTGCAATGATGTTTTTTGTAAAAAAAGGTTGGGTCATGCGTCCATTTGCCCAGACCAATGCGCGTATGATACGAACAATGCGCGTATTGAACGTCAATGCGTCCGCATTTAAGGGTCATTTTTGAGGGTAGTGGTTATGGGGGGTAGAGGGGGGCCTGTGGGTCCCCAACTGCCCCCCCAGCTACCTATAACCACCCCTATACGCTCTTACATGTACATGTAAATTCAAAATGCCTGGAGAAGAAGGGAAGGAGTGGAATCATGTCAGGGTCATTGAACTGAAAGACATGTCGCTCCAGCACAAGGTAGAGTGCAAGTACTGCAAGCATGTCTTTGTAGGTGGTGCTTCCCGCATCAGGGAGCACTTCCTGCAAATAAATCCAGCTTGTGGGGTAGCAAAGTGCACAGCAGATGAGGCAGTCCTGCAGCCTGTTCTGGATGAGATGAGGGCCATCGATGCTCAGTACAAGGCAGCAGCAGGAGCAGCAGCAGCGCAGCGCCAGCTCGACAGGAGTACAGCAGCAAATGCGAGCAGAACTGGAGCGACAGCCGGAACCGCTTGACCACATCGCGCGCATGCAAGCTGGTGTGGCCGAAACAGCCTGCGCTTGGCTGAGCGCACCCAGTCCCTGGAGCAGGGGCCTCAGGCACGAGTATGGGAAGTCTTCAGCGACAATGAGGAGTGCCAGGGCAGTGATGTAGACGACAGTAGCAGCGATGAGGACTGCAGCAGCGATGAGGAGTTGATAAGATATAGACTGCTTAAGACTTCCTTAAATCTCTTGATTTGCTTACGCTAAGTAAAGTCACCGAGAGAAGAAATGAGCAGGAACGAAGGAAAGGCCGGCGGGGGGGGGGGTCCGCATTTGAATCCGCACTTGGAACCGGGTTTTTTTTCAATTCGCGAATTTTAGCCTTGTTTTTCAATGCGTAAAATGCGATACAATACGCATGACCCAACCCTGTAAAAAAATAAGATACATTGAAAAAAATGAAAAGGCGCAGTGGTTGGTGAGATATGCAATTTCATGTGCCTAGAGAAAATCAGTGTTTGGGGTGCCAAAATGGGTAACTAACTTTACCCCTTCAAACCTGGTCTTCAGCATCCAGGAATGATGACCATGATGAAAGTAAACTGGTGGCATCTTGGAGGCAAAATGAGCTCTATTGGGTTGTTTTGTCTCAATATGTTAATGCCAAAAACACAGGCAGCGCACCCACCCAGGCCACCAGGGTCATCTATTTCGGCCCAAACTTCCCCAAGTGCCTAGTTATATGATTGAGTTGGGATCTGCATCAAAAAAGACATTTTCGGACTTTTGTCCCATGTCCCCCCTCTGGGAAAGCTTCCACTTTTTTTCCTTTTTATATCTTCTGAAGAAGATGTGAAACTTTTGGAGAAGCATAAACCAGGTGCACGAGCAGCCATTCACTTCTATGGGCTACAGAGCAACTCTGTGCAAGGGGCTGAGCCAGGAATGGAAGCATTCACCTTTTTTCATCTATAATGCGCGAATAGTTCGGTAAACTTCGAAATACGCGAATGGTTCGATCGAACGTTTGCCTGCAGGCGGAGGAGGGGGAGGCATTAACTCACGCCAGCTGACCCTCCCCTCTCCTACCCCTGATTCCACATTTATAGATTTAGCAACTATGCTGATTACTTGGGGCCACTGTAAGGCGCAAAACGAAGCAAAACAGGTGCATCGCAGGGCCCATTTTGAAGAGGGTCATTTAAATTGATATTTTACAGCTCGGGGAGTAATTCGGTAACATTCAAGTTAATGCGCGAATACTTCGAAATGCGCGAATGCTCCATCCCTGGGCTGAGCACAGTGGCTGAGGATAAGATCCCCATGGCTGTTCACATTTGAGAAGGTTCCATAGCTGTATCTGCTGAACTAAGGCAGCTTAGTTGAAGCCTATCAGGCCTGCAACCTGCACATAAACCTAGAAAGGCACCCCATCCCATGACTGCTTAACACATTTCCCCCTCTCCTGATATGCAGATGAACCAGAGCAAGCCAAGAGTGATCATAAAGAAGAGAATGTTTTGAAGCAGGAGGAATCCTTGAGCTGATTGCATGAAAATGCCTTTCCTTACTTATTGTAATTTGAAAGGTTATCTTTGCTTGTGTAATTATTTCTTTTTCTTCTTTCTTGCACGTTATCCTTGGGGTGCACATGACTGAGGACTGCACACTGTACTACATGGCATGTTCAGACCTGAACAACCAGTGATCATGCCATGTCAGTTGAGGCTGGTGCAGGTTGCTGCGCCATGGGTTCTTGCTAGCTATACATTGTTTTTGTTCATTTTAAGAACATCACCCCATTTATATTCAAGTTGCCTTACGACACAATCACTATGCGAGGCCACCCACGAATGGCCAGAGGATAAGCCAAAAACTGGAATGTGGCAATACATTTTTCGCTGACCCAATGGTGAGCATTGTGGGGCCCTCAGGCTGGGGGCGCCTCTGTGCCAACTTGGCCTTGAAGGCGTCACTGCTTGCTATTGTTTTTTCACTCAAGCTGCCAGCTGCTGCAGTACTGCCTGCTTTATTGATGAAGGGAGCATCTTGCTGCCTGTGTAGTATTCTTTTTGCTCACGTGCTCATAAGTAATTACAGGTACACTTATGGCAAGGGAATAGGCCAGAAGGAGGAATTGGCACTCGATCCCACTAGGTGATCCTTTTAACCTCAAACCTTCAAGATTACAAGTTGTAACCTTACCCTTCACCTTGCAGCTCCGGATAGTCGAGCAGGCGGCGGGGCACCTGAGATGGGAAGTCGATTATCCACCCTCGCAACCTGTGGGTTCGGGGTTCGAACCTCACTGGAGGCCAACCGGCTAAAGTTTAAAGTTTAAAAAGGGTTAACCGCCAGCCAGATCGTTAGGCTGATTGGTTTGTTGCTGGTCTTCGCCAGCCAAAAAATAGTCCATAATGTCCGAAATGATGTCCGAAGGCCAACCGGCTAAGCTGCCCTCGTTCGGCGGATACAGCCTTGAAACCTTACCTTACCTTACCTTACCCTTCACCTTGATATACTTGTAGAACAGGGAACATTCCATGATAGAGTAATTCAATATATTCCGCAAGTTTGGTGGGTACACTGCTGAGGCAGTGCATCACACAGCCTGAGGTCATGTGTGCTTCGGTCACCTACGTCGGAAATGTTTGGGCCATTGAAATGTAGTAGCCACGGTGGCTAGCTCTCCTCCTATCCAAGAGTCTGACAGGGTTAGGGTCGGGGACCATGCCCTCTGTTTTGAACACGTACGTGTGTGTCTGTGGATATTTGGTCCTGCTGGGGTTTTTTATACACTCGTCTTCCCCTAACTTTCATTGTGAAGATGGACACAAGGTCCTTAATCTGCTCAATCTTCCACAATTGATGGAGGGAGTGATGCATCACTTACTAGTAGAAACCAACTTGGTCGAAAACAATCAGCCTAATCTCCGGCTGGCAGTGTGCATACATTTGATCACTTAGATCCCAGAGGGACGCTAGTACCAAATGCTATAATAAATTACGGACACACCAGCCATCAGAGAAACTAACAAATGCCGCTTGAAATGCAGACACAGGTTTTAGGGCTCTGTGTTCCAAAATGATCTGTGAACTGGTGCGTGCAGTGCTGTCGTTGAATGTTGACATGAATGGGTTGGATGTGCCCTTTTGCATGATTGAATATAGCTATGTGCTTGCTGACACAAAAGATCATTGCAACAAAAGTGAGTCTGTCCTAGACAGTGCCATGAGGCCAGCTTTTTGAGCAGCAAACAAAATAAAATGAACCTATCAGCTTGGATCACATGTGCAAGCCAATAATGCTTTTCGGGCTCATTGACCGCGAAACTGGAGCTGAGATGATGCATGACAAGGATGGGAGAGGCAGAGGGAGCAAAGGGAGGAGTCTTGACTAATGCTGCGCAAATCACAGCTGCAGCATCCAAACAGCTGAGAATCGACACACATTAGCTGCAGATGGCAACTACGACGGCGATATCGTCAGGCTTGCCACCAGAGTAGACCATGTCAAAGGCCTGCGTGCCCAAAAAGCGGGAATGGAGTCAGATAAGCTGCATGCTGCCCAGGTGAACGTGGACGCATGCGGACAGAGGCTTGGGATACTTGCAGCCTGCACATTGCGCCCATGCAGAAACCGTGTGCGACACACCAGCCCTTCAAAGGCAAATCTTACTGCGCATGAGTAACTAGCTCACCGTCTCAACCATCTCATTCAAACCGGGACTGCGGCCCAGGCGAGTCCCCAGGCCGGCAGGCTTACTGCTCATCTGCCCTCAACGGCAGGCTGCAGTCCAGCCCCTGCTACTCACCCAACAAGGCAAAGCACACTCGCGCTCACCTGGGTGGCGGCCCGTGAGTAGGGTGTAGACCGTGAGCGGTCCATGGAGGCGTCAAAGGCGAGCTTGATCAGGCGCTGGGTGATGGGCGCAGCCGCCAGGCCCTTGCTGCGCGCCAGCATGACCTGGGGGCAGCACGAGTCGGGGCAGGGCGGACATCAGAGGGGTGGCTGACATGACACCTCTTCATACCAGCTCCCTCAGGGACCGGTGAGGCACGCGTGCTCCCTCAGGAGGACCGATGAGGCATGCATGCTCCCTCAGGGGGACCGGTGAGGCACGCGTGCTCTCGTGCGCACAAAAGCATGCAGACAATGCAGGAGCCCAGGGGAGCGGTGCGCTACCTTTGCTTGTGCACGAGGGGCCGCACTGGGGGCTGTGCACAGGTGACGTGGCAGCGCATGCAGGCCTGCCTGCCCAGGTTGCAAGACACCGCTGTGTGCCCAGGGGCACCAGTGCTCAGGAGTAAGGTTGGGCAGGGGTCTCGCCGGGTCTCGTCATCGGCGAGTCTCTTTGGGGGATGGGGGGGACCCTCGTCACCGACGAGTGTCACCTATTTGACGGGTAAACGCCGTTATTGTGCAAAAATGTGCTAGAAAACCCTCAAATTACCCCGAGCCATTAAAAACATTTAAAGATAAATTTGCAATGAGGGACGAGGTGGTGTGGGACAATGAGGAGCGTGATGATGTGATGAACATGTTCATCATTCATGTACATGACTGACAGGGTGATGGGCTACCAATCCTTCCAGAGAGCTAGCAGCCCTGCCAATGTGTCTTCCAACATGTGAAAGAATGGAAGGAGAAAGGAAAGGAAAGCACTTGGCAGCAGCAGGCACTTCAGACCCCACCATTCAGTCTGTCAACTTCTCGCGCCTGTGGGCTTCCAAGCATGGCTTCCCCACCCTTGCCACAGTGCAGCTGCTATGCATGCTCCCACAGCTTGTGTCTGCGAGCGTAACTGGTCAGTTTGGGGCCAGATATGCACCAAGCACTGCTTAAGGCTTGCTTTGGCGCGCGCACAGAAGCTGATTTACATCTGCTGCAACACAAGGACTTATCTGTGGGCGACCTTGAGTCCAGCCTGCAGCTCCAAACAAGATGAATAAAAGGCCAAAGATTGAGCAGCTAGGTTGATAAGGGTGGAATTGAGGGGGGAGGAACCGGTGGGGAGAGGACGGAACAGCCTGCGACTCATCCCGGCCTCTGAAAGGCCTGATCCAGTTAAAATAATTCAATTTTTATTATCAAAGTACCATGAAAAATTTCAGGTCGAAAGGATACGCCTGTGAAAAGCAGTTTTCTAACGATAATCTTCCATCCAGGCCCTACCCATATACAGCGAGTCTCAGCGAGTCTCGGCGAGTCTCTTTGGCAGACTGGACCACCCTATTTACCCATCCTTCCTCAGGAGCCATGACCTGACCTCTGGAGTTTGCAGACCCAAAGCATGCAAGGACCCCAGCCAGCTGAAGGCACACCCCAAGCAGGCACACTGGCGCGTGTGGCATGGTTACATTGGGCCCGACGACAAACAAAATGGTGCATGATCCACACACTCCAGCTTTCCGCTTGGCCACAAGTCAAGAGGCACGCGTACACTTTCACTCTGGCTGCCAACATGAAACGAAGGCAGGGCATGTTTGTGACACAAGGTTGCCGCTAGGATAATCCGCAAAGTCATCAGGGCAGGTGTTGTAGGTGCAGGCAGCTGCAGGTGGGTCTGCTCCCACCTCGGTCATGATGTCCAGCTCAGCCAGGTTGTCCATGAGGCCATCTGATCCCATTACAATGATGTCCCCGGCGTGCACATGGAAGGACGCGAGGTCACAATCCTCAACCTGCAAGACCAGAGCAGCGGCATGAAATGGGCATGTGCCTTGTGGCGATTGGTGAGGGCTCCAGAAGGAGGGATTGCCATGTGGATTTTGGGGAGGAGGCACTAGGTACGGGGCATGCAGGCACTTCTTGCTAATTCCTTGCATGCGTGTGCAGGGCAAGCGCACGCCCTGGCAAACATCCGCACAGCCCTCTTGCCCTGGAATGCATGCAAACAATAAGCCATGAAGCGGCGCGACCAAGCCCCCATCCTCGCAACACATGCAAATGTGCTCGCCAGTGACTATGCATGCACACAGCTGCGACCTTGTGACCTGCCACTGTTTCAGGGCTGCTGCCTGCACGTGGTGGCACTTCGTTCCAGCATGTCACCTTGTCGGAGCAGGCATGGTGGCCTATCTGATATGGGCATCCGAATCTGTGCTCCAGCTGGTTGGTTCGGAACTTGACTTCATACGTGCAACCACCCTGCAGCACAACACAGCGCGATGATGCCAGGGCACAGCGTCTCACCCTGTCTGCGGGACAAAGCAGGTGCCTGAAATGAGGGAGCCGCATCGGTATGCAGCTCTTACATGCCTGGGCCTCCACGTATGATGCCAACCAAGTTTGACCGTACAAATTCACAGCTGGCACGTTGGTCACAAAGCGCCTACTCAGAGGACAAAAGAGAGCTGGATGAGTGCGCATAGACATATGCCAGACTATGTGCCTGGCAGTCTCCACTCCCAGCCCCAGCTCAGAGCCTACATCAGAGCCAACATCACACTCCTATTGCACTGGAGCAGCACCTTGAATGACTAGCTGTCTGATCCAGGCACGTGTGCATAAGCATAACAGCAACACTGGCAGGTATTTGTCACTGGCATGTGTTTGTCACAGGCACCCTCAAATTTGTGGCTTGCTTGTCAATGGTTGGGTTCACAGCTCTCAGTCCTCTTTGCTGGGCAGCGGGAAGGGTTGCCTTGCACCCTATGCGGCCTAGGCCCACTCGCCACAAATCACAGGAGCTTTGCCCCACTCTTGAGCAAGGAAGTGCATGTTGTCTGGGCCTTAGCAAAACGACCCGGCTATTGCCATCCCTGTTTATTGTCCAAGTGCAGTCGTATGCCCAATGCAGCCACGTGCATGCCCATGCGTCCCCACTGAACATGCGCTGCAACGTAGCTCAATGTGCTAGGAGGGGGAGTTGCATGCGTGCCAAGAGCACCACCTCAGCTATCAAGCCAACCAACTATTCAGCCATCTTCTCGCCCTTAGTCTACTCAGCCACAGGCTGACCCACTCAGCACCCTCCTCACCCAAGTCCTACCTCCATTTCCTTGGCTGGCCCAAGGACCAGGAAGCCCGAGTCCCCTAAGTTTGCTGCATGCAGCTGGCCTGTGCGCTGGTCCACTGTCAGCACGCATGCTGTCGTGGAGCCCTGCAGGCCCTTGTCTTGCACGTACGCCACCGACTGCTGCATGACTGCGCAACAAGGGGGTGGATGGCACAGGGCGAGGGTGTGGCGAGGATGGCAGGGGGACGCCCGGGAGGACGCGGGGGATGCTGTCAAGGAGAAACCTAGAGGATGGGGAAAGTTGAAGGGCTACAGAGCTCGCAAGTTGAGAAAGATGGTGCAGCAAAGCAGTCACACGGACAGCATGAGCCCGCTTGCCAATGCGCAGTGCTGCTCCATGATGATCAAAGGAAGCCTGCAAGGGCCTGCAGGGCACCCGCGGATTCAGCTTGTTGAGGGAAACACACTTGTGGAGTGTGAATGATCAGTCCGTTTCCTTGAGATCAAATGTAGAGGATGTTGTGGTTCTCCAGGGTCCCTGGGACAGGACTGTTCCCAGTGAAGTCGTGTGCATTAGATGCATGCTTGTGGCCCATAACTACCACTATCAACGGCCTGACAAGCACTTCAGGCCAGTGTTTGCGCGTCTTGGGGGGGCGCTGACGCTGCTCTGCCACCCTGGCCCACCTTGCCCCACCCTGCACCCTGTGCTGTTTGAGCACCCTGTGCTGTTTGAGCACCCTGTGCTGTTTGACCACCCTGCACCCTGTGCTGTTTGAGCATGCTCACGCATGTGGCTCAAGGAAAGGTGCTCAAGGCCCCAGCGGGCGCTGTGCACAGCCTGCCAACAGCTCTCCAGCACCTTGTGCATGCACAGGGTGCAAACAGTGGGCAAACCATGCACACTCATCACTGCACCCTGCACTGAATTCCGGTCCTGAGTGCCAAGCTCCAGCCTACGACTCTGTCATGTGTTGTCACTCTGCGGGGTCCAGCCTACGACTCTGTCATGTGTTGTCACTCTGCGGGTCCAGCCTCCAGCAGCTGAAGTTCTGCTTGCGCCTTGCGCATGACGCCTCTCGGACACACATGACTGCCGCAGCTCACATGACTTGGGATCGTTTGCTTGATACAATTTATGCAGGAACGAAAGACTCAATCGTCACAGTATGGTCCCATCCCTGCAGATTGGTGCTCCAGGCTGTCCCTCATAGCTCGCCAACAACACGCTGCATGAAAGGGATGCATCAAAAGTGGCCAATCCCCCTCTCAAAGCAGTCCTTATGGCATCCTGTCAGGTCCCCTGCCCCTCCCCTTGTTCCACCTCCACTACCGTTCCCTGGCCCTTCCCCCTGTTCCACTCCCTATCCTGCTCCCTGCTCCCTCCTCCTTTCCTCCCTTTGTTCCCATTTCTGCTCCCAGTCCCTTCCTCAATCCCTTCCCCCATTCCCATTCCCAGGCCCACTCCCGCTCCCTCCCCCGGTCCCACTCTCAGCCTCTCCCACAGACCCGCTCCTTGGCCCTCCCCCTGCCATGCTCCCTCCCACAGTCCCTTGATCATTCCCAGCCCCAGTCCCTACCCCGCTCCCACTCCCACTCCCT
>LFCJ01003787.1_pt1 | contig 11091 bp, 11 predicted proteins | sample 643141 | NCBI WGS metagenome assembly LFCJ01 (sample SAMN03766243, study PRJNA286221) | soda lake metagenome | biome: soda lake; feature: Kulunda steppe; material: water; isolation source: sample B1-Br-g2 brine of Lake Bitter-1 | place: Russia: Kulunda steppe | collected 2010-07 | reverse complement strand
GCCAGATCTTCATCTGAAACCTATCAAACGCCTTTACAAGCGTGGAGTGATCAGGGAGATCGCCCTCTTCGAGGCCGATCTCGGCGAGAATATGCGGCATTTCGCTCAGGAGATCGAGGGCGTTGCGGTAGGATTCATGGAGGTAAATCCGCAGACAGTGGAGCGAAACGAGCGCGTAGTCGGCGAACAACATTTTTAGCTAACGTGACTGCTTTTGTCGTGAAGCGGGAGATTTTCGACATAGAGCATCGACAGTTTCCCGCTTCCTCTTCCTAGTTTTGACGAATCAACTCGACGCAGTCTAGTGATTCACCAGAGCCCTTTGAACTGATGATTTGCGCACTTCGCCAACGTCGATGTCCTATATATCGAGCAGCATGGCGGCCATGAACTGATGGGCTGTGAACGGGTATCGCCCCTGGTCGCCCTTCACCAGCCGGTCGTTCTCGATTGCGTATGTCACGTTCAACGCCATCCACATTTCATGACAAATAAACATTATGTTAGCGATTAACTCCCGACGGCTCCGCAGCTCGCTCGCCGACTTTGCCGTGAAGTCGTGTTTCATCAACCAATACGCGGTCTCTATCGTCCACCGCTGCCGATACCGCCGCCCAATCTCAAAGCCACCGAACTCCTCCGGATTGGGATTCGTGTAGCATACCTCCCCAATTCCCGCTATAGGCCCGTCTCGGCCCGCTCGATCCGCTTTTCTGAGGGCATCATGATCAGCCACGACTCCGCCTCGCTCCGGTGACGACCTCGCCGAGGCGGAGTCGTACCCTACCGCGTTGTAGTCCAAATCGTAGTGGATGGCGGCTTCCTTCAGGTCGTCAATGATGACCGGCGGTCGGGCGCGCAGTCGGCTGGTGAACTTAAGGCCGTGTTCTCCGAGACAATCGTGCATCCCGTGGCCGTAGAACCCTCCGTTCATACAGACGAGATCCGGTTCTACGTAATGCTTCGCGTACGTCAGCATCTCGTCTATCTGGTGCTCAATGCTCCCGCACCGCTGGATGCTCTTCGTGGCCAGCGTTACGGGCATGTCGACTGGCGAGGCTGATACTGGCAATCTGGAACGCCAGGGAACTGCCAGCCTTCTGGTCCACCCTTCGGGACCGATAGGCTGGTCCTCGTGTGGAATGTTGTCGCGGTCGAGTGGCTTCCCGTCCTCGTCTTTCTCCGTCGAATGCCGCCCGTACCACATCAGGTTGTTCAGGTCCATATCGAGGTCGGACCTCTCTGGAAGATAGCCATACACGTCAAGAACCGTAATGATGCGCTCTAAGGCGGCAAGATACATTTGCCGTAGTTCGGTGATGTCGTTCTCGCGGAGCTGGTCCCAGAGTGCTTTGAACCCGGGCGCATCCCGGTAATAGAAGTGCACAAGAACCAGAGTGAGGCCTCCGCATCGTTCGGGTGGATGCTACACAGTCCGGTAATCTCCATCAGATTGAACAACTGCCATTTCGGGTGTGTGACCCGCGACTCGTCGCGGTCCAACTGAATGAACTGGTACGCAAGCTTCCGCATTTCCTGGCAGACAAGCACCAGTTCGGGTTCGCCCCGGCCGTCCGCCGTCGCGGTGGGGAGCGTCACGATCTTGTCGTCGTCCTCTATCTGCTCCACGGTCTTTCGGAGACAGTGACTGACGTCCGTGCCGATCTGCGCCTCCACCTCTTCGCTGATCCGCTCGATTGTGTACTTGGTGACGACGTCATTCAGACCGAGCCGTTCGGCAGTGCCGTCTTTGAGTTCGTGTTCGATGGCATAGTCCTTCGAGGAACTGAGCGGCCGGTATAATAACAAGCGGCAGCGACCTCTTCGTCGAGTTTGTATCAGTTCTTTTCCAAGCTCCAGAACGGAACGTTCTCGGTGTAGAGGTTGATTTTTCCGACGACCTTCTCCGGTAATAGGACTTGATTACACTTAAAATTCCGAGAAATGGTACTCAAAGCGATCGTCTACATAAATATAATTTGATAACTATTAGTAACAATGTTTGCGTGTTTTATCGAAGAAGAGATACAGTGACGAACAAGTATGATGCACACATAAAAATAGCTGAAGAGGGTATATGACACGCTCAATTGAAACTTTACTTTGGCATGTATGTAATAACTAAAACTATACGCTTTTTCCCTTCTTCTTGTGGAATGCCACGGTGCACACCCACTTGATTTGACATTACTACATCACCTCTCTCTGCGTGGAAGGTCTCTGCATCTTTTTTATAAAAAAAGTTCATTTCATTATATCTTTCACCACGTATAATATTAAGATACATATTGAGAAATCGCTTTGTAATATCTCGGTGTGAACCTTTAATAAATGAATATGGGCCATAACTGTCATCTGGAACGTCGGTCAAGTAAACAAATGATTTGAATTTGCCACCTCCAAACGGATTACTAACACAATTATCTGCGTGATAATTGCGAGTATGTGTAACCGATTCATTAATATAAACTCGCATTTCTGGTTTGTATTCTATTTCTGTGACACTATCGACCAAACGTTGCAGATATTCATCATATAAGAAATCTTCAAGTTCAGGTATAACCGCATCCGCATTTCTTATATCAAGCATTCCTTCGTCAGGCTCGCCGCGAGTAATCACGACACATTCGTTTTTATCATATTCATAATCTTTTATACTTTGATGTTTTCCTAGATATGTAGCTTCTGACCAGCCTCCTTCAGCTAAGTCATTCAATTGATTACGTACTTCAATACATTTATTCTTGTCAGCATATTCAGGAATCTGCGTAATCCCGTGTTCCAAGAGTTCCTCGGCATATTCATCAAGAGGATCAAAATCGGTTGGTTTAGAATCAACCATATATTGCAAAAATTTTTTTTGGCGATACAAATTTTTATATAATCTTTGTGGGATGGCCATCATTACATATTCATTTCAAATTGATGCATTAAATAATTTTGGTAGTTGGATAACAGCTCCATGCCGAGACGATTTCGTAGCAGTCTCATAGATCGTTCATCAATACTGAACTACTGTGTCGCTGGGGAGTCGCGGATCAACGGAATCGATAGCAATTAACGCAACTTCTGAATGAATCCACTGAGATGATTCTCGATCCACGACCCTGCGAAACTCAGTTGGTCGGTCAACTTTGAAAAGATCTCATCGGACTTATTTGACCGTGCAAGTGCGAAATTATACTGTTCCCTCACATCATCATAGTACAGCCAATCCATTAGCCCTTGGTGAGAGGATAAGATATGATTTGAACTCCAGTACTCATTTATGAACCCCACCAATTCATTAATATGTTTTTTCTGACAAAGGTGGATTCTGTGGGAACCAAACTGTTGTTCAGGCATTAATTGAGATACCATAGCCAAGCTGCTAAGCCCTTACGGTGACTCGCGATGGACTGAATGATGAGGATTGCTATTATTTATCAAACCACAACAATATCTTCATTTCATCTACTTAATTCACCAAGAAACATAGTTCGAGATACTGTATCCCGGCTTCTGCGGCCAGCCGAACCGCTGCTATCTGGTCCAGCCTGACGAAGTCGAAGACTTCCGCGATCTCCCATACGAAGACGAAAGCTTCGATCTCGTCGTCTTTGACCCACCCCACACGATCCGCCAGAACGGCATGGCCGACCTGAAAGGGCACGTCACGAAAAAATACGGAGCACTCCTCGCTGAGACGTGGCAGGATGACCTTCGACGAGGTTTCGAAGAGCTCTTTCGCGGGCTCCGTACCGGTGGGACGCTCGTATTCAAGTTTGCTGACGAGGCCGCAGACTTCGAGAAAGTTCTTGACCTCGCTCCAGAACTGCCACTGTTCGGTACTCGGACGAAGCAATCGAAGCAAATCAAGACTCGCTGGTTCGGTTTCCACAAGGAGGCCGACCACGCAGAATGATCGGCCCGGAGACGACGAAACTCACTGGAAAGACCAATCCGAGTGCCAAGAGTGCGGAGCCGACCGTGGAGATGCAGCACTCCGGGGGCTATCAAGCTGAAGTCTGGAGATCGAGACCTGCTCTGTATCGGCTGCTTCGCTGAAGCTCTTGATGATGATCGAGTCGATCCGTCCGACCCGCGTGTGACTGATGACGGGATTAAACGCAGGCATCCCGAAGGCCCCGGGCCAAACGCCGCATCGAATGGACATTGATCAATGAGCCGGGACGCAACAGAGAGCGACACCATAGACCAAATAAGCGAGTATGAGTTCGACCAAGGTGACGTGTTCAAGCGGATGGGCGGTGATTACTGCTCTACTGTGGAATCATGACGCCAAGGATGGGCACTATCACAGCCATTCGGCGAGACCTACGAAGTCACCGAAGATCGCCACCGGCATGAATACGAGCTCACTATCCTCGATCCCCGGCTGCTGGACGGCGAGACCCAACGGCTACATGAGCTCGACCTGATGAGCCACTTCCAAGAAGCCAGCGCTGCGGAGGCTCGTGAACACTACCAAGACAACCGACCAGAACCGGCAAAAAAGTAACCGATCTGGTAGAAGAACTTCTTAATCAGCCCGACTACAACGTAACAAAATGAGTCAAGACGACAAAAACGGCACAGAATAGGGTTCCGAATTTGGCCCGCTTTCAACTACTAATCCATATACCAATAAATATTTTTAGTCAGTAACATACTAATCTGTATGCGAGATATTAGCGCAGGTGTTATAGGTGTAGGCAAGGCTGGGGAAGGTCATCTAAAGAATTATAACAGCCATGGAGACGTTATCATTAATGATGTTTGTGAACCAAATGAAGAAAGAGCTGAACAATTAAGAAACTCATACAACTTAAATGTATTTGATACTGCTGAACGGATGTTTGAGGAAGCAACTAATAGTCTTGATTTAGTAAGTATTTGTTCACCACCACCCTTCCACTTCGAACAGGCTAAATGTGCACTAAAAAATGGTGCGAACGTACTGATAGAAAAACCAATGGTTGTATCTATTGATCAAGCAAACAAATTATATCAGTATGGTAAAGAATATGACTGTGAAATTTGTGTGAATCATAGTCGAATTAGGAAAGGAGGTTTAACAAAAAAAGCAATCGAGGCAGCAAATTCAGGCGAAATTGGAGATATAATAAGTGTGAAAGAATTAAGATATTTACCACCAACAAGATTTGAATCAGATTCGGATCACTGGTGTCATGATTTAACAGGTGGGCGTTTTACCGAACACCTTTCACATCATATTTATCCATCTTATAAAATGATTGGCGAAATGGAATTAGTGAATATTGAGGCAGAAAAGACCATAGATCAGTTTCCATGGTTAGACTTTAATAAAATATCATTGAATTTAGAAGGAAATAAAAAAGGAACAGATGTTTCGGTTAATATCCTTGTAGATCCAAATATTGAAGAAGATGTTTATGACCTAATAATAATTGGAACAAAGGGAATCATTCACGACAGGAAGGGGAGATTTTTAATAAAATATAGGGACAAGATGGTTAATGTCGAAAGTAAGTATTATAGTACAAAAATTTTGGACGATTTGAGAGGACAATTTAAACAGAATATCCAAAACACAATCTATAATATCAAATGGTCAATTGATGCACTAATAGCAAAACTGAACAATGATATAGGGCTGAACATTGAATCTAATTTCATATCATCATCAAAGAGTGCCCAACATCAGTATATTGACTATCTTATGGGCGAAGATGAAATTCCAGTTCCATGGGATGAAGCCCACGAAACAATTAGATTAAATTTAGAAGTCGCTAATAAATTGGAATCATTGCCAAGGTCTAGTTAATCCAGATTAAGAAGCGAGCAGTTCGTGGATTGAGTTGTATATGCTATCCCCAGAACTGCTCAGGGAGACGTTAGACACGGCAAATCTTGAATGTTGGGAGCGTGAGTGGAAGACAACGCCTGTTAGGGCGTTCGCTGTCCGTCTTCACGCAACTGGTTGTTCGCCCAGAGAAATACAAGAAATTCTCCGGCTATTCGGCATCCAACGCTCTCATCAGTCGATCTTTCAGTGGGTACATCGAGTTGCTGACAGCGTTCCCGTCCCGCTTGGCTTCGACTCAGGCGGGTCGCAGTAGACGAGACTGCTGTCAAAATCAATGGCGAGTGGTCTTGGTCGTACGCTGTAATAGACCTCGACACCAAGTTGATTCTGGGTGTCGATCTGTTCGGATCTCGCGGGACAGATCCAATTGCTGCGTTTCTCTATGACTCTCCGAGAAACACGACCTCTCCGAGGCCGTGTTTCTCGTCGATGGCTTCGGCTATCAGACTGCCCTTGCTCGATTAGGACTTAGCGGCCGGCGTGATTATACTGACCGAAGCCTAGTCGAAAAGTAGTTTCAAACACTCAAAATGAGGATCGACCGCATCCATAATTCGTGGGTGGGCAGTCGGTCGAGCGCTCGACGCTGGTGTTTACAGTTCGTACATTACTATAACCGCCAGCGACCGCATCAATCGCTAGATTATCGAACGCCAGCTGAGGAGGTCACTAACTAGACAGTGCCTTCTAACGTCTACTATAATCAAAAAAGATATTAGAATCACTAACCAAATTTTGTCATGGATATCAATGGAGTAACAGTTGGAAAAAAAGGAACCTATGTAATCGCGGAGGCAGGGATCAATCATAACGGGGAAACATTAAACGCGAAAAAATTGATCGATGCCGCTGCCGCAGCGGACGCAGACGCGATCAAATTCCAGTCGTTCATCGCAGAGGAGTTAGTGACCGCTTCGGCCCCAAAAGCAGAGTATCAGACAGAGGTGGGCGGAGAGTCACAGCGCGAGATGCTCAAACAGTACGAGATCACGCCAGAACAGCATCAGATACTCCAGCAACACTGTGAAAACAAAGACATTACGTTTCTGTCGACTCCGTTTGAATCCCGGAGTCTCGAACTTCTCGATGATCTCAATGTGCCCGCGATCAAGGTTGGCTCCGGAGAACTCACGAATCACCCATTCCTTGCAAAGATCGCCGCTATCGGTCGTCCAATAATCATGAGTACTGGCATGAGTACGATGGCAGAGGTTGAGACATCCGTCGAGTGTATTAGAGACGCGAATCCGGAGGTGCCGCTCGCACTCCTCCACTGTGTCTCGGTATATCCCACGGAGATCCAGTGGAGCAATCTTCGCGTTGTACGGACGATGCAGGAACGGTTCGACTGTCCGGTTGGGTTCTCCGACCATACGGTGCAGGTCGAGACACCGGGACTGGCGGCGGCGATGGGTGCTGTGATCGTTGAAAAGCATCTCACACTTGATCGATCACTACCGGGGCCAGACCACGAAGCGTCACTCGAACCCGACGAGATGGCCCGGGCTATTGAGATCGTCCGGAACGCCGACCGGGCCAAGGGATCGGCGGAAAAGCAGCCCGTTTCGGCGGAGAAGGAAACGATATTCGTTGCGAGGAAATCGCTCCACGCTACAGCACAGATCGACACGAACGAGCCATTCTCCGCCGAAAACGTCGAAATTACCCGTCCAGCCGACGGTCTCCAGCCGGGGGCATACGACCGCGTCCTTGGACGATACCCGACATCGAAGCTCGACCCTGGAGATCCAATTACTGAAAGTCATCTCACGTCAGAGTAGTGCGTCTCGACCTTGTCGAAGCCTTTTCCCTTGCTGTTGGTCAACTACACTCATATGACGACCAGAACAGTCTGTGTTGTAACTGGAACGCGGGCGGAATACGGGCTTCTACAGTCGCCGATGACGCATATTCAAACCACAGAGAACCTGCAGCTAGCGACCGTGGTCACTGGGATGCACCTGTCTCCACAGCACGGTAAGACATACGAAACAATTGAGGCGGACGGATTCACCATCGATCGGAAGGTCGACATGCTCATGGATGGTAACAGCGGGCTTTCGATGGCGAAGTCGACTGGGATTGGACTGATGGGGATGGCCGAAGCGTTTCGAGAGATCGATCCCGATATCGTCCTCGTTCTCGGTGATCGGGACGAACCGCTTGCGGCTGCGGTCGCGGCTGCACACATGAATATCCCTGTCGCACACATCCATGGTGGCGATGCGATGTCAGGGGCGACAATCGACGACAGTATCCGACACGCACTCACGAAGTTCGCACATATCCATTTTCCGGCCTCGGAGGCCAGCGCAGAGCGGGTCTCCTGCCTCGGTGAAGCCGACTGGCGAATCACGATCTCGGGGGCACCCGGCCTCGATGCAATCCGGAACGGAGACTACGAGTCGGGCGAGGCGGTCAGAGAGTCGTTGGGTGTCGACGCCGACGAACGTCTCGTACTCTGTATTCAACACCCAGTAACGACCGAGCCGGAGAAAGCCAGCCAACAGATGCAAGCAACACTCGACGCTATCGAACCACTAGATGCACGGATCGTCGTGGTCTATCCCAACTCCGATGCCGGTGGGCAGGATATGATCTCGGTGCTCGAAAGCCATCCTCTCCGTGAGAAGCTTATCGTTCGGAAAAACCTTCCACGCAAACGATACCTCGGGCTGATGGAGGCAGCAGACGTGATGGTCGGAAACTCCAGTAGCGGGATCATTGAGGCACCATCGTTCGATCTCCCGGTCGTCGATATCGGACCGCGAGAGGAACGCCGCCAGCGAGCGGAGAACACGGTCTCGGTTCCCCACGAAACTGAGGCCATACGGGCGGCGGTCGAAGACGGGCTGTACGATGACGACACGAAACGACGGGCCAGAGAGTGTACAAACCCCTACGATTACGGCGGTGCAGGCGAACGAATCGCCGATCACCTCGCTGAGGTCCCACTCGGCGAAGAACTGCTCCGAAAGGACATCACATACTAATGAAAGGGATATACTGCGCAGGTGAGGAAGGACGTGTGGTTCTGGATATCCTTCGTCGGTCGACTGACGACGCTGAAATCGTGTTCCTAGACGACGACGAGTCGCTGTGGGGCGAGGAGGTACTGGGACACGATGTCGTGGGGGGTAAAGAGAAACTGACAGAACTCGATCCGGAACAGATGGACGTTATAGTTGCCTTCGCAGCCGGCTGTTCGATCCGGCTCGATATCGCCGATCGGGTCCAGAATGCCGGATTTGATTTCTTTTCGGTAATAGATCCGGATTCAACTGTCTCTTCGAGCGCGACACTCGGGGAGGGTGTCATCGTCAATGCACAGTCGTATATCGGGCCGAATGCGACAGTCGAAGACTCAGTCGATATCGACAGTGCAGTAAACATCTCTCACGATGTGCAGCTGTCGGAGGGCGTGATCGTGGGTCCTAATGCGACGATTGCAGGCGGGGCTGACGTCGGTAGAGGGACGTTTGTCGGTGCCGGATCAACCATTTCGGACCACGTAACTGTCGGAGAACAAGCGGTTGTTGGTGCCGGAGCGGTCGTCATATCCGACGTTCCGCCGGGACAAACAGTCATCGGTGTCCCAGCCGAACCGATCTCACGGTAGTTCAAACTCTAACGAGAGAGGCTACAGCGAATCGAGCGTCTGTTCTAATCCTGTTCGGAGTGGGGTTGTCGCCTCCCAGTCAAGTCGACTCTTGGCACGAGAGACGTCCGGAATCCGCTGAGTCGGCTCCTCGTAGTCGTTGTTGTCGTCCGGCCGGTCGATGTACTCCGGCTCGGTATCGGACATGCCAGCGACATCGAGTACGAGGGTCGCCAACTCCCCAATTTCGACCTCGTCGGTGCTCCCCAGATTGTATGTCTCGTTTCCGTTGTGATCTTGCTCCGAGGCACGAACCATCCCCTCAATAAAGTCGTTAACATACGTGAAGCAACGTGTCTGTTTCCCATCGCCGTACACCGTTGGAACCCTGCCTTGGTTCACCAAATTAAGGAACTTCGGAATGACGAAATCAGGACGCTGGTGCGGTCCGTACAGATTGAACGGCCGCACGATTGTCGTTGAAACACCGGGATCGTTTCGTCCGACATTCTGCACCATATGCTCACAGACCGCTTTCGTCGAACTATAACTCCAGCGACTTTTCGACGACGAGCCGAGTACTCTATCGTCTTCTTCAGCCCACGGAACGTTCGGGTTGCGGCCGAAAATCTCGCTGGTACTCGCGTAGATGAACCGTGTATTAGAGCCACGAGTTCGCTCGAGGAGATTACGCGTTCCGTTGATATTCACGTCGACAATATACAACAAGTCCTCAGGATCGAGATATCTATTGACGCCGACAATCGAAGCGAGATGGTAGATACGATCATAGGTATTTGGAGATCTAAACACCATTGTGTCGATGAACTCGTTACTCAGGACACTCCCCTGAATATAGTTGACAGTGTTACCAACGTGTTCTGCGTACAACGCAGGTGGTGTAGATTGAATATCTAAGGCAGTCACATTGTGACCATCTTCAGCGAGTCGTCGGACGAGATGCTGGCCGACGAATCCGGCAGCACCCGTAACCAGTATATTATCACTCATAATTGATCGTATTTGACCCGGGTTTGCAGTATGGGACGTATAAAACCCCCGATTGGATTCGTGGTGATGATTTATACGTCGGACGGTAGAATTAAACACTGACCAGCTATAGGTCACCTATGTCCGATACAATTCCCCTTTTCGAGATCCCGTGGGATATCGAAGATATCAAAAACGTTGCTGACTCGGTCGGCCGTGGCAGCTATTGGGCAAAAGGACCGTATATCGACAAGTTCGAACAACAGGTCGAAGAGTATCTCGGCGTCGAGCATGCGATTGCGGTCAACTCCGGGACTAGCGCATTGATGGCGGCGTTGAAAGGTGCAGATATCGGTGACGGGGATGAGGTAATCGTTCCCTCGTTCACACAACAGGCGACAGCGAATGCGGTCAAGATGGTAGGAGGAGAGCCGGTGTTTGCGGATATCGAGCGAGAAACCTATGGTCTCGATCCCGACAGTGTTGTAGAACAGATCACCGAAGAGACGGCGGCAATAATGCCGGTCCACGTTTACGGAAGCGTCTGTCAGATAGAACAGCTCAACGCTGTAGCTGCTGATCACGATCTCACGGTCATCGAAGATGCAGCAGAGGCACTCGGTGCCAGTAAAAACGGCCAAATGGCGGGCACGTTCGGAGATGCTGCTGGATT
>LFCJ01003786.1_pt1 | contig 11092 bp, 8 predicted proteins | sample 643141 | NCBI WGS metagenome assembly LFCJ01 (sample SAMN03766243, study PRJNA286221) | soda lake metagenome | biome: soda lake; feature: Kulunda steppe; material: water; isolation source: sample B1-Br-g2 brine of Lake Bitter-1 | place: Russia: Kulunda steppe | collected 2010-07 | reverse complement strand
CAGGATAGGGATTTTTCCATTTAGATGCGTTTGCTCCTTTTACATACGGTACATGCCTTCCGATGTACACATGGTCATCTGATGCTCCCATCCAATCGAGTAAAGACTCAAATCCATGGCATCTGAGATTATTTACCTTTATGCACGTCACCTTGGGTGGTATGATTGGTCTAGACATTATAGATTAGATGTTGCTTCTGTTTACAATGATTTATATTTCAATTTCAATTTTTTTCTGGATCTTGAAAAACTTGCAAATGGCTTACAGTCCTTTTCAGATTCCATGTGGGACAGGGGTAAAAAACAATATAAGGAGTTATTTAGAAGAAAAATAGAAACATATAGTGATAATGGTAAATCAAACGCCAGAGCAAGTGTACAAAGTGACGTTGTTCATGACGCCATCACAATGGAAAAGTATTTCCGCATGGAGTGCTTCTATGGAATCTCCTTGGTTGGCATTGACTCACGAAACAAACAAAGAAAATGAATATTTCCAAAATAAAGAAAGACTTGACAAAAATGCCGTATAATCCAGCTAATGTCATATACACAACCGACCGATGATATGGAATCTCGTCCGATGAGACAATGATCGCTAGTCCACAAAATATCATATGCACATTGGATATTTCACGCGCACCCAAAGAGCCTCGTGAAATTAGACTTCCATTTTTTCATTGATACGTAGCGCTGATGTTTTTTCTGCAATCCAACAATATATTTATATTCTTCGTTGATATGATCGAGTTCCAGACGCAATTCTTCTACGGTGTGTTTGACCATACTCGGATGAAAAGCACTCCCTGTATGGAGATGCTGCTCGTACGCACTAAGATTCATCATCAGCGCATCACGTTTCCGTATGATTGCGGCCTTATGGTTTTCCAACTGCTTTTCGTCCAGTGCGCATAAAGGAACATTTACCATCTGTATCTCTACATAGAACAAAAATAAAAAATTTGGGTATGTACGTTTTGGCAGGACTCTATCATTTGATAGCCATCTGTATGAAATCATAAAACGTCATAGACACAGTATGGTCGATATGGATACATAAAAGTCGCTTGAGATGGTCGGATAGATAAAGGATTCTCTTGCATATATCTGGACGTGCTTGCTGCGGTTCTTCTCTCAGGTAGGCCCACAAGTCATGCTTATCTATATATATTTTACACTTCTGAACAAATTCGCAAAAGCACAGCGTCTGACCTATCTTTTTTCCTGTGATGTCAACCAGAACAGACTTGTCGACCATTATTTTATCGTTCTTCAAAAACGGTACATAAAAATCTCGTGCGCCGGTATCTATGCATTCGTTCCTATCATGCTTATCAAATGATTCGCGCATCGCTTTCATGTCGTTTTCCAGCCTCACCTTGTTCAATTCAGAATCCAAAGGGAAGTCAGCCGTACCGCGCGACCAGATGTACCTGAATTCGGCCCACGTCTTGGTCTTGTAATGATTCAGTTGTGCTATACTATCATCATTCGTTTCATAATGTGGTCCTTCTATTATTTTCCTGAAGCTATCCGCGGACTTTATGTATTTAGAGGGCGATTTCAAGCGGACGTCATGCACCGTCCGGAAGGTCATTATCTCGTCTGTTTTGAAAAGCGTCTTGATGTGCGAGTTGAGACCCGTCTGACATTTCAAGAAACGCATGACTTGTGAAAAATCACTGTACTCTTCGTACCCGGGAAGAGGAGGCCGCAAATCTGAAGAGCCAAAGAATTTCCAATTGAAACCTACACCTGCACATGTTAGGTCTTCTTCTATCCACTCATGGATAAAGGACTTGATGTCTGTATGCTTTTTCAGCACGAGGAATTCATCCACATCTATGTGCATCGCATGCGTGTATTCTTTCATGGCATCGCCCATAAAATGGTCCAGCATAGCATACTGAACCGCCGTCGTGCTATCCCTCGTAGGAAAATGAATGACACGCGTAAAGGGTAACAAGCTGGGTTTAGACTCGATGATGAGTTTTTGGTAAGTAGGTACATCTTCGTTGTCGTACAGGATAATTTTATCGAATCCCAGACATATGTGGTAATGGATAAATTCCAGGATGTATTCGCGTTCCCGTTTGGCAATACATACGATACACACACGGGTGCTCATACCCTTTTCTTTCATATATCTATTTTTGTTTTTATCATAAATCTTTTCCAAAAAATTGATGATGATAGTCCGTTCCAAATCACGATAGCGCTTATTTACCATGGATACTCTTCCGCACCACGTTCTCAACTACATTTGCTCAAAAATTGAGCATGAACCCACACGGGATACCACGAGATGGTGTGTGAGCATGTGTAACAAAGAATTATTCTTGACATTATGTACATGTCTGAACCCCGTCAGCTTCTTGAACAAGCATCAAGTCCAAAATGCACAACTCTCAGAAGATTGTGTGTGTATGCTTTTGGACATGAATTGTTTGAGGTATCAGTTGAACGCCTGGTCCGAAAAAGCGGCTCATGAGGGATGGACGCGGTTTCTACGCGCCATGATAAACAAAGGCGGGTCTCACGAGAAGGCGGTGAAGTCTATATTCGTTTTTGCCATATTGGTCAAAAAAAGAAGACTAGATATCATCATGGAGATACATCCCCTTTGCTGGCATGATAATAATGACGAAATGGTGTTTGAGCACTGTTTTCACGTGGCATTTGAACAAGGCTATACGGAGCTGGTGAGATGGATGTATAGCCATCATCCTGGGGCTAAATGTGACCGCTGCTTAGACTTTGCCGTGAGCTCAGGCGACCTCGAATGGGTCAAGTACGTCCATGAAAACCATATTTATAAAAACACTCACGGATGCGTGGAGCTGGCTACTATGTCAGGACACTATGACATACTCCGTTATATACTTGACCACAATATGGACAAGCCCAATTTTACAGCCATGGAATCAGCCTTGAGTGATGGACGCAGGGATTTAGTGAATCTTTTGCTCGAGTACGGATATGAACCGACCGAGTATGATATGGTTGTATCTCAAACATACAAACATACAAACATACAGACATAGTCAGGATGTTACAGCGGCAGCTGTGAATATGGGAACCATCATGATTCCTCATCGCTGGTCGCAGCACTCACGACCACAGGTAAACGCGGGAGTGTATCTATGTGTATGACATGCCGCATCGTAGTGGACCTGCACGTAGGGCACGCCGGGCGTTGGTGTCGTCTGCGGCACATCTCGGTCCATATTTCCAAACACCTCACGTGGAATGCATGGTCGCAATCCAGTTCTACCGCATTCCTGTCATGCATTTCTTTGTAACAAATGGCGCATTCCATTTTGGATGATTGGGTATGGTTCATAAAAGTTGGACGCATCATTTTTCTGGTACCATTTTGACAAAAAAAGAATAAAAAAGAAAATGTGAATGTGCATCTGGTTTTGTTCTTTTGCATATGTATAGAAAGTTGGCATCATGATCCGCTTCAAGGATAAGACCTCGTTCGAAGAAAGAAAAAAATCCAGTGCGCGTCTATGGGCCAAACATGGCAATGACGTCTATCCTGTGGTGGTCGAACCTGCAAACGAGAAGACACCTCCTATCTCCAAAAACAAATTCCTGGTGCCTGGAGATTTCACCGTAGGCCAATTTGTGTATATTGTCAGAAGAAAATTGGTGGATACGCTCTCGCCTACACAAGCTCTGTTTGTCTATGTCCGCATCAGCATCCTACCACCGACAAGCGCCACTATAGAACAGATATTCGAAGAACACCATGAAGCTGATGGGATTCTGTACATTGAATATAGCCTTGAAAATACGTTTGGATAAAAACATAAAATAGAATATACTTTATATCAAAATGAAGATTTTAGGAGTTTTTGAAGACGTGCGCAAGAGAATCAGCCAGGTATCTCCCAAAAACGCTTTTGAATTCATCGTAGCGGCCATGGAAGAGCTGGAGAAGCTCAAGCTACCTGGAGCCAGGAAATCAGAGTTGCTACATCAGTTTGTTGAGGAGAGCATAAAGGAACCTGGCTCAGATGAAACAGATACCGTCAAAAAAGAATTGGTCAATATGAAAGACAGCGGTATGATACAGCCATTCGTAGACATGATATGCAAAGCCGCCAAGAGAGCCTTCAAACTCAATAAAAAAAGACTGTTCAGCGGGGAGTTGTGCCAATGTTTTCCTGTCAAGTGATTTTGCGTCCGGACTTGTGTTCCGGAGCGCCAAAGTTGATCACACTGGTCGCGCGGGTGGCATCACGCGTGATGGGAATATAAGAAGGGATATGGTTCTGAATGGTCTCTAAATGCGTGACGATGATGATGGATTTGAAAAGTGGGAGGAGGAGGTCTCTCAGCATGTGAGGGACGTTTTCTAGATTATCTTGGTCGAACGAAGTGAATCCCTCGTCGATGAAGAGTTGTTTGTTTTTGATGCCGCATATACCAAACTTACCCAGAACGATGCGCATCGCCAAGTTGATGACAAAACGCTGGAACCCACTCGCTTTTTCTATCGGTAAGGTCATTTGATGTCCTTCCTTGATGAACCATGCGATCTGATGTCCTCCCTCGCTCTTTTGTTGTTGGGTGCGTATAAAATCATAAGCCAGCGCTATGTGTCTATGCTGTGTGCAGAAATGCTCCAGAAGAAGGTTTACTTTTTCTGTGATAAACGGTATGACCTTGGACTCTATGACCCATGTCTTGAAGCAAGCAAAATGGTCCATCATACGCTCCAGCATGGCTGCACGCAACGTCATTTTACGGACGTAGTGGGTCACATGGTCCACTTTTTTGGCAAATTCAAAACACTCTTTTTTCCTCTCGCGCAGCAGCGTCAATTCAGGTGCTCGCTGCGAAAGAAGAGATTGGCAAGACGCGATACGAAGCCTATGGAATGTGTGATTGTACCATAAATCAAAGGATTCTATCATACGTATTTGGAGCGCCAGTCGGTCCATTTCATTTTGCAACTGCTCTGCTTTGTGACGCAGAGCGCCTAGGTCTTTCTCCAGCAGGTCCAGCGTCTGATGGTATTCGAGTATCTTGATGCGATGGGCCAACTCTTCCTTTTTGGCATGCCATGCACTCCACTCTTCTAAAAAGGACAGCTTATCACACACCTCTCCATGCGCAGACAGAGCTGTCTCTAGGTCACATAACCCCGTTTGTTTTTGATGGATGTCTTGATGCAGCCGCATTGCCCGCATATCTAAACCGTGGAGCCGCGTCTGATGCTCATGCATGCGTGAAAGAATGGAGTCCTTTTCCTGTCTCAATCGCTGCAATAGAGCAAGTGAATTCTGAAGAGTTTCTGTATTGTTTTTCTTTCTCAGTGTGTGTTCATATGCCTTTTCGTAATCTTCTATCTGCACCAAGTCTTGTTTCCATGTCTCGGTGATATCTCGAAGAGCCATCTTTTTATCATTTTTCTTGGTCCACTTACTCCAGGACGCGATATCACTATGACGTGTCATATACTCCTCTCGGTATGTGCTCAATTCTTGCAAGGAGGCGAGATGGTCTTTTGCGCCAGATAGCGCTTTCTCCACATCAACTCTTTCTGAAGCCAAATTCTCCATCTCCTCTTGAGCCACCACACACGCTCTTTTAGACAACGCCAGCGCATCCTGCGTCATAACCTTCTTGCAAACCCAGGCTTCCTCCCTCTTCTGAGCATCACACATCTCCTGCGCTTCACGCAGCCGCCGTTCCAGGCCCTCCCTGTCTCTTTGTGATTTCTGCGCGCGATTAAAATAATCGCAAATCTGCGAATGCTTTTCCGATAAATCAGCCAAAGGACACTTTAGCGCGGAGGCGGCGGTGTCTAAATAGGCCTCTAAATCACGTTGCGTGCCCAGTAGAGCGTCCCGTTTCTGCTTCCAGGGATGGTTCAAGCACGCCGCGCAGGCAGGATTAAAAGGGTAATCTTCGCATTGGTTCAGCAGGGAGCATATGTCATGGTAGGTAGTCATTTTGGAATCTATATCACTGTGCTCATGGATATAGCTCTGCGCTCTCGACCACCTGTCAGGGTCATCCCATCCTTCCATGCAGATGTTTTGTTTTAGGGAATCGAGTTCTTTTCGGATAGCGTCCGGGTTATCTTCGGATGAGGATGATGCACGTACGTGTGTAGCAGGCCTCTCCTGCATGACCCTTTCCAGAGCAGACATACAACTCTCTTGTTTCTGCTGCGCGTCTGCATAGGCGCTGCGCCGATTGGTGATCTTACTCTGGAGTTTATCGCATTTTTCTTGACCGCCTCTTATTTCTTCACGGAGGGTCTGCAGCTTTTCCGAGAGAAAGGTTCCAAACGATTCATGTTCTAAAGAAAGCAATACATATGATGGTGATGTCTTGTCTATTTCATGTTGAATCGCGAACGCGCCTATGATAGGATGGGTTGCTACTTTACGAAGAATGGTTTTGTTTTCTTCTCGCATCACTTCTATTTCCAAAGCTGATTTAGCGGGACGCGGTAGTAAAGAAGTACACTGTTTGTCCAGTTTGTCAATATAATGGTTCACATTATCTATGCTCGTGTAATATTCTGTGAAGGAGGCGAGCCTTTCTTTCAGATCAATATAAGCCTTCTCATCCAAAGCTACTGTGCGAGACAGGGTCTCGCTTTGCTGCCGCGCAAGAATGTCATCTACTATACACTGGTGGTCAGAAATGCCTTTTTCGAGGGCAGGTAGTTCCACATCAGAAGCATCTTGTATAGACTGTACTAATAGCGCCTTGTCACTCTCTATAGATTCAGCCTCTCTTTCTAGCTCATGTATAGCGGCCTTTTGAGCCGTGCCGTCCCCGCCGTACTCCTTATAGAGTCGGTCTAGGTCAGCTTTTAAAGCGTCCCGCTTTTCTTGGAGGAGGAGTGCACTGTCCTTGATGTTATCATCAGGGGTACCTGCAAAACGTGGCTGGCCGCGGGCTACATGCTCGTCATATTGTTCCCGCAGAGCATCTGTTGAAGTTTCACGGTCACATACTTTATTTTCTTCAGCCTCTAATATATGAGATATACGCGTCATCATATCGGTTTTATCTTGAATGTCCTTTTCCAGTGCCGCTTGGTCGGTCTGTAATGTATGTGCTTTTTCTCTGCAAAGAGAAACGTCAAAGCGTTGGTCGAATGCTCCACTGAGCGCCTCATGGATGGCATCTTTTGACAAATGCTCTTCTGTGCAAGACGGGTTGATGTTGAGTGATGCCAATATTTCTTGGAAATCGTTTTGCACCAACAGACTGATGGGATTCTGGGCGATGAAGCCCTCACTTTCTGTGATGTGCGTATGGGCATCTGATGTAGCCTTCTCCGCCTGCTCCAATTGAGCGTCGTCTACGCTGCACTTGAGCATGCTGTCATGATAAAAGTGCAGCGTGTCATGGAGACGGGTCGTTATGTCTTTGTGGGCATTGGAGGAGGATTTGAGCGCGGCTAGAAAATTGTGTGTGGAGCTGAAATTGAGTTGCTGGTCCAGATAGGTCTTTTGTTCGGCAGGTTTCTTGTCAAAAAAGTCGTGCTCGTTATTTTGAGATATCATGCATGACGTGAGAAAAGTCTGTAGGCTCCCAACGTTATGCGCTATCCAATGTTGCGTGGCTCTCATCCCCGAGTGCACTTCGACGATGATGTTACCGTTCTCGTCTATCCTAGAGATGGACACTTCTTTGTTGATGAGTTTGTTCTTATCCCCACTATTGCGTGTGAACACGCGTTTGATATTATAGGCGTCCATGTGATTGAGTCTGATATTGATACTGGTGAACGGGCGTGTGTTCTTGGGCAGTTTTTCATGCAGAATAGAAGATGAGTATTGTTTGGATGTGCGCGAAGGAAATCCTTCGCCAAAAAGCGCGATGCAGATGGTCTCCAGGAAGCTGGTCTTACCGTAGCCGTTCTTTCCACCTATGCAATGCACCTTATGGTCTAATTTCTGGAAATCAAAATAGCATTGAGGACCGAAACACAGTATGTATGACCAGGACATACACGTGATCTCGAAGGAGACATGACGGTGTGAATCTTGTGAGAGCACCATCTCCAAGTCTTGTCTGAACACATCACACTCTTTTTCTGTTTTGGCGTCCCTGTCAATCACGCTCTTTCTTATGGTCTCTGGAAGAACAGAATCAAAAAAAGAGGGGTCAAATACCTTTTTCAGTCTGAGATGCGATGGATCACGTACCCATTTCTGCCATTCCGTTTCTTCTTGCTGCCCTTCGTTCACATCCATTTTGCCTTTCAAGTACTCGCACCAAACGTCAGGTGAATTAAAGCGTCTTATGTCTACGTTCTCCAGGTCGTCCAGCTCACGATGCGCGGACCTAGAAGATGATTGTGAATCTAACAGACCGTCAGCCTGCTGCTTGGGCGCGAGATACATGACGTCAGAGCTTTCTATCGCGTACCCCATAGACCGCAATGTACTCAGGGTGTTATCTATGAATTGAGGGTCTTCAAAGGCTATGCTTTCATGGAGCTTGAAGCGCACGCGAAGAGTGTGCGGCATGACTCGGGTATAGTCCTGCAGTTTCTCGAGGGGGATGCGGTGAGGCTGGTCATGGGCAGAAGTATTGGATTTTCCAGGGTCATCAGACCTATAGGGCTTCTTCATCTCCACATAGGGCACAAAGATTGGATTCCTGTCTCTATCTTCTTGTGTGCTGCTGGTGAGGTGCGAAAAGATGTTGAGGAAACCGTAATCATTGCGGACGTGATAACATTCTACCTGTTTCTGAGGCAGATGCCAAAGCAAGAAGCCGTGACCCAAGAGGGGTTCACCGTAATTCTGTTGGAGCGTACTCCCTGCGTATGCATAGATGGGTTTGTCAATTGAGAAATCATATCGGGAGAAGCAAAGCGCACCGCTCCTGTCATCTTCATGGTCCTGGTCCCGCAACGTCTTTTGCATGCCTTTTTGAGAAAAGTTATATATCTGTTGGCCGTGTAAGTCTCCCAACATGCATATATCGTATCCCGCAGAGAGGATTTTCTGCACGGGGTATTGTCCAAAGACGTCTCCATGGAAGAGGGCGACACGGGTCCTTCCTGTACTCGCGTTTTGAGGGGCTTGAGGAAACGCAGGCAACTCCTGGACGGCTCCATGTGTGTTCCCCGAGCGCAAGACGCGCTGGATGGCGAGGACTCCAAAGTCTACATTCCCGGCGCGGTATATACCCGTCTCTTGCAAGTAGGCTATGTTATTGTGACTGTCGTGGAGGAGCGGATGGGTGAGAGAGCATAAGAGGTCTTGGCTTTCTACGGAGGCCTGATTATAGTCGTGGTTGCCGCAAATGATGTACACGGGGATGTGGGCGGATACAGTGGACAACAATTCATAGAACAACTCGATGCAGGATGCACCTACTTTCTTGTTATCATGGAGGATATCTCCTGCAATGCACATGACGGTATCACCCTTGTCTTTATCGAAATCACGCACAAAATCACAAATGTGCCTGAATACACCTGCATATTCGGTGTATCTGCTGTGCTTATCTGTCTTGTTTTCCACACCCGCACGGATGTGTATGTCTGCGACGTGTATATATATATACACGCGCGTGGCAATGTGTGGAATTCCACTTAATACCGTCCAGTCCCAATCTGCATCAGGCCATATTTCAAACACATGGTGTGGACGTATCTCGTCACAGGAAAGATGGTTTGGATGTGGCGATGAGATGTGCGCCCCGTGTATAGGTGCCACACGCCAGCGGTCATAACTGCTATTTTCCAATCGGTTATGCATCTCAAGATTCGTATTCAGCGCAAACATGTCAAAGAAGACCAGTTCGGTGTCTTTGGGGACATCATCATAGTGGTATACATCCTGGATTCTTTTCCGGACAAGGAATGCGATTTCACGGAACTTTTCGAGCGTGAGATAAGATGAGAGATAAAATTCCAAGGGTAGAAGATGTCGATTTCGAAATATGTAATTATTCTTTTTACGCAGATCGATGCCGGTGGGGTTTTCATGGATGATGTGATGTCTCTCAAAACAATATTCATAAGACTCTTTGAAGACATCATCATTCATCGTGGATAAACTCTGAAGGCCGCTGTGTGTAGAAACCAGGTGCACAAGGGTATCATAATTTCTATTTTTTGTGTCATTTACAAAATCTACAAGCGTCATTTTGGTAAGCAGAGAAGAAAGATAGATTCAGAAATAGATTGACAAATAGATTCACAAATAGATTCACAAATATATATATTTTTAGAACATTGTCAATTTTTTGGGTATAATCGTTTGATACCTATAGAAATATGTTTCCCATTTTGTTTTCCACAAATCTGAACAGCGAGAAATATCTCAAAAAATTGAAGATGTCTGATACATACAACGATAATGGACGGAACAATGAAACAACTATGTGACCTACCTGTTGGAATTTTAGAGAAAATTGTCACACATCCCATTTTATCTCCACAAGACATCTCCAATTTTGCCGCCAGTTCTCAATCCCATCATGCATATACCGCTCAACATGTGCATTTGCTGGTCGATATTGTAGGAAATGGATGCAAAGACAAAACAAATGTCCTAGAACGCCTCATGCTCCATACGCACGATGACCCGTGTGTGGCAGAGATTGTCCGTATTGGCCGTTTGCTACATGCTATTACGTATGCATGCAAAAATCAAAATATATTTTCCAAATATAACTATCATGCGTTTTTAGAACTCATCACTAAGTTCATGTATGTACCCGACCTGAGCATAAGTCTACGATCTTGTGTGATCAAGTACTTGGTCGCTCGGGCCAGAGGGTGTATTTTGCTGATGGGCGATGGGCGCTGTTTGGAACAGGGTCACTTCAACTTAGTTTTCGGTAAAATATGTAGAGAAGACAAGATGCGCATCGATGTGGTCGAGCTGTTGCTCATGAATGGTCTTCATATCAGGAAATTCATGATATATGATACGGTGGTCAATCATGCACCTTACATATTGGCATGTATCATTGACTTTGTAAGGAAAAATAACATGATGAATGCACAAATATGCAATGATATCAGGTGTGTGTATGACATGGTGGAGTCGAATAAAAAAACGTTGCGCAGCGTCGAGTTTCATTATTT
>LFCJ01003785.1_pt1 | contig 11092 bp, 14 predicted proteins | sample 643141 | NCBI WGS metagenome assembly LFCJ01 (sample SAMN03766243, study PRJNA286221) | soda lake metagenome | biome: soda lake; feature: Kulunda steppe; material: water; isolation source: sample B1-Br-g2 brine of Lake Bitter-1 | place: Russia: Kulunda steppe | collected 2010-07 | reverse complement strand
TGGACCACCTCTGATTTTGCAGTGTTGATGGTCAGGTGTTTGGAGCGTGCATAGACCACAAGCCTGTTTAGCATGGTTTGCATGGCATCAGGGGCATTAGCTAGAAGGGTCAGGTCATCTGCATACAGCATGTGCGTGACCTGCACATCCTCTGTCCCAGTAACTGCTCCTTGCACTCCCTCAGCAATCGAACCGATGTCATTGATGTACAACGAAAAGAGCAGAGGAGACAAAGGGCACCCTTGTTTCACCCCCACAGTAGGCTTTACCCCCCACAGTAGGCTTTACCTGCCACAGTAGGCTTAACCCTAGTGTTTGGGGTAGGTTAACAAGGGCGGCCAGTCTTTTAAGTGCTATTTTGCTTTTGGCATCAATTTTGGAGAATCTCACTTTGAGTTGAGCCACTGTGATAACGTGGGTCTTGCTGGGGGAAGTAAGGTCATGAGGTCGATTATTCCAAGGCTCATTATGGGTCACATTATGCAGGTGATGAGAGTAGAGAGGGTGTGTGGAGGTGGGTTGCGGAGGGAGAGAGCTTCACTAATTTTCATGAGATTGTCAAGGTTTTTCCTCCGTGTTTCATGAGGAGCAGCTTGCTGGAGTGAATGCTAAGGAGCTGGCATGCTTGCATGCAATAATTAAGTTAACATTTGATGTGGAGATAAGTGCCTTCTCTGGTGGATAGAAAGGAATTAGAAAGGTCGGTGAGATGAGCAATTTGCTTGTTTAGAAGGTTAAAGGTGGCATTCCTATGTATGGCTGAAGAATCCTCTAGGCTAAATGTGAGGGCTGTGGCCAGGTGCCTGTAATATTCGACACATATAGAAGGTGCTCCGAGGCCATAATTGGATGCATTATCACGAATCATGGCTGTTGCGGTGCTATTCCAGAGTTTATGTCCATGCTTGATAGTTCTGCCTATCATGTTATCTCAGATGATTTAGTCTGATGGGGTGCAAGGGGTTACAACAAAGGTATGGGCAAGGCTGGGAATGATGGCAGTGCAACTTATGTTCAGAGTTTGGCGTGGGGAGGCGTAGGAGGCACAAGGGCTTCCAGTTAACATCTGAGGTTTCCAGTCATGCGCTAAATTTGGTGTTTCCAGTTGAGGTCCATGGTGAGTTTGACGCAAAGGTATAAGAAAGGTTCGTTTGAGGCTTAGAAATGAGCCTTTTGCCTCTGCACTTCTATTTTTTGTTTGAGTTGATGGCAGAGGATCTGAAAGGGGGTCAAGCCATTTTAATCTTTAAAAGGGTGACTGCGGAGTATGTCAGTGGCTTTTGTCTTCCTGCCAAAGATAATCAGTGCTGCCCAATCAGAGTAGGTGCTTCTCCTGGAAGGGGTTCACCATGTTTGATGTTGACAGCTGTCAGTGAGTCTGAATAGTACTTTTAATATAATATGTGTTTAGTAGGCCCAGTTTCAATGGTGTTAGCTTTTGGGTCCCATAGGGCTTGTAGGCCTGCTCGAGGTTGTGTGTTTTTGTCTTTGACTATATCCTTATGTGCTTGTTTGGGGTTGGCATTGATAATCTATGTTGTTTCTTACAAGAAATGGTGTTGAGTTCTTTGTTGCATGTTTCATCCATGTAATTTATGGATTCGTTGGTGCTTCAGTACAGCTTTTTTAGTTGTGGATGGAGGGAGGGGAAGGTCGTGTTTTTGGGTGGTTGAGGTCCACAAGAGTCTTGCAGAGAGGTTGATTTTCCTTTTTTCGGTCAAAGACAATGGCTACGTTGTCTCTCGGGCTGGCAGAGGTTAATTTGAGCTGAGCCTGTATAAATTTGATGAGGCCCAATTTTTTACCAGTGAACAGCTTTTTGCTGACAAAACGTGGATTGTAGTGGTTGTGATCAGAGGAGACAGTTTTGGTGCTGCAGGTTTTCAAAGTAATTTGCCACACTCTTGGCCATGTCTTCAACAGCTACTGCGGCAGGTTTGTTGCAGATCGAGTGGAGTTTTGCAGTGTTTCTGGCATTTTTATTATGAAAGTTCAAGTTAGTAAGGCAATGGCTCCTGCATACGCTGGGTTGAGAATGTCAAGGGTGTCTTCTAACTCTTGGGCTACCCCATATGCAGGGTCTTTCAGGGATTGCATGAAGGTTTACTGGTCAGAATCACTGATAGGGCAGTTTAAAATTTTATATTAACAAGGTTGGGGGTGGGCGAATATTATTAAGGATGGGAATGTGAATTTTGAGAGTTTTGATGGGAAGATTTACCAGCAAGGGTCTGTGGTCACTGAGATATCCCAGCTCGCAAGTGTGACATGAAGGACATTGCATGGCAAGGTCAGTGGGCAGGATAATGTCATCAATGCAGCTTAATATGTAGCTGGTGTTGTTGTTGTTGCTGCTGTCTTTACCCCTTGGTTGGCAGTGGGTCCACGGTGCAAGGGGAAGAGATTGTTGGAGCGGAGGAAACTACGGTAGCTTTTGTCAGATGGGTATATAGCACCACTAGTATGGTCATTGTTGCACGCTGTGGCGTTCATGTCACCGACAATGAGGGGGGTACAGTTGCTGATTAAGTTAAGAAGAGATTCAATCTGTTCTTGCATTTTGTTTCTTCATGCGAGGGCATCATCAGAGCTTCCAGATGGCCACTTAGTGCCCGCAATTAGGAGATTTGTGTCGCTGGCTTTGAGGACAACAGAGGCAATTCTGCCATCAGAATTAAGGAATGCACTTGTACAATGTGTTGCCAGGGCCACACTTTCTCTAACACAGATAATGGTGCTCCCTGAACTGTCGTAGGCGGACCACCATTTGAATCCTTTTAGGAGGTGTTCCATCCAGGTGCGGGGCTTGGGTTAGGTTTGTTTTGTCAGTTTGGTTTCTGTGAGGACCAGGATATCTGGGTTATGGATGGTAATAGTACGTCGCGAGTCCCAATGACTTTTGAAGAGTCCTCTAACATTCATGACAATGTAGCTATCAGTCGTGGGTGGGTTGCACGCTGTTTTGGGAATCCAGAAGGTGCCAGCTGCTGGTCAGTTGAGATGGGCTATTATTGCGCTTAAGGGTGCTTAAAGGGTGACAGTGTGCCTCCGATAGTTGTTATCAACTGTGGTAAGAATGACTGCATCTTTGTAAGCAGCAGTGAGGAAAGAGTCTTCTATTAGTTGTTGACTTATCTGGCCGTTACCAGACATTATGGATTATTCTTTGGCTGCCTAAGATCAGCATCACACGCTCAGCCTAACGACCAGGCTGCCATTTAACCCTACCTTTAAACCTTGTAGGCTCACTTTCTGGTATTGACGTGCAAGGGCATCATGGTGCTTCACTCTACTAGAGTATACTAGTAACATGCTGCTCAGTTGCTCTTGCTAGTTGTTGCTCTGGTCGTAAGTCATCACAAACCCCTTGCAAGTCATCACAAGTTATAAGATGGGGTACATACTATGGGAGTAGCTGTATCTGCTGACCCAGGGCAGCTTAGCTTGTAAGTCCACAGTATTTGACTTCAATGCCCTTTCATCCTAATTAGCAGGACTGCAAAGCATACTTTCTGGCACTCCAATCAGCCTACCAACTAGGCTGCTCTTTCCAGACTCAGACTCTCAGGTCACAACTTAAATGTTGAGCGTCTCCGGCAACAACAACACAGAGTTCCTTACGAGCTTAGAATCTGCACAAAATGCAACTGGCACTGAGTGCAAGATTAAGAGTATGTACTCTTAGATTGCCCGAGTGCTGACTTGGCAGAATTGCGTATCAAGCACCATCAATTGTTCCGCTCCCCCTCTTGAAACTAAAACAGGCTAAGAGACTTTACTAGCCAAGCAGACATCAAAGGCCTGGCCTTGTACGTGCATGAGTGCCTGGACTGCTGTGCCTACTAGGCATGTCAGACATTTCTAGACGTATGTCTTGAGGATCTAGTAGATCATCAATGATTTCAGGACACAACCTAGCTTGCCTTTTTTGGTTTCAGTTGCAGGCCTGTTTGGCTTCAGCTAAGCTGCCCTCGTTTGGCAGGAACAGCTTTGTAACCTAACCTAACCTAACCAATCAGCCTACCAACTTGGGAAGTCGATTATCCACCCTCGCAACCTGTGGGTTCGGGGTTCGAACCTCCCTGGAGGCCACAACCAGCTTAGCTGCCCTCGTTCGGCAGATACAGCCTTGAAACCATACCTTACCTTACCTTACCTACCAACTAGGCTGGCGGTTGTAAATCGTAAACTTTCTGGCATTCAACTGAGTGTGGCTCCTGCTTACAATTGAACTGTCCCCCCAAAATCTTATCTTTCTCTCTTTGGTAAGATTTGCAGGTCAGATGAGTTTGCACTGTCAATTCTTCCTCAATATTTGTCAGCTGCTTTAAAAAATTATGAGGATATATGACAGGAGAGGCGAGAGGTCCTCTTCAGCGAGGAGGAAGCCAATAAATACCTATCTGGTCCCATGTTATAGGCAAAAGCCTGAATTCTAAAAATTGGGTGCGTTTAGGCCTCCATCATCTGCTGCTACAATAGTCCAAGGAGGAGCGTGATCAGATAGCCCGCATTTCTGTTATTTGTGCTCAAGCCCCTTCCCCTGCTGCATACCCCATCTGGCAGCAGAAATGTAGACATTGCCCATTGGGGCTGCCTACGGCTGCTCCACATCTCTGCTGCTGCTGCTGCCATCGCCGCTCTTCAGCAGAGGCGCCCTCTCATGCTCCTGCACCTTGGTTGTCGTGAATTGCCGTGCTTTCTTCAACGGCTTGCGCTGGGCACGGGCCTGCAGGCACACATTCAAAATTGCAACTCATCATAGTGGGCCCAAGACCAGGGGGGTGAAACTAATGTGCAGACCTTATGGGCAGGCTCACCAATAATTGCCAGGATGCTGGGCAAATCACTGCAAGTCTATGTAATTTGCATCCTGGTAATTATCAGCAAAAGCCGCCTAGGGTGGAGTTCTGAAGTTTGGCAGTAAAAAAAAGGATATTGACATTGTGTGTCACTCAGAGCACCACATAATGTCATATTTCCTGTTCTGGTGCTCTTTTTCCATCAATACAAATTACTTAAATAAGATGGAAGGTACTGTGGTCAGGAGTTGCCTGTTTTGGCCATTTGCCTAAAGCAAAATCAGCCCTAACACGCGTACTCCCATACCTTTTATGTTTCTCCCACACATACTAAGGATTGCATAGGGTTCAACAAACATACATTTTGGGTGCTAATTGGCCACTAATTGGGGCCCCCTGATAAATAAAACTTCCGCCAGCTATCAGCCCTCCTGCCTCTGACTTAGGGCACTTTTTGCCAAATTTCTTTTCCAAATTTGAACTGTAACGAGTGAACGAGAAAACACTGAGAGGTGTAGCTGCAGGGCCCCAAAGAAGTTTGAGAAGAAGAACCCCTCACAATGGCCTTGTCACACCCAACCCCCTGGCCCAAGACCCTGAGTGGAGCAGATCCTCAGGGAGGTGCTGTCAACCAAAGGTAACAGCCTAGGACAGGTTGCCGGCCAAAGCCCAGCCCAGCTAAGAATGCAACTGCAACACCCGTGCGGGCGTCCAGGCACCCAGGCACTCCCTGCTGTGGTCCTCACCTGCCGCTCAGGCCGCTGTTTGGCGTGCTCCTGCTGCGGGCCTGCGGCATGCGCCGACTTCAGTGCGTCCATCTGTTCCTGGCCCTCTTCCAGGCTCTCCCACTCTGCGCACAAAGGAGGGCAGTGGGGCCCTGGCGTCACAGCGGTGTTTGCAAGCCGGCGCGCAAAACCTTTGGTGCCAAAGCACATGAGTGGCTTTCCGTCTGGCCACACTTGATTCAGGGTAATGTGCGTGTATGTTGACTGAGGTTAATGTGCGTGTATGTGTGTGCGAACACCTGCGAACGGCACGTGGAAGCTCCAGATCCCGTGCATCAACTCGCATGCATGGTTCTCAAGGTGCAAACAAGGCATGCTTCCAACCCACACACCTCATGTGGGGGCGGGCCTCTCTGGGCACAGGCAGCTTTCAGGCAGCACGGGGGCAGCGTTGCAGCAGAGGGGACAGCTTTCAGGCAGCACGGGGGCAGCGTTGCAGCAGAGGGGACAGCTTTCAGGCAGCACAGGGGCGGCTTTCAGGCAGTGTTGTGCAAGCCAAAGCAGGGAGGTGCCGCTTGCCAAGTGGACTCTGCCTCTGCCCACGGCACACAAGAGAAGGAAACATCTAGAACAAGCCAACTTACCTGAGGAGTCATTGTCCCAACCATCAGCGCCCCGCTTTGGCCTGCACAAGCATGCAACAGCATCGCCAAAAGGAGCTCGCACAATAAGCGCAACACTGCTGCTATCCGAAGCTTGTGAGTGAGTCTGTCATGCTTACGCACACCTTTTGCATCTAAGGATTAAGTACTTTGTAGACCTGAGTCATAAGTCAGGGCTTCCGCTCCTGTCGGCTTGAGTTGGGATATGCATGCACCCTTCCGGCCCTTGGGACCCTTCCAACAGCAAGGGCGCATCACCTAGTGCAGGACATGCTTGCAAAAGGGCTGCCTCAAGCCAGCAACAACTCTCTGTGCAGCCTGGCTAGAAGCATCACGGGCAGCAGGTGCAGAAAATGCAGGAAGGCATGAGTGTGCACACGTCCATGCTCAGACTTCTGGCGTGTGCCCTCCCTTTTACCCCGCCCTGGGTCCCTCCTGTCGCTGCCTTGGGAGTTGTTACTCTGTGTGCTCCTGAAGCTGCGTCCTCCGGGCAAGCCAAGACCTGCTAAGCTTCACTTTTGCGCTTGGACCTCGAATTACTCACTTGGGGTCGATGCCGGAAAATGGGTTGTCCAGGGCCTGGTAGGCGGGTCCTGCTTCCTTACCACTGCGGTAGGCCACGATGCGGCGGCCCACCATGAGGCCCACCAGCAGCAGCACAACAAGGGCAGCGCTGCCGGTGTACCTGCGCAAGGTAGGCGCGCACCATGAGGCCTACCAGCAGCAGCACAACAAGGCAGCACAACAAGGGCAGCGCTGCCGGTGTACCTGCGCAAGGTAGGCGTGCACCATGAGGCCTACCAGCAGCAGCACAACAAGGCAGCACAACAAGGGCAGCGCTGCCGGTGTACCTGCGCAAGGTAGGCGCGCAGGGCAGGGGGGCAGTCACCAGGCTCATGCTGATGTGAAGGGGCTTGCTCAGCCAGGTCGTCTTGCTGCTCGAATCAGATAGGAAGGGATGCGCTCAAGCTTCGCTATCTCTTGTGGGAGGCAGCCTTGCAAGCGCATGTGCTGTCATGTGCTGTCATGCAACACATTGAGCATGGTAGGCAAGCAGCGTGCCCAAGGCAACCTGCACCAAAGCAACCCCAACCATGCCAAGGCGGCCCTTTGACTCGACGCTAAAGTGCCATGCCAAGGAACAGCCAACAACAAAGTGCCGTGCTGAAGAACAGCCCTTCACAAGCTTGCTTGCTTTCAATTGCCATCATGGGCGCAGGACCAGCAGCACCACAGCTTCAACCCCAACCCCCACCCTTTAGGCACGGCATAGGGGTGAAGCCGTTTGTTTGCCTGCATGGCCCGCCGGGCGATCTGCATGGCACCTTGCTGCCGGGCAAAGCACACAGGGCACCAGACACAGGGCAGCACCCGAAGGAATCCGGGCACTCGCCCATCTAGAAACCAGAAACGGTGTGCGCATGCCCTCTTTGGAGGAATGAGCGGCCTACTGCGTACGCCATATTCCACCGTATGGCACAGCGCTGTGCGCACTGCCACCACGGGACAGCGCCGCGCAAGCGGGCCAAAGTCGCCTGCTCGCGCCCGTGCGCACCTTGCTGCTTCCTTGTGTGTCTTGCTGCAACTGTGTGCTCATCGCAAGGTGCACCACCCACATGATGGCGTCCTCGCGCATTGCGAGCTCCGCGCCCGAGCGCGCCAGGTACGCGGCCATGGACAGCCCCTTGCCCGCCACGTTGCCTGCCAGGTTCATCACGGAGCCCTGTAGCGCGCAGCACTAGGCAGACCAGGCTCAGCAAGCCACAGAGCATTGCAAGACCGGCACAGCACTCTAGTAGGCATGCGGCAGCGGGGGAAACTGGCACAGCACATCGGCATACACGTGCGGCAGCGGGGGAAGCTGGCTGGCACACTAATTGGCTGGCATAGACGGCCGCAGGTTAAGCTAATTCAGCGCGTGAGTGCGCACGGCTGCAGGTGGCGCCTGCTTGGTGCTGCTCTGTGCATGCCAACTGGCAGTCACTGTGCAGGCCGGGGTGGTGGTGGTGATTTCCCACAAAGAACCGAAGCCCGCAAAGAAATAGGCATGCATGCCTCTCCCTATAGGGTCCCAGCGGGCAAACCGAATGGGCACCTGGGCCATGCATGCTTGCATCAGCATGCGCAGGGGTGCCTTGTGCTGTCCAGAACCAAAGAGTTGCTGATGCAAATTTGTTCCCACCCCAGCACGCAAGGTCATGCGTACAAAGCGCGCATGGAGCGGCCTGAAATCAGGCAAGTGGCGGCGCGCATAATGGCATGCCCAAGCACTGGCAAGCAAGGCGAGCCGCCTGCCACCCACCTGCCGAGCAGGCCATAGGGTGTTGAGTGATGACACAGGGCACATTCCAGGCAGCCTGTCCTTTGTGGGCCACTCTCATAGGCAGTGCACCACGCAGCAAATGCCCGCGCACGGAGGCAGGCAAGCCAGGGGTCCCACCTCCCACCAGGCACGCAGCATATGCCCGCGCACGACGGCAGGCAAGGCAGGGGCCCCACCTCCCACCGCGCACGCAGCATGCCCGCGCACGGAGGCAGGCAAGGCAGGGGTCCTCCCTCCCACCTGCTCATCAGCGCCCGGCGCGTCAGCTGCTCCGGGGGAGGGCAAAGCCGCGTTGGCGCTGCCCCCACCATCTTGCGTGAGGCCGCCGCCCCCTGCACCGCCTGGCGCGGCACCGCCGCCGAGCACATCGCCCTGCCCATCTGCGCCTGCGCTGCTGGATGGGGCCAACGGGTCAGAGGCCACTGCTGGGCCTGCCCCTGTCCCTGCACAGCAGCAGCAGGGGAGGCCCAAAAAAACGCGTGGGCAGCAGCGCGTGCAGAGGCAGGGAGTGCATGTGGGAGCTGATGAGTGCGGTTGGTGTGGCGGATAGCACCCCCAAGCTGATCGACTTCCCTGTCTTTCGTTGCATCCTCTGTGCATCTGCTTCCTTGTGTTATGGTGCCCCTGCTTGGTTTGTGACTACGCGTGTGTCCTACAGCCTCCCAACACCCCGACACAAATTTACCACCCAAGCCAGTCACCCACCCACCAGCTGCCTCCTCAGCCGCAGACATAGGCACGGGACCCTGCTGGAAGTTGGCCTGCATGCCGCTCTTGTCGCTCTCAGGCGCGTGCGCACCATCCATGCCACTGCTGCTGCTCCCCGGGGGTTCAAAGCCTCCTCGGCCGCTGTTCCAGCCTCCGCCCGGCCCGCCGCCAGCGCCATCCCCTGCAAGCGCACGCATGCAAGAGCATGTATGCAGTTGAGGGTGGGCGGGTGAATGTTCGCAGGTCTGTGAATGTGTCTTGCATGTGTGCACGCGCACGTGGTCGGTGTGTGCAGAGCATGTGTGTATGAGCATTTGCGCATGTGTGTGTGCGCATATGCATGGAGCAGCCTGTCTGCACGCACATGTGCTTGTATTTGTGGGTGTGCGCGTGCACACGCGTACGTATACGAGTATTTGTTGGTGTGCGCATGCACACAATCATTGCCGTCCTTGCACTACAGCACTACATGCCCAGCACACGTTCCCGGTTCCTGGGCAGTCCTTCACATCCCTTACCGGCATTGCCCCCCGTGCACGGCCCCCCCCCTCCACCCAGGAGGGTGCTCAAGTCCAAGAAGTGCCTTCCGAAGTCCCTCACTCACCTCCAAGACGTGTCTTTCAAAGTCCCTCACTCGCCTCGCTTCCGCACCAGTCACAACGCACACACTGTTGCCGTGAAAGTGCACACCCGCGACCCCATTCAGTCCAGTATCCTCCCACACCTCGCCGCTGTGTCAGTGGCCGTGCACATGCGACGCCGCCATGAACGCGCACTCCCACTCAAGCGCCCACGCCCACACCAAAACAACCACAAGGCAAGGAGCGCCTTCCACCCACATGCCAGCCATGTTCCACCCCAGAACGAACGCCCACACCATGCCAACCCATCCCCTCAACCCACTCACTCATGCCATAACCACCCTGCCAGCCTGGCCTGGCCCCATAACCACGGGGGCCCATTCTCTGCCCCCCTCCTGCTGCTGCTCCGCCTCTGCCAAAGCCCCCTGCACCACAGCGCACACGCCGGCCAGGCCAGCAGCAACACACAGGGGCTTGTTGGTACACGTGCACTCCGACCAGCCCTCCAAACAGGAGCACAAAAAGCACTTGGCACAAACACACAACCGACATGTGCCACAGGTCAGTGGCACATTTCAGCCGGCCGATGCACCCTCTCCACTGCAAGAGCATGCCTGAACCCACACTTGTCCCTGGCTCCACGCATGTGTGGCAAGAATCTGCTGCCAAGCACGAGTGCTTTGGCCTCTGCCTCCCTGTCAGAGTTAGCTCCTGGCTGCAGGCCTTTTATGGCCTTACAGGCTTGCTCAGCCCCGCTGCTGTCTAGGTGCCAAGGTCTATCTGACAACCTCACCCCCCAGCTCCCTCACACTCCCATTTCAACTCACTGCACCCATGCAAACACACCCCCGATGCTTGCACATGCATGGACATGCACGCAGGCTTGCGCTCACGCAAGCGTGCACCCTCACATGCACATGCTGACACCCACCTCCGGCTCGTCTCAAGAAGCCACCCCGCCTAAACGGCCCGCCTGCCATGCTGCCTGCCTCCCCTGCACATGCAAATGCGCACGCGCACACACGCACACACGCCCCGCGCGCCTAAACGGCCCTGATCTTGCACCTCTGGGGCTGCTCACCCAGGCAGGGAAACAGCTTCCACCACCAGCACACACATGCACAGTAGCTAGACAAACCTTGCATCCCAGCTGCACCACAGCTTTCTTGCATCACAGTAGCTAGACAAACCTTGCATCCCAGCTGCACCACCGTCGGACGCGCTACTGCCAAGTCCCCCTTTCCTGTGCTCCCACCACAGCGGCAGACAAGGCAGCCCCCCCCCCCCCCCC
>LFCJ01003784.1_pt1 | contig 11095 bp, 10 predicted proteins | sample 643141 | NCBI WGS metagenome assembly LFCJ01 (sample SAMN03766243, study PRJNA286221) | soda lake metagenome | biome: soda lake; feature: Kulunda steppe; material: water; isolation source: sample B1-Br-g2 brine of Lake Bitter-1 | place: Russia: Kulunda steppe | collected 2010-07 | reverse complement strand
GTCCACCCTGCATGCCCTAAGCCCGTCCACCCTGCATGCCCGTCCACCCTGCATGCCCTAAGCCCGTCCACCCTGCATGCCCTAAGCCCGTCCACCCTGCATGCCCGTCCACCCTGCATGCCCTAAGCCCGTCTGTGTTTTTGTCCTGAACCTAATGCAACCAAATTTGCCATGGGGCTCCTGCTACAGCTGCCTACTCGATGGTGCCACTCTCAACTAGTTGGTTTCAGACCTGGAACGCCCCGCCTCACTTCAGCTTTGGATGAGGTGCAGCATTCTCCCCTCAATGAACCACCCTGTGCTGGACACAGCAAGTTTTGGCCAGATAGACCAGATAGAGTATGGTCAATGGCGTGCTTTTGCTAATGTGTAAGCGCTTCTGCCACGCGCGCCACTTGTGCGCAAGCCAAGCGCGGCTGGCTCACAGACAAGACATGCCGAGTGCCTCAGTATCAAAGGGTTATCTCTGTATTGGAGAGAGAGAGAGAAAGAGAGAGAGAGAGAGAGAGAGAGAGAGAGAGAGAGAGAGAGCGCGCACTTGCTCACATCCACGTCAGATCCCTCTAGACCCCAGGGGTAATGAAGACTACAGACCTCATCCCATGTCTGCATGCCTTCCAGGCCTGCTGCCCCTCTGTGTTTGCTATCCAAAGGGTGTGCCATTGCTGTCCAGAGAGTCTGTCACTGCTTTCAAAGGAGGTGGCTGCAGTTTCAGGCAGTGGGAATTTGCATAGCCCATGCAACGGCCCTTTCGCGCGCAGGCCGTGTTTCTGCTGATCGGTAAGACCTCAGCGCTGACCATGAACATCGCCGGGGTCATCAAGGACTGGATGCTCATCTTCTTCTCCTTCTATCTCTTCAAAGCTCCCCTCACGCGCCTCAACCTGGCGGGCTACGCGTTCTGCTGCTCCGGGGTGAGTCTGCCCTCTGCTGCGATTGCAGCTCCTGCTGCTCTGGGGTGGGTGGGTCCGAAGGCTGACCGCGCATGCCCTTTGCCGCCCTGGGGTGAGAGGCCTGTTGCCTGATTTTGCAATTCAAATCGTCAATGTGCCTACCTTCATAAGCCATGCCTGTGGCTCTGAATGCCAGTGGGACGAATTTGCTTGAAAAGTCGGTAGGGCTCGTTTGCTCAAAATGCCAGTGGGACCGACCTGTTTGAAATCCCAGCGGGACTTATTTGCTTAAATTGATAGTGGGACCCATTTGCTTAAAATGCCAGTGGGCAGCTTGCAAGGCAGCCTCGGTGTGGGCTGCCAATCAGGCGTCAATTTCTGAAACGCGTTCATGATTGTATGATCCACCACATCATCACATGGTCAGCAATGAACAAGATGCAGCTCATATACCTCGCTACGCCTGCAGGTGTTTGTGTACCAATACATGAAGCTGCAAGGCATCAGGGCCAAGGAGTACAGCAAGGCATCTTCGCAGGCGCCTGGTGGTGCGCAAGATGAAGAGAAGGCCATGGGGGGCGGCCGCAAGATGCACGCTGAGAGGTGCGTGTCTTGCGTGCTGTGTGCTGTATGCGTGAGCGTGTATATGCATACATTTTGTGTGTAAGATTAAGTGAGGTGAGCGCGTTTTGGGTCAGCAAGAGAATGTGAGATGAGAAATGACCACTGGCGACAACCATTGAATGCACCTTGAATAAAAGTTGTATGCGCTGGATTGCTTGTGTGTATGCACGTGTGTGTGTGTGCGTGCGTGCATGTATAGGGGTCAGCGTTGGCTTACAGCGGTAAATAACGTATAGCGCTATAAAGCGCTATACATTTTTCTGTACATAACATGCAAAAATAGTGCCCTGCTGATTCGTTCGTTTCAGGCTCCCCTCAAGTGACGGGTTGGCCTGCATCATTACTATGAATAGTGTTCAAGTCGTGTATGGGGAAGAAGTCTGCGTCTGGCAGGGTTTCCCCAGACGGTTCCGATGTGTGCCGACTTAGTCATGTCTGCTGCTTTGGTGAACAAGCTGAGCAAGCAGCGCAAAAAGCCTTGACCAGAAACAGTAGCTGGAGCTCAAGGCTAAAAAATGGGTGCAAGCAGCGCCAGGAGCAGCAAAGTGCAGCTTGGGCATGGCATCACGAGTGGCGCAACTTCGCTGGTGCAGCTCTCTTCTTCTCTCCCTCGCTGGAATGATTTTTTGCCTCAATATTCATCAATGCACAATAGCAAACACAATACACAAGCTACACTGGCATGCCTGCACGCAAGGACACATGCATGCACCGGTAGTACTTCCGCATGCTCTCACGTGCTGGTGCGGCTGTGCTGTGGGCACAAGCACAGGTCCCAAACAAGCTATGGCACATGTGTTCATGCCAGTTATGTGTGTGGGTAACCCATCCAGATAGATAGCTGCCGAAATGGGGGTGCAGGGGTGCAGAGAAGATGGTGTGCATGAGGCACCTTGCCCTTACAAGTAGCACAGGTGCACCAAATATGGCGCTGTATCAGGACCTAAGAGGTCATATAACGCAACGGAATGAATATTTCCTTTTAAACTGTATCATATTCCATCTGGCATTCAAGTTTGATGACGGAAATTGGACCGGCATGGGGAGATCCGGCGTACATAGCTCTTGAAATATCACGCATTTTAGCGTTATATCGCTATATAGCGTCATAGACTTGTCCATATAGCACTATGTGCCGACCCTATGCATGTGTGTAGCAAATGAAGAGCCCAGCCAGGCCCTGTTGCAGCCTCTATTCATGTTGTTCTTGCAGTCGATGCCGAGTCATCTGACTCTCAAAACCACACAATACTCCGAACCTGTAACCCTGTGCCAGCAGCACAGCACACAATCAGTGCTGAAAAACAAGTAGCCCAACATGCCCAAACTGCTTACTTCTGCACTCTGGCTCTGCTTCCTGGTCGATTATCTTCCCCAGGTCAAAGGAGGACATTCTGTCAGAGATCAGGAGGCTCCAGGCGGAAATGTCGCAGCTGGATGCTCGTGTGCAGGGCAGCGGCAAGGCATTCAGCATGAGCAGCATGCAGGTGATTGCCTGGGAGGTCTCTGAGCTTGAAGTGTGTGTCTGTCTTTGTGTGTGCGCGTGTGTGTGGGTTTTTGGGTGGGGGGGTGGGGTGAAACGATGCATGTTCTTATCAATTGGCGATTTCCAAGACGGAGCTCTTCCTTTTATAATTTGGTATCGGATGGGGTGCTCAAGCATACTTGATCTCAAGCATCTCAAGCATCATTGAGCGCCAGACCAGACCAGACCAGACGTGCTTGGGGCTTGGGTTCGATCCTCGCCGACCGACCCGCTTTGCAAATCCCGACCGGACCTAGACATTAGCATCCCTTGGGCAAGGATGCATAAAAACTGACTCTCTGCTACAGCTGGGACGTCCGTACCTAGACGGGGGAATATAACAATGATTATCCCTATCGATTGGCAAGCGCGTTTTCCAAGACGGAGCTCTGTCTTTTTACAGGGGGTGTGCACGCATGCAAGTGTGTGCGTGTGTATTTGTGTGTGTGTGTGTGTGTGTGTGCATGCGTGCGTGTGCACATGTGTGTGTTTGCATGGATATGTGCGAGTTCATGTGTGATTGTGTGTATGTGTGCGTGCATATGTGTGAGTTTGTGTGTGCACAGGCTTCATACCCCTAGTTTATGTCGGTGGCCCCTCTTGCGCTTGGTTTTGTACTACAGGTTCATACAGGCGGTGCATACTTGTGCATGCTATACTTGTGCATATGCCATACTTGTGCATATGCTATACTTGTGCATATGCTATACTTGTGCATATGCTATACTTGTGCATGCTATGCTTGTGCATGCTATGCTTGTGCAAGGAATCTGAGCCACGTCCATCCAGGCGCATGCACCCAAGTTTGATATACAGAAGAACAGGGTCCACAAGTTAACACGCATACCAGTATGAATGCATGCCTACTAAACGCAGCATATGTGCTCTTGTGCGCGTGCACGCACGCATAAACACACACACACTACACACACACACACATACACACATGAGCACACTACACACACACATACACACATGAGCACACACACACACACACATGAACATGCACATACGCACCCTGCAGGAGTCCCAGGGCACCGGCGCAGAAGGGGGAGGGACAGGCAGTGGGGTGGGTAGGGATGGGGGGCACGCCTCTGCCCCGGGGGGTGGTCAGCTGACACAGGATGGCGAGCCCACTCAGAAGGTGGAGTGAGCTAGCACTGGCTGGGCTGACGTTTGGACTGATCATTTGAGTCTCAGGCTCGCTGGTTGCATTGCTTGGCACCAGCCTCCCCCAAGAGGGGTGTTGTGGCAAGAGGAGGGGGGAGAGGGGGAGGCCTGTGGGAGCGTTGGGTGGTTCTGCCGCAGAGGGAAGTGTTCAGTGGTTCTACAGAGGCAGAGGAAAAGAGGTCGCGCTGCGGGGGTCAATCATGAGGTTTATGTGTGGGCCACTCAGGCGGAGGCCTTAGGCGTGTGCAGCAGGCAAAGCCACAGTGGAGTGCGCATGGGGCATAGAGTGACGCGGCCTGCAAAAAAGGTAGCCATTGGTGGGATGGATGAGGCTTGCCAGGGGGCTTTCATGAGCAGAGGAGCTAGGGGGGTGCTGCTGAGTGGGGGGGTGTACGATCTGCTGCCTGCTGGCTCAGGTCGGCTGGTCTGTGCACAGTCTCTTCGTCGTACCGCATAGCACCACAAAAACGAAGAAGAACCTGCTACGTCTTTCCTTATGTACAGCACCTTGCAAACAATGGAATGGCATGGCAAGATTTGTTGGATACCATTCCTTCATGACCTGCTTGAAAGCTAAATACACCAAATAAGTTTGCCTCTTGCCATATTTTGGAGCTCCATGGAAAAATGAGCCAAACTCACTTGTGTAAACTGCTTAAATATGCACTCCTACAGTGCGCCATCAGGCCTGCACAAATTTCTCGGTAACCCTGGGAGGGAAATCTTCTAATGATCACCTCGAGCCCCCCTTCCCTGAATGATGATAATGATACACACAAATTATGCAAAACTAGAGTAGTCCTTCGGGACATATGTGATATTTGGAACGATACAGAGAATATTCGCATGGCCCCTGCGCAAGGATGACACCGTGTTAACCAGGAATCCACGTTGACCATGAACACCAAAAATGGTCAAAAAACACATTCTATACAACAAGCAGTAATTTTAAGTTGGTTTTGCACTCAGTGCCAGGCTGGCAGGCAATTCACCTACCAAGGTTACAAGGTAGGCTCAAAAGCCTGCCTGTCATTAGGCTGATTGGTTTGTTGCTGGTCTTTGCCAGCCAAATAATTGTCCATGATGTCTGAGATGAAATGACAGAGTTTGTTGTGCAGATGAAAAAAACAATGATAGTCTGACTAGGTAAGGCTTATAAAATATAAGGGCCTTCTAAAATGGAGGGGATAAAAAGGAGTGAATACTTCTTTCTGAGAGAGCACACAAACAAGTCTTGACTGTGAAAGTTTAGTTACAATGGGTTTAGACCTTCAGCCATATGGTTTAACAGCTGGACTTGCTGGCCAGCCAGACAAAAAAACAATCATAGTCTCAGAAAGAAAAAGAAATGATTTGTATGTCTGCTTCAAGAGAAACAATTTCACATTCTCAGCTCCGATGTTGTCAAAGTAAAAAGCGCCTGTGTCTCCAATTTAAGTCCTACCAGTACAATCAGCGAATGGTTCTTCGAATCTCCTTCTCAAACAGCACATTTCTAAGCAAGGGCATAAAAAGGACATACTTTTCGTCCTGGACATCATGCAAGTCACATTTGTCACAGAGCCTATAATGGATTTGCCAACAATCAATTTCAACTTTCAGGGTATGGGCACGCAAGCGAAGGCAGGCAAGGCTATGAAGCACATGCCTACTCAGTTCCAACCCTAGATACGGAAGCAGCAAGTGGGGAAGGCCCTGTACAGTGCTTGGTTTGAGAGGCAAAGCCATCCATGCACAATAAGTAGCCAGTTAAACAGTTTCTTGACTGTGAAAGAGGATGTGCACCTCATTTTGCACAGCAGCACAAGAGCTGTACTTGTCACAGTGTCCGTTACCATTGCGCGGGACTGCAAAGAACCCAAATCTTGGAAGGCACCAAAAAATGAAGAAAATGCACTGTCTGAAAAACAAGAATCAAGCGCTGTACGAGAGGTAGGTTAGATTAGGTTACAGAGCTGTACCTGCCGAACGAGGGCAGCTTAGCTGAAGCCAAACGGGCCTGCAACCGAAACCAATAAAGGCAAGCTAGGTTGTGTTCTGAAATCTAGCACAGCATTCTAGGCACTCATGCACAAACAAGGCCAGGCCATTGGTGTCTGCCTGGCTAATAAAGTCCCTTAGCCTGTTTGAGCTTCTAGAAGAGTTGCATGACTTCTTCGCGCTCTCCCTAGAAGAGATGGTGGTGCTTGACCTGCAAGTTTGCCAAGTCAGCACTCGGGCAATCTAAGAGGACATGCTCTTCATCTTGCACACAGTGCCAGTTGCATTTAGTTCAGATTCTAAGCTCATAAGGAACTCTTTGCTGTTCATGCTGGAGCCGCTTGATATTCAAGCTGTGACCAGAGAGTCTCAGTCTGGCCTTCCGGGAGAGAGCGCGTGGAAGATGGTTGGGGATTTTTTGTCGTAGGTAAGAAGGAAGAGTTAGTTTGGTTGCGCGTCTGATCGTCTCACCAGCCAGTCTGACTCCCTATGGGCACTCCAAAATGAGTGTAATATTACACTGGTAATATTTTGTTGACATGATGTCCTCATGAATCTGCTTGGAATGACTGCTGGTAATGACTGCTGGAAATAACATGACGTCCTCATGACTCTGCTGGAAACATGTGCATCATGTAGATGAATCTGATCCATTACGAGAGAGAGGCTCAAGTGAAACTTGAAGACAGATGTCAGCTCTGGACCAGTTAATGATAAGATCATCTTGATGCTCGGGAAGCTCAACTAACATCCATGCCATCGATGGCACAGATCCCAAAGGACTGAAAGGTAAGGTAGGTAAGGCATTCAAGACTCCAAAAATAAGACTTAAGACGGGCCCCGTGACCCGGGATCCGGGATCAAAACCATAATTCGGACCAATGTGTCTCCCTTTCCTTAATTGATGCGCGGGGTGTTCAACCGCCTGCGTAGTTTTTCTGATTTTGGGCCCTGGGGCATGCAACTAAAAGCTAGACCAGATATACATGCGCAGGTTTCCAGGAGGCAAGGTTCATTGATAGGCCAGCTAGCTTGCAGGCAAGGTACTGTGCCACAAGTGACTAAGTTATAGAATTCCGAATATAGGAGTCCTATACTGCTGCGATTTGCAGAACTTCTTGCACTTAATAAATTGCTCGTGGCATTTGGATCTCAGAAGTGATAATAAGTTGAAGTGCTCTTAGTGGACAATGTTTTGCTTTTACACTTCTCCTCATGTACCGGTTTTATAAGTTCCTTTATTGATCTAGGTTCCGGAAGCACACCTGATAGGGTACAGCTCAACTGCCCTTGTTCCATAATGGACAGTTACGCAACCTTGCTTATGAAGACTATTGGCCTCAGCAGGCTGTGACCGAATGTCAATTGAAGCTGTCAGCCTGCTCAACCTTTGATTACGTCAATTTTGAGTGGACAAATCCCACAGCAGCATGTCAAAAAGTCAGATATAAGACAGTGAACAGACAAATGGGCTGAAAAAACAACTGATGATGAGGGCAGTGAGCAATGTGGTGGGCCATCCCACCTCCTGCAACACAAGCAGGAAGGGAAGCCAATTCAAGAACAATGCCAAAGATGACTTTTGCTTTACTGCACCAAAAACCACATGGGCAACTTTCAGTGTCTCCTAAGACACATGTACCTTGATGCAGGCAATGCACACACATAAGGTTGTTAGAGAAAGATGAGGGGTGGAGTGCTAGTCATGAAGCCAAGGGCCTACCTTGCTGGCAGGCAATTGGTGAGCATGGTCAGTAATTGGAAGGTGACAGAACCCTGAAGTAGGCTCATGCTACACGCAGGACACCTGTGGCATATTATTACAGCATTTGCTTTGATGAACCATCCCCTGGCGCACACGCAGTAACCCCAGTGCGCACCCACCAGGGCCTCAGCACGTGTCACTGCACTCTGCAGAGCATATGCACACCATTCCCTTTGTGTGCGTCAGAGCGTCAGAGAGTTAATAAAGCATAAAGGCCGATGGCCTCCCAGGGCTGCCATCACCATGCCTGAGCCAGCAGTGTCGCCCACCGGCATGTACAGTGCGCGTGTGCAAGCAACTCCTTGGGGCATCTTGAAGCTCACCAAGGCTTTATTAATGTTCCCAGGCTGCATCAGCCGCAATCTACCATCCGCACCGTCCTCAGCCGGTCAAACACACACCCAAGCCCATGCACGCAAGCACACAGACAGCCCTCCTCCACCACCAGGCGCGCCAACATCTGGCGCACTGAAGCTGCAAGCTCCCAGCGCACGCACGCCTCCGGGGCACAGCATGCCCTGCCTTGTGGGCACAGCATGTTCTGCTTTGTGGGCACAGCATGCCCTGCCTTGTGGGCACAGCATGTTCTGCCTTGTGGGCACAGCATGTTCTGCTTTGTGGGCACAGCATGTTCTGCTTCGTGGGCACAGCATGCCCTGCCTTGTGGGCACAGCATGCCCTGCCCTCCACACATCCACATATGTCTTAGCATCAGCACGATCTCCATCAAATCTCAGCGCAACCTCGTTCTCAGCACATCGGTGTGTCTCAATATCAGCACGATCTCCATCAATCCTCAGCACGACCTCGTGCTCAGCACATCGGCGTGCCTCAACATCAGCACAATCTCTATCGGTCCTCAGCACAATCCGCATGTCTCAGCGGCGGCCTGTCCCCCGCAAACCTCCTGCACTCCGTGCACCAAGCACAGCTTGCAGGTGCATGCCACCAGCCACCGGAGGATGCAGGGTGCCCCATCATCTTAGCCCCCCCTGGCCCTGTAAAAACATGCCGCCTGACGGGGAGCCCAGGTGGTGTTGCTGCTGGTGTGGGGAGCCAAACAGCTGCATCTGGTGCGGGGAGCCATAGTGCTGCTGCGGCTGCTGTGGCTGCTGTAACTGCTGGTGCTGGGGCAGCTGCGGGGCAAAGTACGCGCCCTCCCGCATGCTGTTGTTGTGTGCCGGGTTTGCGCCGGCAGCAGCGGACGCATAAAAGTGCTGGCCGCCGCTGGTGCTACCCTCGCGGGTGCCCATAATGGGCTGCGGCTGCGCCGCCATCGCCATGGCTGCAGCCAAGCCGCCGCTGCCCATGGATGGCGGCGGGTTGAAGAAATGCGTGCCACCACGTGAGCTTCCCCCGCGCGAGCCCGGCTGCTGCTGGTGCTGGTGCTGTTGCGCAGCAGTGGCCATTGCGGTGCCGTGGGCTGCGTCAAACAGCTGAGAGGGCTGCGGCGACAGCACAGCGCCCGCCCCCCCTGCTGTCGGTGCCGCACCTCCTCCTGTGGGGCACGCCTTGAAGAAGTGTGGTCCGGCCTGCTGGTGCTGCTGTGCCGCCATTGCGCCGTCGTTGGACAATAACATGCCCCCTGCCGCTCCGCCAGCGCCTGGTGAGCCAACAAAGAACTGTTGGCCCCCGCGCACGCTGCGCTCCGCGCCGCTACCACAGCCGCTGATCCGCACACCAGCACCTGCAGGCCATGCCTGCAGGCCACCATGCGTGCTGCCCACGCGCGACAAGCCGCCGCCCTGCTGCTCTTCCATTGCCGCGCCGCTGCAGCCCGGCAACCTCCCGACGTCCTGGTTGCGTGTGTGCATATGTGCATGCGTAAGTGCGCATGCGTGCATGTGTGTGTGTGTGTGTGTGTGCACACGTGCGTGCGTGTGTGTGTGTGTGCGCGAGCAGGTGTGCATGTGTGTATGCGTGTGCGCACATTTGGGACACCTGGCTGGCTCACCTGCCCGTCTGCCCCATGCATGCTGGGGCCTTGCAGGGTAAGGAGTTGCGCTTGCTGCTGCTGCTGCTGCTGCTGCTGCTGTTGTGCCATGAGCAAGGCGCTTTGGCCTGTAGCTCCAGCCCCAATGAAATGACCGCCACGCAGGCTGCCTTCGCCTGGCTGCGCCTGCGGCTGCTGCTGCTGCTGCTGCTGCTGCTGGTGTGGGAAGGACTTGCTGAAGTCTGGGTGCGTCAGGCCTGTATGAACAACAGCCACAGCCCAGGGCAGACTTGAGGTACTTGGTGGCAAGAGTGGGGGATATTTATGCATGTGCTCAGGTGTAATATACATAAGAGGAAAATGTTTTCATACATTTTCATACATAGAGTTGGTACTCTTGGCAAGGCACTCTTGGCAACATGCACGAGTGCTGTGATGTGCCAACGCACCTGCTGAGCGCTTTCCCCCATGAACGCTGCCATCAAGCTGGGCGCCCTGGCCCGCGCCTGTGTAAGTGTATATGTGTGTATGATGCATGTAGTTAGTTTGTATGTATGAGTATTTAGTTGTGTGTGTGTGCACGCGCGCATATGGGTAAATGAGGCATCATTATGAGCAGAGGTGTGTACGCTGCCATGGCGTACAACTACCCGCCTGCAGACTTGCGAGGTTGCATGCACACTCACACACGCATTCAGAGGTGCAGCAAAGCTCGCACTTCCCAACGCATACAGACATCGAGAAACACACCCCTGCATGGTTGCAGGCATACCCGTGCTCAGACATGCAGGCTGTGCATTTGCAGGTGGATGCATGTGCAGCTGTGGAGGGGTGCACACACAAAGGCTCACATGCTTGCGCACATTGCAAGTCGTGTGTGCTGGCTCATAAGTGGCGAACCCCTGCTCACTGACTTGCCCACTGACTTGCCATGTTCCGCCTTGATAAGGCCGAGGTCCGCATTGACAAGCTTGGGCCTGCCTTGACAAGCCAAGGTCCGCCTTGACAAGCTTAGGCCTGCCTTGACAAGCCAAGATTTGCCGTGACAAGCTGAGGCTCCTTAGAAAGCTAGACCCCTTTTGAGAGAGCCCCCCCTGAACCCTTCCCCACACAACACACGCAGGTATGAAGACGCTTTTGACATCCAAGTGCATATGTGCATGCTCATGCAAAGCGAGCAATGCCCCTTGCACCCCCCCCCCTCC
>LFCJ01003783.1_pt1 | contig 11096 bp, 8 predicted proteins | sample 643141 | NCBI WGS metagenome assembly LFCJ01 (sample SAMN03766243, study PRJNA286221) | soda lake metagenome | biome: soda lake; feature: Kulunda steppe; material: water; isolation source: sample B1-Br-g2 brine of Lake Bitter-1 | place: Russia: Kulunda steppe | collected 2010-07 | reverse complement strand
TGATGTCTTTCTGTACAATGGCGGTACGGATCTCGTCGCCGCTCCCGTCGGTCACGGTAACCGTGCTTCCGGTGGCGGCATCGTAGTTGATGACGTAGTACGGGCTGGCGTGTTCTACCGACCGAGTCATGACTACACCGCTCGCGGCGACGCCTTCGATCATCGGTTGCACGAGTACTTGGTTCTGCGGGTTGCTATCATACGAATCGATGACGTCTTTAATTACGTTGATCAGGGCGGTTTCGTCGTCCGGTGAGACATCGAGAATGCTCTCGAAACGGCCTGCGTTGGAGTCTTCCCACCCGTCTTCGGCAAGGGTGCTCGACCGGACGATTACTGGTGTATCAAACGTCGTTTGTATACCATCGGTGATTGCTGTGGGAGCTTCGTTGAATTCGTCGACGGTGAATGTGTACTGTGGAGCAATTGTGCTTTCGGTCACCATCGATTCGAGCCGTTTGAGCGTGTTGGCCTTGGTATCGAGGACGAACTGGGCGAGGTCTTCGGCGGTTTCCAGCTCTGCCCAGTGGCCCGCTACGTCGACTGGCTTGGGGTAGATCTCGCCGACAGAGAGTGCGGTCAGAAGATCTGTGAGGTTGTCTTTGTCGTCGATGAGGCCGCGGTCGACGAGTTCGAAAACGAATGCAATCGTTGTGGGTGAGAGGCGCGTGAGACCAATGAACTCGGAGTCGGCCTCGTCAAGATTGATGTCGGTGGTGATTCGATCAGCGTAGATCTGATTGCCGTTCCCATAGCGGACTTTTTCGGCTCGGTTGCGGCTCTCTTCGGATCGAGACTGGTAACGGGTCCGCCAGTGTTCATCGACCGCGACCGCGGCGTCTGCGCTGCTTGACTGGAGTTCGGCGACGATATCTGGTTGGAAGACGACATCGGCGTAGCAAATATAGGCGGGTCTGCTTTCGTCAAGCGGGGCCGACAGCAGTGAGCCAATCGTTCCCGTCTCTTCCCAAGCTTCGTTTCGTGAGAAGTGGATCTCTGGGTATTCGTCGACGATTTTATCCATGCGGTAGCCGCCGACGAAATGGATCTCGGGGTCGACGCGACTTGTGGTGAACGCATCGATAAGCCAGTCGAGCACTCGGCGGTCGCCGGATGTCTTCCGGAGCGCGGAGGGCTCAGTGCCAGAAAATGGACGGCCTGCACCGAGGATAATAACCAACGGTGATTTCATTGTTTTGTCACAGACCATAAGACATAAAACAACTTTCGAATTTATGTGGTAGTATTCAAATAAGCCGATTCCACACAAAGCTGAGCGATATGATCCAGTCGTCGGCAGTGTATGTTGAAGCGTTGCTGACACTGTCCGAGAAACAAATAGTTCGTCGTTTTATATCTCGGTCGTGTCGCAAAGTCATCTAGAGTTCAGTAGCAAGTGTATTCCTTGAGGAAAGGGACACCTCTGGTGTCTACTCCGAGAGGTGCCCATGCACGCCACAACCGACGTGCGGTTGACCGTTAGTATCGACGACGACAAAACGATACCGCTGGCTACACTTGCCGAGTTCATTATCTGACCAAAACATCGAATCGGTTCTTCTCGAAGGCCTTGTTCAGAGCTTCGACGCAGCCTGCATCGAGGCACTCTGTGGCAAGAACACACATACGAAAACGGTGAGCAACGCTTCCAACGCCGCGGCACTGATACCCGAACAGCCGTCACAACCGCTGGCGAGCACGAGTTTAGCCTCCACTACGTTGAGGATATTGACGTTGATCACGACGAATCCAGTTACTTCCGGCCCTTCGAAGATGTTCTAGATTTGACAGGCAGAACCGCTATCAGCAGGACATCGCAGCCTCTATCTTCGATCTCGCCACCTCGCTTAGCTATCCAGATGCTGCTGATTACGGCGGCGGTATCTTCAGATGGATGCCGTCGCCAACCATCATCAATCGCCGCGTCAGAGAATACGGTAATAAGCTCAGGCAGTTTCTTCCAGACTGTACTGCTGATACAGAATCTGACGCTATCATTCCTGACGGCACAAAATTCTACAGCTAAGACGAAGATCGTTCGTACCACTCAATTCAAGAGACGCTCGACCAAGACAACGCCGATAACTCACGCTCTCTGCTGGATCTCTCGCTGAATACTGATTGTAACAAGACAGCCGCCGAACTTGATGACATGGATGCAGTCACTGACGACCCTCGCGTCATCAGTGACGGAGATAGTGGCATTGTCACGGCCTTTATCGACGAACCTCACGATCACCAACTTGACCTTGTCCACGTTAGCCGAACGCTGGACTACTATCTCCGGGACGACGGTATCTTTCCACTCGATCAGCGCAACGATATTGTCTCGGAGGTAATCGTCGAGATGTTCCATCTGAAGAACTCGGTCGCTTATCACCGTCCAAACGACCGAACGTATCGAGAAGACAGCGTGGCAGTTGGATCTGTACGATTCAGAGAAGGCTGCGGGATATCTCTAAGAGTGATTGCCGTCAATCGTGACATTTGGTGAGGCAGCTGTCGATGGGTTTGTCGTGCCGTGGACCTCGACCTCCGTCGAACGTCTGATGGGGGAAGTCAGCAAGCGTAAGAACCAGCGCATCCGCTGGACAACAGAGGGATTAGAGGCGTTGCTCCAACTTCGGCTCGTAAAGTACACTGATCCACCGCACTATCAGTTGTTTCTCAACGAACTGCTCTAGGGATAAACGAAAACATAAATCAGCTGTGACCTCACAACTGAGAGCATTAGGGCAAACTCTATACGGCTTTGCGATGCGACCAACTAACTGACCAGCTGAGTTTCGTGAGGTCATTGATTGAGAATCAATTCTGTGGATTCATTCAGAAGTTTGGGTAAATCACTAAGCCGTACGAGTGCTTGACTAAGGACATTATTATCTCTACCAGTGCGCTGGTTGTAGAGATCGTTGTCGATTTGTACGTTGTGGCGTGATGATATGGGACAAATACGAGGTGATTCAAGTGAGGACGTATGTCCCTCCCTCGGAGAGTATCATGCAGTGGCAGACTGTAATAATCTTTCTGGTGTGAGAGTTCGCAACTCGTTCACCGGTGTGCCGTCGAGTTGCTCACAGATGTCCGCATTACTTCCTTCTAATAGTTGTGCAGTGAACCTATGAGATGTCTCGTGCCTCAGTATCAACGAGTTTCGTCGCCTCTACCGCCTGAATACGGTAGTTTGTACGGCATAGTTGTCCTTAATAGTTGGTGACCGCTCGTGGTAGTTGTATCAACCGCGACGTGTGGCGAGGGCTTGTACAGCTGCGCTGAATGTCTTCTTAGTGAAGCAGGTAGTTACCTTCATCCCTACCAACACACGTCCGCTTCAACACTTTTGATTTACCGGCCCATCCTGACGTTGGCTAGTGATTCAATAGAGCTTATGTAAGTGAACATCTCTCTATCTGCTCCCCTTGAATTTAAATATTGTAAATACCATGGGTTGATTAGAATGTCGATAGAAAAGATAACTTTCTTTTTAGTGTCAGACAAAGAATATGATTTAGAGCGTGATGCTATGTCTCCTCTAGCCAAAGAAGCTACGAGGAGGGGATATGAAGTGGAGTTTACGAAAGAGTTAGAAAAGCCAACAGACATTGGTGTATTTGCCCAATCAACTAGTGTAAATAGTGATAATATGGGCATTTCTGCAATAATGCCTCATGGGATTGACTCATATACTACTGAAAAAAAATGGGTTGATTCATGTTGGAGTAGCTTCGACGTTGGATTTGTGACAGGTGACTTCTTTGCAAACAAATGGAGAAAAGACTCTTGGGATCCGAGTGCTCGTCCAAAGAAGGGTGTATTTAATGCAGGATGGCCAAAAAGTGATGCCATTTATTCGGGTGAATTTGATAATCAAAAAGATGAATTATGCGAAGAACTAAATATGGACAACAAACCAACAATATTGTATGCGCCCGGTAAAGAAAATGATGATAAAATGGGTAAGTTTATTGAAGAATTAAAACATCTTAATTACAATTTACTTATAAAGCATGCACCATTAGATAAAAATGCATATATTTTCCAGTGGGAAAATATAAATAAAATGTATAATAAATATAAAAACTTTAACAATGTTTATGTAGCAAATCATAAAAAAGACATAATGACTTGTTTAGGGGTATCTGATATTCTTGTAACCGATGACTCAAGCGTAACATTTGAAGCTTTACTTGTAGATACTATTCCAGTAGTGGTTACGGATTGGCCAATACAAGCATATAGAAATTCTGATAAGATATATCGCAACCATTCACATCATGCATATACATTAAAAACAGAAATATCTAATTTAAAACAAAACGTCGAAGACGTATTTTCCAATCCTGAAAGCCATTTGAAAAACATTAAACGTGGGAAGAACCTATACTTTAATAATATTGGAAATTCATCCGAAATATATATTGACGTGTTAGAAAATTGTTTCAACAACTCTGACCCCGTCATAGATCCCATTGAACCAGAACAAAATAAAAAATTACAAATGTATGATCATTTCCGCGGTAACATTCCTCCAAAAATAAAACAATTTGGTGAAAAAATGCACCTTGATGATTTGATAGTCCGAATTGATGATTTCGTTGGATATCGATAATATACTGTTGCTACTGAGGCACTGTCTAGTTGAGCATCTCCTCAGCAGGCCCCTAATTGTACATGCTTGCTTCGGCCGATCGTGGTTGTCGTGATGTCTATACCGGCGTAATCGTCGAAGTACACTGGATTGATTGCCTCCAGAACGAATGGAAGAGGTCGATCCGAACCGAAACTATTTGCTACCATTTCTCAATGCGGTTCCATTCGGTACAGATAGGCTGACTATTTAGACCATGTTAAAAGAGAACGGTGACGTAGCCGTCAGCATCGGCCAGAAAATCTGTGTCCGAAACATTGTATTTCTTGGTGAGGGGAGGAAAGAATGACCTCACGGAATCGGTCCTGCGGCGGGTATATACGTTGATATTAAGCAGTAACCTCGACTCTATATCACCTCTGCGCACTACCATTTTTCATTATCACTTCTGACTTGTTCCTCATCAATAGCGACCCGCGAAACCTACGACATCTGCTGGTCAGCTTGGGCTTCTGCGAGATCGTGCGTCCAATTCTAAATGGTTGCATTAGACCGGGTAGCAACAAGTATCTCAAGCGCAGCAACGACTGCCTCCGTTGACAGTGCCATCGAATGGTGTCGGACCTGAACCCTCTGTGGTGTCAGGGTGCGTTCGTTATCCCAAATCTTATCAGAGTCTATCCCTAATATTTCCCTGAGCATATTTGTGAGTGTTTTGATCACCACTCACTACGACTTGCTTGTTCCTCTAACTCTCTGGAATAGGCTGTCCCAGCATTAAGCACTTCAGAATATTATTAAAAATCTTTAATGTCGCTCAATTCACACAATAAAATATGGAATTACTGAAATTGCCCTAGAGTATATACCCATAATTAAGAGGCACTTCCCACTCATCGTCGACTATAACCTGCTCAAGGTTTTCTCGAACGAATTCACAGAATCCGTTAAATTCACTAGAGGTGTAATCATAGGTCTCGTCGATATCGGACCACCATCCTATGGGATATCCCTCTGCCATGCACCCTGCGATGTACTCAGTAACTTGCTTTTGCATTTTGGAGTTATCCCACTCTCTGTTTAATACGGTTTCAGTTACGCTGTGCAATGAAGAGAGATCACGGACCGGAGTCACACCATAGAGGTGCTGATAGTGACACGAGCCGAGGGTCACAACTGGCTTTTTGAACATCAACGCCTCAATTCCAACCGTCCCGGCGGCCGTAACAATTAGATCCATATTATCAATATATCCCAGTACATCTGCATGGGTTGGGAGTAGCTTGACGTTCGGGTTTCGATCGCACATCTGTTGATAATACTGTCTCGACCGAAGATTCGCCATCCGCGGGTGATCTTTGACATAGAGGGTACTGTCGAATGGTAAACTTCTGGCGAGTACATCAACGGTCGATGGTTGTAGTGGGAGATGTGGAGCATACAGAGAAAGCGCTGTCTCTGGTTCTGAGTGTAACGCGAAGAGAATCTTATTTTCTTCGTTTTTATTCACATTCGCATATTTTTGTGATTGGAAATATTTTCTGACCAAGGTTTTTGTCAGCTCAATTGGTTCGTGAAATCTTGATGGTGAAGAGCGGTACTCAAGTATGGTTGTTGATTGTTCACTCTTAGTTGAGACCGTTGTTAACAGCGAATCAATCCACTGTCTTGCCACGTTCGAAATTCTCAGTTCGTTGCTCACTCGAGATCCGTCGGAAAGCTGCGCCGAATCATGAAATTCTCGGGTTTCTTCTATATGTTGATTCACATAGTTTTTTGCTTGATCAAGGTACTGCTCCGGTGCTTTGCTATCATCTACATTCTTAGCCCATGTTTTCGCGTATTCAAACTGTTCGAAAGGCGACGGAGAGAACGCCAAATAGTTTTTGACGCGTGTAGGTAGGAGATAAGCTCGTGGGATGCCTTGGGAAGCTGCAACCTCGTGCATAGTAACGTGCCAGAGACGAACGAGGTCAAGCGATAGAATTAGCTCTGGTGACGAATTCGTAATGAACTGATAAAGGTTAGTATACACAACACGAATGAGTAACTCCAATTTTTCTTGTGTGAAGGGAGACTTCGGATCGAAATACCTTGATTTGCTAGCACTATAATAGAGTTGTTTATCATTACAGATCCAGTGCCAGATGTTGTTGAGGCCACAATTTTGTTCGATCTCGTCAATAGTGAACAAAGGTCTCTCTAGATATCTTAGATCGTAAAACTTGGTAGCATCTATACAGTGAACACCATCCACTACGCTATCTAAATTAAGATTACGTTTAATAATAGTTGTATTCTGGAAAATTTTGGTATGGAGTAAATATTCAGCAAGATGTACCATTGCCTTTGGCCGATGGAGATCCAGCACAACACCAGCACTGAACTGACCTATACGCTTGCTAGAGTTTTGGCTAGCGTAACGATTAATCAGGTTTGCTGCTTCTAATGGTCGGTTGTTTTCGTAGTATTTGTTCGCGTTATGAAGTAAGTCGTCAGTGTTAAAACCGGCCATCATTGTCATATTTCAGGCCTATGCAAGTGATTCTTCATACAATCTCCTCAAGTTGTACACGTTGATATATTTCAAGATCTCCACCAACAGTTGCATTGTACATTTTTATCCCTCTGTCAGTCCCTATTTTTCTTGCTACAGCGTGGCTTTTTGCCGTCTCTTGATTGACGTAGCGTTTATCTTTTGGCACGGGCAAATAGTTGTCAGAAAAGTGGTTTGGGTCCGCCAGCTGATTCCATTTTGAAAGGAAATATTTGCTTACAATATTATATGGCCTTCTATCTTTGATGCTAAAAGTCATGGCTTCATAAATTAGTTTGTTTAGCATTGACTTCGCCAAAACATTATTTTTATAAGCATCTTTTAAAAATGATTGAATATTTTCGGTATCCCGATAGTCAAGAGGGTCTAGGGCTTCAGGATAAAACATATGTGGATTATGTTTTTCAAATCCGAGGTCACAGCCGAGAAAATATATCTCATCAAAACCCATATACATAGCAATTTGTAAAGCCACATACATAGAATGGTATTTATAAACAACCTCGGCAATATTATTTGACCAATATTTATGTGTACTTTGAACTGAACTTTTTGTGACATCTTCTACCGAAAGTTTATGAAAAGAGTCCTCAACATTTACTGGATCGGTTTTAAGATCTCTCATCTTGAGTGTATGTACGTTGTCTCTGTTTCTAAACTGACTCTCATGCTTATCGTAAATAAACGAATAATTACTTGAATCGACAGAATGTCTGACCGAAGATAGTCTCGTTTGACTGAAACTACTTTGACAGAATAAATAAAATGTAGGTCTCCAAGTTGTTTGGCTATAAATAAAGTTTATGCCGTTCATACCAAAACTATACTCACTCGTTATTAAATCTAAATCAGTCTTATTGAGACTCGGACCATTCCCGATTAAAAACACACGCTCTTCAGAATATTTATTTTTGAAATCAGTAATCTTCATTCTCGACACGTCTGAGATTCACCGGAGCCCGTCAATTAGGTTTTCGATAGCACGTTCGTGAGTGCGTTTGAGTGCTTCGGTCGTATTTTGGGCATTATGAGAACCTAAGATTGTGTTGTCAAAATCTGTCAGAGGGCTTTCGGGAGGGAGTGGTTCTTTTTCGAAGACATCGAGCGCTGCGCCAGCAATCTGTTCAGCCGCTAAGGCCTCGACAAGAGCATTCTGATCAACTAATTTTCCTCGTGCTGTATTTATCAAATATCCTTTTGGACCAAGGGCCTCTAATGCTTCCTCGTCGACCAAGCCCTGTGTTTCGGGCGTTAGTGGACAATTGAGGCTCACGATATCTGACTGCTGAAAGAGCTGATCTTTATCAACTGATTCAATCCCAGTGTCTGCTACAAGTTCATCGGAAAATGAACGGACATCGTTACCAATCACATCCATCCCTAGTGCAACAGCACGACGGGCGACAGTCGATCCGATACTTCCCACACCCACGATTCCAAGTGTTTTTCCGGAAAGCGATGTTCCTCGTGGACAGAACCATTCACCGTGGCTGACCGCTTGATCAATCTGGTGTAGTTTACGGGTGAGCATAATTGTGTATCCAATCACAACGTCCGCGACCTCGTCGTCGAACACACCCGGTGTATTATAAACCTTAATGCCGAGCTCTGCCGCAGCTTCACTGTCTATGCCATCGGTACCAATGCCCCACTTCGAAATTACTTGAAGCTGTTTAGCCCGGTTCAGCACAGCAGAGGTGAACTGATCATCACCCGCAATGACTCCATCGTATTGATCGATGATGTCCAGCAGTTCATCTTCGTTGAGTTGTTGGTCAACTTCTGGAACGTCGGCAACGATATCGTGTGCTTCAAATGTTTCTGTGTAATCGTCGATATCGTCATGTATGAGTGGACATGAGATGAGAACCTGATATTTATTACCAATAGTTTTGCTCGACTTGGGTGTTGAACTCTCTGCTCTTTTCCCTTCCATTATTATCGCTTTCTAACTGAGTCATCCATTTGACTTTACCGGTATTGTATTCGTAACATACCCCAATTCAAATTTCACTACTAAAATCTAGGAAATAGCCATAAGCCAATCGAAGATATTTAAATATTAAAGTTTAAACGTGAACTGGAGATCTTAATCTTCGTGTAATTTATGAACGAAGGGCACCTCGATAGATGGCCATCGAATTTAAATTACCTCTTCTATTTTTACTCGCGGATGCACTTCCAGCTCACCGCCTAGAGTCGAATTAAATATATTTATGTCATTATCTTCCAAAATCATTTTCGCTACTCTATGAGAATTCATGATTTCTTCGTTAACATCTTTAAATCGAATCCTTCCCTCGTAGGATTCTGTAAAATGACTGTCGTCTTGATACAAATCTGTTGTTTTTCTCAACACCAAATCAACGGGGTATGTCAGCATGCATTTGAATGCAACGCCATTTATTAACGATCGTACTGGTGTCTGTTCTGTAAACGCCGCCGAAAGAAATTCTTGCTTATTGATGTATCTCGCTGGGTCAATCCCTTCTTCAAAAATCAAATATGGTTTCTGTACCTCAAATCCAAGGTCACAACCGAGTAGATAAATCTCGCCGAATCCAAGGAATGCAGCTATTTGAAGTGTAGGATACATAGAATGTTTTTTATAAACACCTTTACTAATGTCTGCTGACCAAACGTCCATTAGTTCTTTTGTATCTACTTCATCTAGGGTCATACTGCCATTCGTCACCGTAGTGAGTGGATCTCTGTGCAACTTTTTTCGTCTAATATAGTGGACTGTGTTGTGTTTTCCGAATTTAGTAGCATACTTTTCATTTATAAAGCATGTACAACCAAGCTTTATATTTTCTTCAATGAATTTCCGCTCATCATCACTCATTGAATTTTTCAAAAATAGGTAAAAATCTGGCCTCCAATCCACATTATCATAAATGTGGTTTATTCGATTTAATGCGAAAGTATATTCTGAATCTAGCTTATCAAGCGGTGTTTCTGCCAAACTGGGCCCATTTCCAATAATGAAGATACGTTCTCCGCTATATTGATTCTCTAGTTGAGACAAATTTGTTTTTGAATTTGAATACACTGTCATCTACAGCCTGTAAAATAGCTCTGTTCATATATCATTTTTGCTGGCAAAATACGTCTCTGTTTTTGATTTGAACTCACCATGTCAGATTGACGATTGATCGTACTTCTAAAGTGTTGTTGCCGAACCGTGTAAGATAACGATACCGTGTTAGCAGTGTCCGACATGGATGACTCCGAGTGATCTGTGTTGGTTTGGGAAATGTCACATCGGAATTGCCCCACCGCTGGTGTGACGGTGTTTCTGGCCCATTTCCGTTTTGGTTGTCTGCCTTCTATATTTCGAATTCGAAATTAAAACTGGCTACGAGGAAATCAAAATTGATTAAATACAGATAACCTATACAAATATATGTTCATGAGTCATAATTTGTCTTACTGCACTCTCGACTGTACCTGTATTCTCAACAGTTATTACAGACGTTATATCTTCTAAAGGCTCTGCAACAGTTTTACAAAGTTCTTGTGACCTCTTTTGGACTGTCTCAAGATCGTCTGTTTCCCACTTTTTCGCTACAGCTACACTACCTCGTTCACGTTGTCTTTTCAAACATAAGTCGATAGGCGCATCAACGTGGACCACTAGCTTAGGTGTTGGCGCAATTTCAAAATACCTCTCCAATGAAAAGGTTTCATTTGGTTGCCGCCACAGAATCGAAAAAGCCTGCTGGACAAAGCTTTCGTCCATGCATAACGTTTCTCGCTGGGATGCTGTTGAGATTCCTAACTGGTATCGCTCTGCAGATTGCTTAAATATTGAGAATATTTTCTCAGGTTCATATGATACGGAATTCATAGTAGAAACTAATTCTTCAATATAGTCTGGATGTTTTCGTACAAATTCCTCTAATGCATCATGTCCTAAGCGATATTGTAAAAACTCACGGCTAAAAAAAT
>LFCJ01003779.1_pt1 | contig 11100 bp, 19 predicted proteins | sample 643141 | NCBI WGS metagenome assembly LFCJ01 (sample SAMN03766243, study PRJNA286221) | soda lake metagenome | biome: soda lake; feature: Kulunda steppe; material: water; isolation source: sample B1-Br-g2 brine of Lake Bitter-1 | place: Russia: Kulunda steppe | collected 2010-07 | reverse complement strand
GTGACGACACTCCAGCTGATATACTGAGCGGGCGGCTGATCACTGCCCGTGTTGATGACCCTCTGGAGTACCGAGGCACACCGGAGATATCAGCCGATCGGGGGTTCAAATCCCTCCGAGCCCATACTAGCAACTTAGTCTTTGCGCAAGAACTAAAACAGAGTAGCGACACCGAACACTGCGAATTTTGCGGTCGGTATATCGGAAAAGATGCCGACCTTGAACCCGCCAGTTGTCCAGCGTTCAAGTCTGACCGGAGGTGTCAGCCATGAGCACCACCCAGGACTGGACACCTTCGGAAGCCCTTGATACCCGTCTTGGTCAACCCGACCGGCTTCAATTCCCCGACGATTGGGAATACTCACAGAGCTGGGAACGAGCCCAGACCGAGCGCGACCGCGGCGGACCCATCAACGACGCCGAGCGTATGGTCTATCTCGAAGGGAGCGAGCAACCGCACAGAGCCGTCTTTGCGCTCAAAGGTCAAACGCTACATGCTGAATGTGATTGTGCCTCTGGCCGCTTCCGTGGCTTCTGTGCTCATCTCGCGTCCCTCTGGTGGCAGTGGATTCGGGGCCGTATCGTTGTGAACCACCTCGATACTGGCCGCGAGTACAACGTTCCTCCTTCTTGGCTGGTGCTCGAACCGGACGAAGAGCTGACCGCCGAACTATTCACGCCCGCCGAACTCGATGCCTATCTCGCCTGTGACTGTGGCGAGTGTGGCGTCCGAGAGTATGCATCGTTCACTGACCGCTCACCAGGAACCATCGGGAACCTGCTCGGTCGAGCCCGTGAAAAAATCCCTGACGAGGTTGAGAAATGAACGGCTTCCTCCTGCAATCCGGTTCTGAGGTCTTCCTTCTTTCACACGGGGGCGCACCCGCCGACGCGAGGCCTTCGGAGCCGCACGGGGGGAGGGTGGCCCCCACGTTGCAATCCATGGGTCCAACCCGGCCACGTATTGCGGTTTACCCTTGGGGCCACCCCCGACTCCTTTGGGGCCACCGAACCGCACGTATCTCCGATAGTGAGGTGGCCTCATGAGTAAACAGACTCACAACGGGGAGAGTGACCGTCGACAAACCTACAACCTCCGAGCCCGCGCCGAACTGTTTGAGCGCTTTGACGAGGCGTGTGCCGACGAATACGACAACAGAGCCGAAGCGCTCCGGGCATTGATGCGGGAATACGTCGACGATGATGAGCCCGACAGCGACGAGAGCAGCTTACCACTTCCCGATGATGAGCCCGCCCGGACCATTATCCAACTCGGTCGGCAACTCAGCAACAGTAACAACAGAATCCCCATCGACATGCTGGAATCCGAAGCGTGCAGAGTCACGAACATGTCTCGCAACCTCATCGAGTACGAAATGCGTGCACTGTTCGGTGAGTGGATTGCACGACTCGATACCGTCTGGTCCACCGACGAGGACCGTATCGTACAGATTCGAGACCGACCACTTGCTGATATCGACAACGACCGACCCAACCCCGACGTGTGGAGCACTCAACCCGGCAATACGACCGTCGAGGACCTGGAGCCGAGCGACGAGGCTATCGAAGGCGAGACCGTCACCGATGGCGGGACCGACGACTTTGTGCCGCTCGCTGACCGCATTCAGGAAGTGAGCGACGAGCTGGGCAGACCACTCACACAGGATGAACTCCGGCAGTTAGTCTAAATCACTTTTTTTTCAGAACAGTAGCACAACGACGAACGAGAACACCATCGGAACGACCAGATAGTGCGGCTTTCGGCGTATCTGAATCGCTCCGATTGCTGAATCATCCCCTTCGGCCTTCTCAACTGGCCCGGCTTCTCTGATTCCGATTGCATACATCGCTATCGACAACGCAACCAGTATAGCGACTGTACGGGCTTCGAGCGTTCCACCAGCCACCCACAGGTCCACAGCCAGCGCCGAGCCCGTTCTGCCGAGCATACCGAGCAACACACCGAGCGAGATACCAAACTGAACAGCGTGAATTTTGAGAGCATTTAGCGGCCACACGAACGGAATAGAAAAGTCCTCGTAACGGTCGGCTTGTTCGTCTGGGTTGGTCATCCTATGCTACGCCGTTGGATACCGACAGCCCCGCCAGCTACAGAGCCCGGAGCGTCAACAGGGAGCCTTAGCTCTTCGTCGGTCACTGAACCGCCGTCTGATATGTCTACCTCACCGTCGATGACGCCCAGTAACGGATGTTCAACTTCGAGAGTGTAGATACCGGGGTCTCCGAGTGCTACCTCAAAACTCCCGCTTTCGTCGGTTGTATCTGTGTACGGGATACCTTCGCGGATAGCTCGAACCTCTGCCCCTTCGAGCGGGTGAATAGATTCGGGTTCGTCGGTATCATCAACCATGTAGAGAACCCCATCAAAAACCGAATCGGTCACAGACAAGCCAGTTAATGCTCTCTCTGGGGGTCCGGTCAGTCCCGCTTCATAACCGCCACTGCTTACGACGCCCCTAGGTGTGACGTAAGCCGATTCGTTTGAGTAAGTCCCTGTAAATAGATATTCGAGTTGGTACTCTTCACTTTCATTAAATGCCGACAGAACATCAGATTCACCGCTTTCTGCTTCTTGTGGGGATTGTTCTGTTTCTATCTCAAAACCGGAGCTGAAAACTACACCTCTAGGTGTGGGATAGCTTGATTCATTCGAGTAATTGCCAGTGAAGAGGTATTCGAGCTGTTCCTCTTGGCTTTCATCAAAGGTGTCCAAATCATCTCCGCCACTGCCTGCCGGGACCTCAAAATCCGGTTCGACTGTTTCAGTTTCTACAGATGGGTTGGTTTCAATCATGCCATCAGCTCCAAAAGAACACGACGTAAGTAGTTACGTGAACCTCTCCGTCTGTCCAACCAGAGGCTTCAATCTCGTACTCTGTATCGAACTCGATATCATCCGTGATGATACCATCGTCCGGTTCAATGTCTGAACTTGGGCCTGAAGTAAGGTTTGTCTCTGAATCCCCGTCACCGTAAACAAGCTCTAATTCAGTCCCCTCTGTTACAGTGTACGTTTCTTGAGCATCTTGGCTACTTCCGCCCCCCGTGACGCTGATACTGGTAGCAATTACGGTTATGTTCTCAGCTTCATTCAGAAAGTCGTACATGTACACCTCGTCGCTGTCTATATCAACGTCTGAATGAATTTCGTTGCAGACTGTCGCAACATCGTTCCGAATAGCGAAGTCTGAGGGCGTACTACCTGCTTCAATCTCTACCACGTCCCACGGACCTACACCGCCATCCTCATCCACAGTATCATCTAAATAGGCAGTCACCCATCCATCCGATTTAATTCTGATATCGTAGCGCTTGTTATCCCAATCGGTGATTAAAATACCGTTGTCGTAAACTTCGTGTTCGTTTACGTTGTCGTGGTCGGTGATATATTCGGGATGCCAGTTGTCGAGGTCAAACTCTTCGACTGGGTTGTAATATGCAATTATCGACGTTTCGTCTACGGGAATTTCAGGTGTTACGTTCGGCATTATTCTTCCACCTCATTACCTGCACTCTCTCCGATAATCGCCGCTCTTGGGGGTTCTTCGAGTTCGATACTGCTATCGTTATCTGTGTCGTTGTCTGTGTCGCTCATATCTGTTAGTCGTCTTTGTCGTGCCGCAAAATGCCCTCTCGCCGGAGGGCGTCTTCATGTCGCTTTACGATGTGGATAACTCCCTCGTCGTGCAATCCGTTTCCGTCCGGGTCGCCTTCGAGGAGTCGGTTGTTCCGTCGCGTCTCGCTTTTGATTTCGACGGCTGTCTTTGCGATATACAGCACTATCGGCAGGATGATGTACACGATTGCGTCCGACGGGTCGAGCGCTTCAATCAACCAGCACCACCCCCATTACTCATCCCGGGAACGACGACAGTACCGCCGCCGCCATCATCGAGCACGAATACGTAGACCGCAACGATAGCCAAAGCCCCGATAATCAGCGTCATTGGAGTGAGAGCGCCGCTAACTGACTCCCACAGGTCGCCTACAATCCAACCGTCATCAGAACCCAGGAAGTCACCAGCAAGGAACCCGCCGGTCGCTGCACCGCTTGGAGTGCTCAGGAACCGAGCTGCACCTGAAGCCGCACCTCCGATGAGTGGAACAGCCATCAGGCAATCACCACGATTAGAAGGAGGAGAACGGCAGCACCGCCGCCGAGCAGAATCAAATCTGGCGGGATACCAGTCTCCTCTTCGGGTGGGATGAGTCCGGTCAGTCTACCAACGCCCTCGCCGGTAGTCGTCACACCTCCCCACGTATCCCCTAAGACGGTCATAGTACCGTCCCAAACGTCACCGAGCCCACCAGTCCCGCCACTCCAAACGTCGCCTGCGCCAGAACCGAGACCTTCCGCTGCACCAGTCACACCGCCCCATGCGTCGCTACCGACCGACTCGAAGCTGGAGCCGACCGATTCAGCGCCCCCGAATAGCGAACTGCCAACTGATGAGGCTGTATCTTCGGCTGTTGAACCAACCGAACCCAGCCCATCTGAGATTGTACTCACTGGCATGGTTAGCTCACCACCGCGATGAGAATCAACACGACAACTACTGCCGCCGCTCCGAGTAGTAGCGTCTCCTCATCAATATCTGGCCCATTACCGCCCTCATCTTCCGTAGGGGAGAGGTCAGGAACGTTGAACCCGGGCAGAGTTCCAACTGTGCTTTGTGCTTCCTCTATCTCTTCGGGAGTTTCGGGGTCGTCGCTCTGTGCTTGTTCTTGCCCCTCCTGATAAGCCTCCTCTGCTGCGTCTCCAATTCCAAAGGAGTCGTCTATCGGGAGTGTGGTAAACTCGTCATCATCGGCTGAATCATCGTCATCATCGTGTTCAGGGTCACCTGTCCGGACACGGTCGCCGCTGTCAGGCGCTTCGTATTCTTCGGTTTTGCGAAACTCCACCTCAATCTGGTTGTTTCCGATGTATTCGAGGTCTGCCTCTGTATAGAGGCGATCATCTGACCCTTTCCAGCCTTCTCCGGCTTTCCGCTCTCCGCCTGCCTCTTCGATAGCCAGCCGCGAGGGCGTTCCTTCATGGGTTACCTCGCCATCGTCTACCCAGTTCTGTATCTGCATGTCGCTGCCTTCGATTGTTTCCGTTTTCGTGTGTTCTATTGTTTCAGTCATCGGTAATCATCGCTCCATGCTTGTACGCTGATTTGAGTGTCTTCGCCACCGTCCAGAACCCGGAGATGTATCTCGGATGTTTTGACTGGTACACCGACGACCGGAGTCTCATCTTCGAAGTACTGTATTCGGTTCGAGCTGCGGGTTTCGTCAGCAAACGCTACCTCGATAGGACTCTCAAACTGGCGAAGGTCGACCTCGGACGTAGTAAAGTCGAGGTCGATTTCTTGCCAGTCGCCGGGTCTCAGTTCCAGATTGACCGACGCATACAGCCCCTCGCGGTCATCCTCAGGAGTGGATAGGTCCACATCCGACAGGATATCATCAATATCATCTGTACCCTGAGCCATCCGCATGGCGCGGGTTTCGACAACGAGCGCCCCGAGCAGTCGGTTCGTCTTGTTGTCCATAATGGACTCAAGAATACCCGGCTGGATGGGCTCGCCGTAGTACTCTGAAAGCAATTGCGGGAGTGAACCCGCTGCTCCTGCTGTCGGTGAGGTTTGCACCTGCGTCTGGTTATTTCGTCCCATCAGCCGAACACCTCCAGCAGGATGAGCGTCAGGTTCGCAATCACCTGCACCGCGAACAGCGCCATCACAACCGTCTCAAATGAGATTTTACTCTCTCCGACGTGCACGACCCAGTCGCTCATCGTGGCGATTTCCTCCTGCGATTCTGTCGCTATCTGGTCTCTGTTTTCAATAAGGGGAGTAGACATAGGTATCCCTCTTTCAGCTGCTCACGATATGCCGCTTCACGGCGGCAGATAGGTCTGGTACACGCTCCTGTGCCTTCTTGACCGGAATGTCGATAATCGCGTTGCTGGCGTACACGTCGACGTCTTCCTCACCGTCTGGAATCGTCTCGGCATCGAGCGCGAACGGCGCAGTCGCCTTGATGTAGATTTGCACCTCCCAGTTTCGCGGCACGACGTAATCCAGCACGTCATCACCTGAAACCGTTGGTGCGTCCTCGTTCTGGTCCCGACTGAACAGGAGCGGGGTGGCTTCGTCAAAGACGATATTCGAGACGGAACCCTCACCGCGTGGTGCTGAGATTTCGATTTCAATCTCACCGGGATAGTCGGTCACGTAAAACGCGGTAAGCGTTCCTGCTTCGTCCGAATCGACGGTAATCTCGTTCTCGTCGTAATCCTCTTCCTGTTTGATTCGGTCCTCGTCCAGGTAAGTGCGGACGGTCGTGGTATTTCGCTGTTCGAGCAGATGATACTCCAGTTCAAACGTCTGCTCTCCATCGCCGTCATGGTCGAACTGCTCGGCTACCGGGATAACCAGCCGCAGGTCAGAATCCGGTCGCATAAACATCGCTTCTTCGGCCTCGTAGGTGGCGATTTCTGACCATTCATCCTCACGGATTTCGTGAAACTCGAAATCACTCACTGAAAGGCGAGTCTTTCCCGCTGGTACTTCGCGGAGTCTTTCAACAATGCTCATGATTACATCGAAGTTTTTCGGGCGCCGTCTTTCTCGACGTAGAGCTGTGACTCGTCCCAGTCGACAGCCGTGTCGGCCTCAACATCGAAGCGGAGAACGTGGTTTTCCGAGAGGTTAATTCGGGAGCCTTTCAGCTCGAATTTGACCGAATCGACATTGTCCTCCTTTCGCTGCTCGGAAACCCGCAGCTCGTTCCACGACGCGATATTGGTCTCCTTGGTGGAGACGGCTATCGGGTCGTCCTCACCGGGCTCCTCGACGCGCAACTGAATTTCCGTATCAGTTGGGAGCTGGTCGCCGTCCTCGTCTCGAAGGTCGAAGTAAATAGGAAGCCCTTCGCTGCTCCCAGCTGGCACGTCGTTCAGAAGCGAGACCATCGTCCCGTTATCCGGCTGGAACGTGAGAATTGGCGTTTTCACGTCAGGGACGTTCGTCTCCTGGGTGGCCTGTTCCGAAAGGTGGTTGATAGAGGTTCGAGAACTCATGTTATTATCGCACCTCCATCATGTCGAAGACACCAAAGCGACTCACCAGCTCGTAGAGCGTGAACACACCGCCACCCATCGCGATGCCTTCCTGGTCAAGATAGAACGCGGCGGCGGCCACGGCGACACCGTACGCCTCGTTTGGGATATTGGCACCTGTAAGGTTGTCTCCGGCAGTCTGCGCGGCACGGGAGGCGAAGAAGCCCCCGAAAATCCACGCCATGTTAGTCCAGTTCTGCGTGTCCGATACCTCGTTGAACGCCTCTTGCATCTCTGCCATACAGTGTGACGTTTCTACTATACCCTGAAAAGCGGCGGTTAGAGGGTTTGATACGTCTTTCCTGCTTTTTCCTCAATATTCCTCAATCTTCGCCCATCAGGTCGCCGTCGTAGTGTTCGAGCAGGTGCGAGATGACCCTCGGGCGCGTTGGCGTGTATCCGAGTTCGTCCGCGAGTTCCTGCCGTAACTCTCGAAAGGCCTCAGCCTGTCCGCCGGACAATTTGAGCGATTCTCGCTGTGTCATGGTGCTGTTAGCGTCTGTCCTTCGGGCCCGTAATGTGTCGATTCCATCTCAAGCGTTCGGCTGTCTATGCGCCTGCTGTCGCCGCTGTCGTCGCTGAATATCCATTCAGAACCGAGTGTTTTCCCGCCCTCCTCGAACTTCCGCACTGGGATGCTCTCACCCTCTGCCTGTATCTCGCTCGGGAGCCCGGCCACGCGGGCGTTCGTCGGTTGGTGAACGTCTACCGGGTAGTCGATGACTCGCTCCACTTTGTTCAGGTCTGCATCGCTGGCAAACCCACCGAGAACGCGGACCATCATCTGCGAGATAATTGTCTCATCGAGCCGGGCGAGCCGCTGGGTCACCCACAGGGATGAAACGCCCTCACCCCGGCCTGTCGTTGCCACGCCTTCAATTGCAGACGGGTAGGAACCGGACTGTGGCGCGACAAAGTGGGCCTCGTCGATTAACAGGAGCACGGAACCCGACAGTTCCCTGACCGCCCTGCTTACTGTCGCCGCGAGTTCCTGCCAGTTCTCTTTTCGGAGCCGATAGCGTGGGATGACCACCGCCTCGTTTCGCTTGATGATATCCGCCCAGTCGGCTGCTGACAGGTGCAACTGTTTCGACCCAGCGGGACACCACTGCATCATGTCGGCTTTCACCAGTCCCCTGTATTCGTCCTTGTAATCGAGGATAACGCCGTAATCGTAGTTGGGGAGATTCTTCTCATACCAGTACTGCGAGAACCACGATTTACCCCAGCCACTCTTTGCAGCAACCAGTGCGTGCGTCATGTTTCCGGTAGCTGTTCCTCGAGTTCAGCGATGCGCTCGTTCTTGCGTTCAAGCGACTTCCCGAGTTCCCGAATCGTTGCGGTGTAGCTCTGAATCGGGCCAGCCATCAGCGTTTCTACCGCACGGCCACGGTCCCAGTTCACCACATCGTTGACAAACGTCCGGTAATCCAGTTCCTGAGTGTGTTTGATGTGGGTTTGAGCAACTTTGGTTATTTTTTCGTCCGTCGCTTCCTCTGGTGGTTTTTTCAGACTGCCACCAGCGTAGTACTCGCTGTACCAGTCTCTCTTTTGCTGTTTCCATGCTTCCTCTGAGAGTCCGAGGAACGGCTGAATCTGCTCGAAGTTCTCGATTCCGACCTTCTCCTCGAAATAGTAGCGTGCGAGGTCGCCGGAAATCAGCGCCTCGATGACTTCGATTATTTCCTCTTCGCGTCCCTTTTTGTCGGTTTCAATGGCTATGTCGAGTTCAGTCTGTTTGAGCGCCTCTTTCAACTCCTCGCCCTGCTCGCTTTCGATGGTGGCGAGAATGTGAGCCAGCCCGGAGAACATCGGGTTTTCGGCTGGGTCAATCTGCCCCATCATCTTTTTCATCAGTGCTTCATTCATTGCTCTTCCCTCCTGCTATCTCCGCAACCATATCCGGGTCGTCCATCAGGACCATTCCGCCGAACATGATTGACATGACGATAATCGCCTGTCCGGGGCTCAGTGCGTCCGGGCCGCCGTGCTGGTCCATCCACTCGTCTACGTACTGGTCGATTTCGAGGTCGCGGGCCATCTCCGCATACTCGTTCATTGCTTCGCTCTTGCTGTCGACGCCGCTACCCAGCTCGTCACGAGCGACTGCCGCACCCATCCCGAGTACGTTGGTGTAGATTTTCCCCGGTGAGACCTTCTCGCGGTCGTATCCCATCGGTTCGTCTGTCTCTGTCGGCTCGGTATCTTCGGCTTCCTCGCCGTCACCGTCCGGGCGGGTTTTCTCTTCGACTTCTGAAGCGAGTTCCCCCAGGTCGGCCATCTCGTCGTCGTCAATATCCGGCTGCTCGTCGCTGTCAGCCTGTGCTTCTTCCGGGTCGGCTGATTCCTCCGGCGTTTCGAGGTCCGTCTCTGGGTCGGGTTCAGGGGCTTCTGTTTCAGTCATTCGATGAGACCCACCTCGTTGTCGTCGCTCTCCTGGTCGTCACCGTCGACGGTCGCGCTGGTCGTGCTCGACCGGCGCTGATGCAACCGCCACAGGAGATATAGCGCGATGACAGCGCCCACCGCTCCGGCAATCGTCCAGGTGTTGACCGGCAGCCCCATTCCGGTGTTTTCGGGTGGGGACTGGTCGCTTTCTTCGCTGTCCGATTCCTTTGGTCCATCACCGACAAAGTCGGCGTATTCTTCCTCGGTTGGCATGGTCTCGTTGTCGTTGTCTTCGGGAGAGCCGTCAGAAGGGGCGCTTTCGCCCTGCTCTGAAGCGCGCTTTTCGCCTGCTTCGCCCTGCTCATTCGCCTGTTCTGGCTCTTCGTCATCGAGAGCACCCGCTTCCGGGCCCTCAGGGGCCGCTTCAGCGCCCGCTTTCGCCTGCTCTTCATCGCCCTGCTGTCCCTCGCTTTCCCCGCTCTCCGAGGTCGTTTGCTCGGCAAGAGCGGCGCGAAGGCCCTCCTTGTCCTGGTGCTCTGGCCCGCTCTTCGCGTTGATGTGCGAGCGCATACTTCCGATACTATCCGCCTCAAAATCGCACCCCTCTGCGGGGCATTCGTAGGTTGTCATAATGTTCGTTGGCCGCCTTCAGCTACGTTCATATAATCCGGTACCTGTTGCTCAGTCTCTCCTTGCTCTCTCGGTGCCTCGCGTTCATCTGCGAGTAACCCGCCGGGATTCTCGTTTGCGACCTGCTCAACTTCTCCCTGTCCGGGGCTTCCTGTCTCGCCTCCTGCGAGTCGGGTCTGTGCCTCTGCTCGGTCCCCTCCCAGCGTTTGCTGAGCGTCCTTCTCGATGACGTCCTCCCGCTCGTGGGACGTACCACTGAAATGGTGAAGCGTCCTCACCTCCGGAATTGATTGGGGCAGCTCATCGAGCGATGCGAGAATATCGTGTAAGCCGTCAGGGTGTACGCTTTCACCGCCGTACTCTTCGTTTATCGCGTTGATTGCACGAATTGCCTGCCGTCCGTTGCGTATCTCATCTTCGAGTACTTCGAGGGCATTCGAGAGATTCCTCAGAGCCTCGCGGTAGCCGGTCCACGACCTTTTGAGCGCCCCCGCAACGGGTGCAGGGACCTGCATCTCGGGGAACTCGCCACCACCAACAGTAACGAGATTGCTATCCTCCGGAGATAAGCGCTCATCAGTCAGTAAGAGCTGTATCTCTTCCTCGTCGTAGCCACATTGTTCCTGAAGAAACTCGCAGGCTTCCGGTTCGCCGTGTTCGCAGTGACCCCGAGCGTGGTCACACTCTTCAGACTGTGCCCGTCGTGCTGCTCGACCTGCTCGCTCGGTGGCTGAATCGCCGGTATCCATTCGGAGACCACCGCCTTCCTGCGCTGCTTGGGCCATCACCTCGCGGTGTTCGTCCACGGTCAGCGTCGGGTCGTAGTAGGCAAGCCAGTCGTCGACGCCTTCCGAGACTGCGATGCCCTTCACGGACATGGCGTGAGGAACGCTCGCCCGACCCTCGGTAAAGTCAATCTCGTTCAGTTCGTGGTCGGAGAGGTCTGCCTG
>LFCJ01003778.1_pt1 | contig 11100 bp, 15 predicted proteins | sample 643141 | NCBI WGS metagenome assembly LFCJ01 (sample SAMN03766243, study PRJNA286221) | soda lake metagenome | biome: soda lake; feature: Kulunda steppe; material: water; isolation source: sample B1-Br-g2 brine of Lake Bitter-1 | place: Russia: Kulunda steppe | collected 2010-07 | reverse complement strand
CCCTGCCTGACCCTTGTTGACCCTGCCTGACCCTTGTTGACCCTGCCTGACCCTTGTTGACCCTGCCTGATTACAATGGCAAAGAGAAGATCCTCCTCCTGATCGACTGTGGTCCCACAAAGGGAACGGTATAACCTGCGCTGCTGGCACTCAGAGAACTCCAGAGAGGCCGGACTTGTGCTTATGCTTATGCAGGGGCACCTCTTGGTGGACAATGAGTATTGCAACCTCTCCAAGAAGCGCAATGAGGAAGCGTCTGCGCGCACGCGCACTGTGCGCAGCTATGAGGACAACCGCGCAAATCACTTGGCCCTGGTTGCCAGCAAACGAGCAGCTGACCTGGCCACAAAACGCAAGGCACGTGCTGCTAAGATTGTTATTGCCCCTTTCATGCACGTATGCTTGTGCCCTGGACCCTCAATTTGTCTTGCTGTGTGACCCCAATCTGTCAACCCTGTACAATCTGCACAGTGTACGCTGTACTGCACATTGCACAGTGCTGTGAGAAGCTCGTAGCTGGAGTGAATGGATGGCAAGGCGGGAGAAAAGTGTGGTTGAGTTGCCACAACTATTGATGGTAGGACAAGGGAGAAGGCTGTTCACCCATTCCATTGAAGGACACAAGATCAATTTCGAGAAAGACTAAGGATGCTCAAGCGCAAGGTGTTGGCGCGCCAATCCTCATGCTCAAGCAGGTTTGTACCCCCCTTCTTTCCTCTTGCTGGGTGCAGGGAGAAGAGCAACGTCGCAATAGGGAGCAAAACAAGCGTGTGCGGGTTGATGCGCCCGTCTTGGAGCGTGAGCTTTTCCGCCTGTTTGAAATCCAGCCGTCCTGGACCTTCCAGCAGTTGCAGTTGGAGACAAAGCAGCCCACCATGCACTTGAAAGCTGTGCTGGAGCAGGTGAGCTTATTTGGGCATTTGAGTGTGCAAGCCCTCCAGGTGTTTAGACACTGCAGCAAAGGTTCCTTGTTGGCACATCCAGAATACTACATCTTTAGACCCAATTTGTTTGCTGGTGGCCTCTGCTTGGGCCCACTTTGCTACAAGGGCCAGTGCCTTTTACTCAACTGTGCACAGAGACACATGGGCTTGAGCACACCAAGTAAAGACCTCAAAGATTGCACAGTTAAGGAGTTAAGTTGTGCCTTGTGTTGCAAGGTCTCCCCGCATGCATTCAAATCAGGAACATGCTACCTATCTGTCCTGTCAAAATCAGAATTATGCTGCCTCCTTTCTGCCTCTTTTTCACAGATCGCCGTCCTGCAAAAGCGAGGCTTGGGCAAGGATGCATATGTGCTCAAGGAGGAGTATGCTATTGGCCAGCAGGAGGGTGGAGAGGAGCTGCAAGAGTGATATCATAGTTGTATTATTTTGTGCATGGGGCAGCACACAGCTCTAAGTAAGCGTGCATTATTGAGCGTCAGCATTTCTATGCCCATGTTCGATATTCCAGGCTTGCTTTTGACTGCACGGTCAAACAAGTGTTAAGCGTTTCTTCGCATAACTACTGTTGTTGTTTGTCTTTGCTTCATTCCCATCTTGAGCACTCCTGTCACACCAGATAATCACAGTGCCAGAATCTGGTGGCAATCCCTTCTTTGATGTAAGCTGGTAAGCTGTTGCAGAATTAATCAGCAAGGATCTGGAAGTGAAGCTTCTCAACATAGCACGAGATTGACTTACCTTCCAGATCTCCAAGCCTCATCAAAGTCCAACATGCACTTGAACCAGAGACTGGCTCATGCCAACTCAAAAACAAGGCAGTATCTTACTACCAGAGTCTGCTTCCGCACGTCCACAAGGAACGCATTTTGGAGCATGTCCAATCTCTCCCTCCAAATGAAATGCAATATCATTAGTTATAGCACAGGCATCCTTTTTAACCAGAAACACGCTGTCAGCTTCAAAAAGTCCTCTAGCCTTCAGTGTCCACTCTGTCAGCAAGTAGATAGTGCTCAAATCCTTTCAGGGTGTCAACACATTACTATTTTTGGAACTTTTACTGAATACCATGATACTGCCTGCAGGCTCATCATGAAAGCCATCAGCAAAGGCTCTCTAGCAGGGTGTTTGGTCCATTTGGATGCTGGCAGCACTGACCGTTTGGCTCAACAGAACCTTCAAATTCCTGAGCATGCCAATAATAGGACATTGCCCTGCTGGCTTTTAGATGCCCTTTTGTCTGTCAGAGACAGGACTTACCTCAAGTCGCCCTGATGCCATTATGGTTACTCCCTGGGAGTACTCCCTACTAGTACTGGGAGTACTCCCTACTAGTACCCATACCCATGAAATCCAAACCACCTTCCACTCCTCACTTACAACATGTGTACCACGCTACATCTCAAGGGGATTTGTGCAGTGTTCACGATCTCAAAGCTAATAACAGGGAGGTACACCTGATAGAGGTAAAGTACTGTGAAGACACCAGACCTCAGGATACCAGCTGAAGGCCTTCCGCAAACAACACGAGACTATGCAGGTGCTTAAACTTTAAGTTAAAGCCAAAAAGGTTACACTCCACACCATTATTCTTGGTGTCGGAGATTCAATCTATACCTCTGACACTTTGCACCATCTTAAAGAGCTCGGCCTTGATTCACAAAGGATCCACAAGCCTGCCCTTAAAGTGCATGCTCACTCCATGCATTATGCTCACAAATTGACTACAACAGGACGCGCACTTGATAAAACAAAATGCTCTCGAGGCCTTGGTATAAAGCAGGGGGCTGCCAGCCAACCTCCAGATCCCCACTAGCTATCTTTTCCATTGGTGAAGGTGACTCATGGCACTTTTAGCCAATGTGCCTCCTTTTTGTTAATTGATGCCTGCATACTTTTTTCTTTCCTCTCACATGAATGGGGAGACGACGCCGGCTAAACCTTGCCATCACCTTTCACAAAGCGGACATTGCATGCATGAATGTGGCCAGCTATCTTATCCCGCCCTTATGTGGACGATCTGCAGAAATATGGAAATGCACAAATTATGTGATTACAACATTAAGGAACACTTTTGAAATGTTAAGTCGGCTTAATGTTGGTCCTATCCAGCAGCAAGGGCCTCCTCTGCGGAGCAGAGAGGAGACGTTTAGGAGCCACCCTGTACTGGTTAGAAAGACTTTTAGGCCTATACAAGCTACTTTTGGAAAGCAAGAGGGCAACCTAGAGCAGGTTGGTGCAGATAGTGGGTTTGAACGCCCGCTTCGCCAGAACATGCACACCCCTAGCGGCCGGCTGTGACTGCAAGCTGTCTGTTTGTGTCTACAGAGCCCAGCAGATTGCAGTCAGGAAGCTTCCCATTGCCCAGGCATACACCTGTGTGTGCTCCTCCAGGGCCGCAGGGTTCTCTGCACAGTGATGGCCATTCGTGTGATCCATTTCCTGTGCATCCATTGTGTTTATGCAGGTACTTTTGAATGAGCTCATCGCCTCCAGGCGCCAAGTGGATCGGTTGCTTGACCAGCAGGAGGTGCTGATCAATCTGGTAGCGCAGGCCCAGGCCTCGCCAACAACCAGGGCCCCCTCTGTTGTTGGTGGAAAAGGTGATTAGTGGGGGAATGTAGCTTCCTAAACAGACCATGCACCCAGGCTGCAACAGGACAATGGCCTGGCTCCTTACAATAGTGACTGAAAGCAGGCCGCAGCCTGGCCCCCAGCGAAACATGTCTCAGGCCGCCATGCTTTGGCTGCTTTTGAACTCTCACAGCTGCTCAGAAATGAGTCCCCATTGCACACCTGCTTCCTTGATTCCGCCTGTGTATGCTGCAGCCGCCCTGGATGAGCGTGGCCCAATCCAACCGCCAGCACCCCCTGCAGCTAGTCCTGACCTCACGCCTACCCAGCAAACGAATCCCCGAGAACTTGTAGCTGATGGTTCAGCTGCCAGCACGGCACCAGATTTCTGCAGCTCTGCGCCTCTGCAAAAAGCTGGCGGAGCCAGTGGGAATGCTGTGGCGGATGTGCTTGAGCACGCAGGGTGAGCCTGGCTATAGGGACACCGCAGCTGAACAGGCGTGTCTTTGAAATCACTGACCTGTCGTGTGTGGAGTAGAGGCATGCGCTGACCTACCTTTTGATTTCTGCCTGGTTCACGTGCAGCCTCCTTCCTAAACAGAACTCAAAGGCCAGCTCTGACTCCATTGACAAGGCAGTCCTCTCGCACATTCAGGTGCGCCGAACACCAGCCCTTTGTCTCATGATGTGCCTACATTGTTGCTTGGTTCTGATGAATGTGTGAGCTTGCACGCGGAAAATGTCGCGTGACACTATCCCTGTAACAGTGGGGGCAACGGCGTTGAGCATGGCGCTAAGCTGGCAAGCACAGCTAGCCGCATCGGGTGTGCTTGGAGCATCCCTCGCAAGCCAACGCTCCACAGCACGTGCGTGTTAGCATTGCACCTCTCCAATCATCTGCACCCATGCTCACACCCGCAGGCTGCCCTGACGGCAGTAGATGAGACAGACGTGTTGGCGGACCTGCCTCCCTTTTCGACCACTGACGCTTCCAAATCCACACCCTCAGCACACGCTGGACGCCAGCCTCCAGCTGCAAATGCAGCGCGTGCTGTGCAGCTGGGCACCATGCAGGTGCACACGTGCCTCTACTGGTCTGGGAAATGGTGTCATGGCGTATCATGCACGGCGGCTAGGCAGATGTGTGTGCTTGATTCGTCACGTGCACATGTTTTGTACCCTTGTCAGAGCCAAGTGAATGAGAGGGAGGCAGAGGGGGAAACAAAGGGAGAGGGAGGCTGAGGACGAAAGGCGGAGTGGGAAGGGCTGAGGGGTAGGCAGCAAGGCGATCATGCGCGTTATAGGCGTGGGGTCAATAAAAAAATGGGTCAGGCGCACGCCAGGGGTTAGGGGGTTGGGAGTGAAAGGGGCGTCAACCCCCTCTGTGATGCAAGCAAGCACGGCACATTGTCGGACGTCCGCATGTGCTTGCATACGTGCGTACAGCCCCTTGACCGCACCCTCACCCGCCACCGCCAGCGCCCCGCCCCCTCCCCCGCACACCATTGTTGGTGTTGGTGCCTGTTGCGCGCAATGCGGGGTGCGCTGCACAGTGAGGGGCGGCTGCGCGTAGGGGCGGACCGACCGGCTGGTCCAAGGTGTCCCAAGCAAGCACGCATCGGAGCACCTCGCCCCCCACCCAATTCGCGCCTGCCCGCGTTACCAGCACACCACCATAAACAAACCTGGCACCAAATAACACACGCGGGTCGCAGGAAGGGGCGCAGCGCGGTACCTGCAGGTCAGGGACGCCATGCCTGGGTGCACTGTTCGGCAAGCCGTGACCACCGGCGGAGTCCCCGCAAAACACTCATTCCAGCCAGCATTGCCTAATGCCGCAATTCCTAGCTTTCGCATTCATCCGACTGTCCCAGAAACGGCTGAATTACCTGCATAAAATGCATATTAACCCTAAAATGCCTCTGACAAGTGGCCTAGACAGGCCACATAGTACAAAATGCATGCCTGCACGCATGCGCGCGCATGTTTTTTCTGTGCTTTATGTATTCGTTATAAAGACGTGTTAATATTCAATAGTTTAAAATTAGCTATAGCTTTATTCGGTGGCCATGCGCAAAGGATGAGAGGGGAGCCCTTCAAGGGCAGGAGAGCAAACACAAAGGCGCTTGAGCATGCTGCAACCTGCTTGGCGTGTGTGGGCCCTCTGGTCCTCTGGATTGCTCAAAGCATCTCCTACTCAAGCGAGCCGCGCACACACGCTGCCCATGTGCACAGCGCCAACTCCTGCTTCCCCTTCTGCAGATGGTGCCTCAGCCTGACCTGGCCAGCTCTGGCGCGAGCCTCACAGGCCAGGTGAGCGAGCGGGGGTCCTTTCTATCAACCTAATGGCACTGCTTTGGCGCCACGGCAGCAGGCATGGGTGCTGCTTTTGTGGTGTGCAAGCCTGAAGGACAGCATCCCAATGTCTGATGGGAGGGAGCAATGAGGCACCCACAGGGGGGATGCCGCTGCTGGAGTTTGTACTCGTTGTGATCTACAGGCTGACCTGCCTGGTGCTCGCGAGTCCCATGCCAAAGGTGGCAGGCTCAAAACCTCTGTGCGTCATCCTTTTGTCGTGCTGCTCAAATGGCAGGCAGGGGAGCTCGTGCCTCTGCCGCTTCTCAAGCTGGGTGTGACGTCCGCCTTCTGGATCGAGATCTTGCAGGCAAGCGCTGATTGCAGTGCAGAGGAGGAAGCCAGCTCGAGTGAATCTCAGCCCCTTGTGCTCAAATCACTTGTTGTACACAGAGCCGGCACCAGTGGGTTGGACGGGCGTGCTGGGGCATATCTCATGGGTGTGCTGGGGCATATTTCATGGGTGTGCTGCTGCATATCTCATGGGTGTGCTGCAGGGTATCTCATGGGTGTGCTGCAGCGTATCTCATGGGTGTGCTGCTGCGTATCTCATGGGTGTGCTGCTGCGTATCTCATGGGTGTGCTGGGGCATATCTCATGGGTATGCTGGGGCACAGTGAGACTAGCAAGCCTTTCCGCTCTCTGTGAATTACTAACATTTACACCTGTGTTGAAACCTGTGAAGCGAGACCATGGGAGCGTGCTGCATGTGTATACAGGGGTAGCAATGCCATCCTCATCTTGCAGCCGCCTCACGTACTTGCCTCACTGCGTATCTTGCTCTTTGTGTCCTACGATGGTCGTCTTTCAGGTCCCTCAGGTTGTGTCTCGTGTTACGCTCATCCTCATGTTGTCCCCCATGTTGTACTCATCCTCTGGTTGCCCCTCATGCTGCGCTCATCCTCTGGTTGTCTCTCAGGTTGCACTCATGGTTCATGGTCACAAGGCTGCAGATGAGGTAAGGGTTTAGATCCAAGACCTTTCCATGCTCTAGCACCACATGCAACCATCTGATGGGCTAAACTCCCTATTTTTAAAGGCTCCTAAGCATTCACTGCACAATGTTCGTGACCCTTGTGCCTAAGTTGACCTCCTGTGCCTGTGCCTGTGCCTGTGCCTAGAGATGACCTCCTGTGCCTGTGCCCAGGCCTGTGCCTAGGGGTGACCTCCTGTGCCTAGGGGTGACCTCCTTGGATATAAATCTGTAGCACAAGGCAGGGCAGAAAGCGCACAGGCAGCAAAGCCATGCTGCTTAGCCTTGCACGTGAACACCTTGAACACAGCCAAGATGCTGTGTAGGTGTTGGTCGGCTCATTGCTGGCGGTATTCCCTGTGCCTGCATGCGCATTCCATCAGCTTGTGTCCTGGGCATGCTGTCCAAGCAGGCTGTCATAAACATGCTTTCCCAAGCATACTTTGATTGCCTGATGTCCCAAGCAACATGTCCCCAGCAGCATGATGTCCCAGGATCAGAGTTAGTTTTACTCGAAATTGAGCCTGTGGCTTGGGATCAAGCTTGAATTCAGGGAGCAGGCTTGAGCCTTGGGTTTCTCTGTGTCAACACACACAGGGCTTCACCTTTGGGCCAGCCACAGAGGCAACGCTCAAGCAATTCCAAGCCTTCAACCAGCTGCCAGAGACAGGTGTGGGTTTGCAGGATGAGCGAGGGTTCTTCGATTGCCAGCCAGGTAGCTTGACTGTTATTGTTTGCCTGTGCAGCTAATGCTTTGCGGCCAACAACTTGACTTGCCATGTGCCAGCGCTCACATGATGGCTGATTGCGGACCAACAAGGGCAGGTACTCGTTATTTTTTGGGATGTTTGCGTGGAGTGCACTGGAGCCCCTGCACTGGCATTTGCTGAGGTCCCTGGTGTTAGGCTGAAGTCCCTGGTGTTAATTGTGCTTATGCGAGTGCTAGCTTGCCCCGCAAGCTATGGGCCTTGTCCATCCTGTGTGTGATGCATCAGTACTGTGTGATGTATCAGTCTCCAAAGCTACGAGCCTTGTCAGTGCAGCCTGCCAGGACGTGCACTCAAGCCTTTTCCACTGCACGTGTTCAGCCATGGATCACCCTACTCTCCCTTAGTCTTTGCAGCCTTGTGCAGAGGAGCTGCTGCCGCCTCTACGCACTGCTCAACCTCACCACCGCAGGTGTGACCGATGCCATCACCTGGAACAGCCTACTAGGCAGACTGCCTCAGCTGCGTCAGGACACCATCAGCAAGGTAGCGTCAGGCGCTGCTGCTGCTGTGGTGGAGTGGGGGAGACACAACGCAGGAAGCAGCGCCAGCAGCATGGCCAGGGGCGGTGGCAACAGCAGCAGCAGAAGCGGGGGAGGCGACAGCAGCACGCGCGATGCTGCAAGCAGCAGGGACGGGGACAGCGACAGCAGCGGCAGGGCCAGCTTTGAAGGCAGGCCCCCTGCCAGCTGGATGGGCAGCTCTGGGGACATCGCCAGCCGCGCAGATCCAGTGGGTGTCAACTTCTTCAGCGACATCTGCGAAATGGCCGCGGAGGAGGCGCGCGAGCAGGCGGAGGGCCGCCGCAGCAGCAGCAGCAGCAGCAGCAGCAGCAGCAGCAGCGATGAGGATGGGCCTGGCACCCAGGGCGGCACACAGACTGCGAGTAACGGCCGCACTGATGGCGGCAGCAGCAGCAGCAGCAGCAGCAGCAGCAGCAGCCTGGTTGGACGAGGCCTGCCTGAGCTAGCACAGGGTGATGATGATATAGAGTGGGTGTCTGTGCTTCATCGCGGGCTTCAAAGTGCAGGTTACTACCCGAGTGAGGAGGAGTGCGAGGACTGGCTGTTTGCGGAGAGCACACAGGTTTGTATGTGTGTCCTGGAGGAGCATGGGCTGGCACCTGCATTGGTGATAGTGTGGCAAACGAATGCGGCATGTGCATGCACACATCACAGAAGTGGCGTACACTGCCACGTCATGCACACATCACAGAAATGGCATACACTGCCACGTCATGCGCCCTCTGATTCCTTGCCCTCCCCGGCTACCCCACCCTTGCAGCCTGCTTCACTCTTGTGACGTCTGCTCCCTCAGCCTTTGCACCTGGTTTGTTCTTGTACTGCCCACTACCTGCACCTGCAGCCCCCACCCCAGCCCAGCAATATGTGCTAGCCCATGCATCCCTTATGAATACTTCTTCTCCCGTGTTCTCTGCTTGCGCTTGCATTCTCAGGAAGCCGTCCTCATACTCCAAGCCTGCAGTGGCCTGCCAGAGACAGGTGTGCACAAAGGTCGGCCGCCGTGTGCTCGTGGACACGACGCTGCTTGGCTTGCGCGCTCCCCACCCCTTCTCTGCACATGGCCACAGGGGTGCACGGTCGAAAGCATTCTCCTGGCCCTTCAGTGCCTAGCGTTCTGCAGCACAGCCAAAAGGGCGCAAGTCCTCATGGCCCTTCAGTGCCTAGTGTTCTGCAGCACAGCCAAAAGGGCACGAGTCCTCCTGACACTTCAGTGCCATGCGTCCCGAAGCACAGCCCGAGGGTTGCACAATGAGTTTTTGTGGTGCCTGCACCACATGCACGGGCATGCCTAGCGAGCACAGCTCCTGATATGGTGCACAGCTGCGGGCTGCCCTCCATTCAAGTGCTCGCTGACATCTGCGGCCCGTGCACAGCCATGCACGCCCACTGCACGTGCTCTGCTGCCACATGCAAGCCCACTGCATGCCCAGAAATTGCAAGCCCATTGCATGCCCAGAAATTGCATGCCCAGAAATTGCATGCCCAGAAATTGCATGCCCAGAAATTGCATGCCCTCTGCCCATCGCTCGTTCTCAGACCATCCCATGCTTTCTGCCCATCACACACGCTTGGCTGCCAAGCAGGCATTGTGGACGCCCGCACGTGGGAGGTCTTGCTGTCACACGATGCAGAGTTGCGGGCAGAGGCCCATTTGCGCGCTGCGAGCGGCTGTGCTGCCGGCTCTTCCACATCGAGTGGGCCCGGGGATGCGAGTGACCAGCAAGACCAAGAGGGCTGGATGGAGGATGAGGAGGCGGCGCGCGCGCTGTCTAGAGCACCCAGTGGGAGCAAGTGGCCGGTTCTCACAGAGATGGAGGGGGGCAAGGACGTGCAGCTGATGCAGGTGCGGGGCGGAGGGGTGTGCATGAGGGAGCAGCAGCAGCTGCTGTGCGGCACAGTTGTGCTGCTGAAGTGGACAGGGGGTTGAGGGGAGTAACTCTGACGAATGGGCTGCAGCTGCTGTGTAGCAAAGTTGTGCTACCACTGTAGGGGGGCGGGGGGGAGGGGGAGGGCTGCTGTTGCGGCTGTGTGGTGAGGATGTGACAAGGTGTGGAATGGGATGCGCATCGCACAGAAGCAGACTTGATTGCTGGGTGGCAAAGATGTGTGAGCATGTTGGTGCAGGCAGTAAGAGCTTAGGCACTGCAGTGACAGAGCAATTGGCTGTCCACACTGCAGTGACAGTGGCACTGCAGTGACAGAGCGCTTGGCTGTCCATCCAGGTGTTAACTGCTTGCTGTCATGCGAGAAAATATGTGTATGTGTGTTTGAGAGTGTGGTTGTGTAAAATGGGAGCAAAGCAGGGAGCAGAGCGGGGACAGTGCAAGCTGTCTTGCAAAACAAGATCCATTTGTTGTGCTGGTGTTGCGTGGGTCTTGGCAGTGGCGGGGATGCTTATTGTGCACCGCTTTTGTTGCACACAGAAGACGTTGAGCTTGCATGCCATCCTTGAGTCCTTTTGTCCGCTACGTTGCGCTCTTTTGCGACTCCAGCTCCTATGCTGCATGCTCCTTACACAGCGCTGTGCACATGCTGCATCAGCAACTGTGCTTGCAAAAGCATGCAAGCACCATAGAACCAGCCTTTTCACAATTCATTTGGCATGCATAGGGGGTCGGCGTTGGCCTATACCACTACAGCGTATAGCGCTATATAGCGCTATAGATTTTTTGAAAAATGATACGCCAAAATGGTGCCCTGCTGATTTGCTCGTTTCAGGCACCCCTCGAGCGACGGCCTGAATTGATTCTTCGAATCAGATTAAAATAATGTCGTTTATCGGGGAAAATCCTCGTCTGGCCGGGTTGCCCCACACGGTTCCTATGTGTGCCAACTAAAACATGTCTGCTGCTGTGGTGAACAAGCTGGGCAAGCAGCGCACAAAGCCTTGACCAGATACAGTAGCTGGAGCTCAAGGCTAAGAAATGGGTGCAAACAGCGCCAGGAGCAGCAAAGTGCAGCTT
>LFCJ01003777.1_pt1 | contig 11102 bp, 18 predicted proteins | sample 643141 | NCBI WGS metagenome assembly LFCJ01 (sample SAMN03766243, study PRJNA286221) | soda lake metagenome | biome: soda lake; feature: Kulunda steppe; material: water; isolation source: sample B1-Br-g2 brine of Lake Bitter-1 | place: Russia: Kulunda steppe | collected 2010-07 | reverse complement strand
GAAAATGGTATGTTACGTTGGAAGAGTGCACGCTGTTTCCCACTCCCAGCCCCAAACTCCGAGCTTGAGATGACTACAGATGTGTAAAATTGGCCCGCACATCTTGTGTGGATTTGGGCGCGGGAAGCTCTCCCGTTGAGCTGTGCACTCAAAAGAAACAAATGTTACGCAACGTTTTGGCCCGCCACTTTTCACCCACACCCTCGATCGGATCCATTTTAAGTTTTCTAGATTTGATTTGATTGCCCGCAACCCTTAGACTTGGTCTGGCTTGAAAGCATGCATGAGTTGCGGAGATATCGCATTTCCTATGTTTGGACCCTTATCTGGTCGCGACAGGGTCACCCGCAGAACACACCTTCCCTACCGCCTCCCCCTAATTCAACTTCGCAGCATCAAATCATCATGCAAGAGCAGCTAAAGTCCTGGAAAGCGGCAGGATTGGAGCAAGTTCGGGGATGCACCATTTGTCTGCCAAAAGGGTGCAAAATGGCAAAATGGTGCCAGAATGGCCAAAGGCGCACACGACGCGCCCCCACCTCGCATTTTCTCACACAGCCTGACTTTTTATGACATATGTACTTTTTATGACACATGTTGTGCATGGTTGGGTCTGGAAATGGGGCCAGCAAGTGGGCGGAAATGCTATTTGGCCATGTTTGGGGGGGTCCAGTGGTGGGGACGACCAGCAGCATATCTACCTGCAACAAACAGCTTCACATCTCCGAGGACAGTCAAAGAGAAGGTGGACTTTTGCTGAGCTCTCTTGTACGGCATGCTGTGCTACCACATAAAGCCTGCCATGTTTGCCATGTACGCATCAAGCCCAGGCCCCTGACTGTGTGCCTTGCACGTTGACAGCATGTGGAAAAGGGAATGGAAGAGTGGAATGGGGGTGATATGAGACATCAATGAATTTAGAAATATTGATCAACATATATATAAGAGAACTAAAATGAATATAAGAATATAGATAAACATAAATATCAGGGTCTAAGGGAACCACGCACTTAGCTGCACTGGCTCTGAGGGCAGCATCGCAAGGGTGCAGTTGCAAGAAGCCTCAGTAGCCTGTTCATTGTTCCTTTGTGCTGGGTCAGCTTGGTGTTTGCAGAGCAAACAAAAGCGCAAGTTCAGTAGGCCTTTTGCCCATGCAGCAAGGGCATGGGCGCATGGGCGCATGTTGTGTCTGCATTTGTGGTTGCATGCAGAACTTTTTTGATTGGTCTGCCGCATCTAGAAAATGTACAGCAAACAGGTTTGGCATGCAGGACAAGCGGGTTGGGCTTGCGTGCAAAGTGCCTGCCCTTGGCACCAGTGCAGGCGCGCTGGTGGCTTCTGGTTGCTGAGACGAAATAATTTGTGTGCACCAACATGTGCGCAGAAAACTTCGGAGTAACAACGCTGTAGACTTTGATGACCTTCTGGGCCTGACAGTCGCATTGCTTAAGCACAAAGACGTGCGGCTCCTCTATAATGACAAGTATAAACATATCCTTGTTGACGAATTTCAGGTGTGTGCATAGATTACATACATGCTGAGGTTTGCTTTGTGCCAGGCTTTAGTGTCCACAATACATGCATGTGCAGAAAGCATGCTGCCAGAAATTGAAGATTTTGGTGCAGGTTTGCTAGCTCTTTTGATAAGTCTTGTCCACTGATGGGGCGTATAATTGGTTGAACGCAGGACACCAATGAGCCCCAGTATGCGCTGTCGCGGCTACTGAAGGGTAACACAGGCAACTTATTTGTTGTGGGGGACCCCGATCAAGCAGTGTACAGGTAGAGAGCTGCACAGCAAAGAGCAGGAGTCAGTCGGCTTTTAAATGCTTGTTTTGGTGGGTGCAGCGTTTTTCAGTGTCTCTTCAATGTTGATGGTTTTCAGCCAGACTTGCTCTTATGCATCTCCTTCAATTTAATGGGGAAAATGCAGTCATGAGCATGAGAATTCACTTTGCGGCTTGTCAAAAGCATGACATGCTTGAGGGTGGTTTCAGATTTCTTTGCATTGACGCAATTAGGAACCACTGAACTAGCTAGGCTTCGCTGCCACAAAGGGATTCTACTGTCCCTAATCGGTGGCTCAGTTGACAATGAGCAATTCATCATGTCTTATGAGATCCCAGTCGCTCTCTGTATTCAAGCTAAGCTGCCCTCGTTTGGCAGGTACAGCTTTGTAACCTAACCTGAGGAAATCCCAGCCGCTCCCTCTATGTCCACGCCTGCGACTTGTTTGCTCTTTGCTCTCAGCTGGAGGGGTGCAAACCCGAGCATCTTCCTGGACAGCTTTGCCGAGCAGTTCAAAGATGCTGCGACTTACTTTCTGAATACCAATCACAGGTGAGAAGGGGTGCACGCAGGCCCTCTTTTGCACCTTGCCCTGCCTGCAATGCGCAAACATGCTTGCAGATCTGCATGGATTTTTTTCGTATCTGCATAAATTTGGGATGAGTGTGTATAAACAAACAGGAATGCAGCGTTTGGCAACTGAGAGCGCTGTGCAGAACGTCGATTCAATTGCGTGTGAAAAATGATGGTCATGGAGTGTTAGGCAATCCAGAGCGTAGTGCAGAATGTCAACTCAATAGAATTTGCCCTCTAGTCCCCTTCCACCCTCTCAAATTCCTGCGCGCGCCATGCACTTGCCCTCGCACGCGCCCACCCATGCCTGCAGGTCAGGCGCACACATCCTGCGCTGCGCGGAGGCCGTGCTATCCCATGATGGCCTCCCCAGCATGCATGAGACGCTGAGCGCTGTGCGGCCCGGGGGCCCTGGAGCTGTGCAGCACGTGGGTGTGCGTGTGCTGTCCATGCGTGATTGCAGTGGGCCCCGGGTGCGGCGCGGCACGTGGGCGTGCTTGGGTGCGCGGTACCTCCAGGTCCAGTAAGAGTGTGTGCTTGGTGCATACCAGTGAGGGGGCGAGTAGTCAGCAATGCCTAGCTTGTTGTAGGCATAGGTGTGGGTGGCCCGTGCTCTTGCAAGGATGTGATCCAAATTTTGGTGATGGAGGCCATCCGAAGTCTCAGTGAGGTGTGTTGCAGTGCAAAGGGCAAGTGAGCTCCATTGAGGATTGTGCTGTGTTGGCGTGGCACACCACGTGCTTGACAAGCACTGCTTGTTCAACCCTTTCTCTGTTTCAATAGCAAAAGTTGATTGTGCTGTGTCGGAGTGGCGCACCAAGTGCTTGTTCAACCCTTTCTCTGTCTCAATAGCAAAAGAGTCGCAAAAGTTGGAGCGGCAGCATGCGCGCAGCATCTGCAGGGCTGTGTTCACCGGAGACCTCTTGTGCTCCAGGCTTGGAATCCCCAACTTCGGCGGCATGGATTCTGAGAGCTGCCTTCCCGCATGTGCACTGTCTTTTAATGCCAGCAGGAGCAGAAGTGTATTGCACTTTGGCAAAAACTTTGAAGGCGCCCAAATATGAATGCCTGCACCCAAAAGAATGTGACATGCAGCACTAAGGAGGATCTCTCTGGCATTGAGTGCGCCAAGCATGTGGCTCAGGACCTGCTGTTCTGCATGCAGATCACTTTGTTCAACGAGTTTGGTGAAGCAATGGAGGTGGCTATTCAGATCAAAAGGCTGATAGCCAGTCAGCAAGTCAAGTACAAGGATGTGGCTGTGTTGTACCGGACCAAGTACCAGGTTGGTGGTGCTCCTCCGAGTAGCAGAGCTCATTCATTTCTAATCTTCTGCTGAAGCTATCATGATCAACAGTTTTGTGCACTCAGTGTGTGCGCTCCTGCTCTGCACTGAGGGATGGTGTCAGACTCCTGGATCAAAAAGTCTGCATTGACTGCGCCAGACCTGTGTGGCTCCCTTAAGGCCCCAGTCACACTGGACCAATTCACCCATTCAACCCTGCAATTCAGGGTTTATTGAATTCGCAAGTGTGACCGCTCCCAATTCAACCTCCCAAAAATTGCTCAATTCAGGGTGTGCTGATTCGGGGGGAAGGGGGTGTCCAAATCAGCGCCACTCCTCCCCTTTCAAAATCTGTGCCGGGAGGGTCCGGAGGCCCCTGCAGGAGGTGGGGATCATAGGAATATACCCAGGGGATTTCGGTAGTGCTGGTATCCTGATGGCGTGTTCACAACACCGCTTCTTTTTAAAAGTGGTGTTTGAATGGAGGAATGAAACACCGTTTTGGGCTTACAACACCCGTTCTTTTTACTGGTGTGTGAAATAGGAATGGTGTGTGGAAAAATATTTACAAACCACCCCGGGGGGGGGCGTAAGAAATTAAAGGACTGTTGCTTTACTTCCCGTGGGTGGGAGAAACCGATAAGAGCTTCTAATGGCTTTTGCCAAAAGTTTTGGCAACGATCTTGTGGCCTAACCTCTAACCCTAGAAGGCTTGAGAGCAAGCAGGGAGAAGAGAAAAGGGTTAGTGTTGTGAACGCAACGGGTTTGCAAACACCGATATTCAATTCTGACCGGTTTTATAAAACCCCTTAATTTTCTGTCTGGGTTGTAAACAAGCCGTGAGAAAACCTTCAACTATTTAGACGTTCAGATAAAAGCGCGATATCATCAAATTGGTCAACAGGCTGGGTCAAATAAGTGTCTTACTAGGGCAGACCTCGTGCAGCTTCAGCTGGAGTCAGCCAATGGCGTGCCTGGAGGGATGAGGGTCCTTAATGAATGAGTCTGCTCCAGACTGGTCTCGAAAAAAGGACAGAGGCAGGCAGAGGGGAGGTTCTTAAAATGACAAGGACGAGGATTTCATGCATGAGGGCTTTGACTCCCGCTCACAGCAGAGGATCACGCAGCCATCAGGCAGCACAGCCCAAAGGCAAGCCCAAAAAAGCGCAGCACCCAAAGCATGCAGGTCCAGCTTGGGAAGCGCAAACGTGGCAGACCCTCCAATGCTGAGAGAGCATGCGCAGCCAGAGCAGCTGCAGCCGCCGCAGCAGCAGCACAGGCGCCTCTCCCATAGGTTACATTACGCTTTTGTTTCCGTTGAGCGAAAGCTGTCTAGCTGAAGCCTGTCAGGCCTGCAACCTGAACCTCAGTCTAGAAATTTCTTTTCAGTCACCTGGTGCCATAGACAAAGTGCCGGACTTGTCTGCCCTGCAAGCTTTACGCCCTGCAAGCTTTACGCTTGATGGATACCAGTTTTCCATGAGTATATGGGGGGTGAACTGGCCCAATGTGACCCCAACCTAAACTGCGGTGCTGGTCGAGGTTTCTTCGACCACCTTTTAAATTCAGCGCTTCTTGAAAGTTCCTGACCGTCTTTTCAGATAGGACAACGTTATCTGGACACAGTCTGGGCGCGGTCTGGTCTACACAAAAATGATGAAAAGATCAGGTTGAAGGTGGTTTAGATTGCCCAGCACAGACTGCTAGGTTTGGCGGAACCTGCATGGAGCCGGGCTGAAAGCCTTGGCTCTTTTCTGGCTTTTTAGATGTCCCTCCTGATAAGAACGCTGATTAATTAATGAAGACAGGTGCATTGACAATGCACTAGGGGGGGGCAATCAACCATCCTTTGTTCACCATGGCGAGCCTCTGACGCCACTCCTGACAGCGCCAGGCAGAGTGCGGTGGTGCTTGTTCTTGGGCACATTCAGGTGCAAGCCCTTACATGCACAAGTGCCTCCTTTCTTGCGGCTGTGCAGTGTCTCCCAGGGGCTCTGAAGTTTCGCTCACAATGCTTGTCACCTCAAACCTTTGTCTGCCCTGGCTAGCCTGCAGTAGAAGCAGCTTGTATAGTCAATTTGCTCATGATCTTTGGATTCCCCCTCACAGCCCCCTTTGCGCAGGTCATTCTGCTGAAGAAACAGCTTTTTCAATGTTTTCACAATCTATGTTTTCCCCCTCACGGCCCCTTCTGCGCAGGCCAACCTGCTGAAGAAGCAGCTGACTGCTGATGGAATCCCCTACGTGGTGCTGGGTGACAGATCATTGTGGGAAAGGGCAGAGGTGCGTGTGTCTATGTTTGAATGCAATGCTGCCAAGGCCTCTGGGGCGCATTGTGTGATTGCATACTTGGTTGTGGTCCTGCGTGTGTGTGAGCTGCAATGGTCCTCCAAAAGCAATTGTTGCTCGAGTGACAGATCGGTTTCAGCAGAGGTCCGATTAAGGCATCTGAGGCCTTTCCACAGGGGCCTGGCTGCTAAATTTGTAGCGTGCATATGTGTCAGGATCAAGCCGCACAGTTATCCTTGCGTCTTTGTTGAGGGTGCATGTTTCAAGATCATTCTGTCCAGGCATCCTTGCGTCTTTGTTGAGCATGCATGCATCAGAGGATCAATCTGTCCAGGTATCCTTGCGTCTTTGTTGAGCTTATGAGTATGTTTTTGGCCAGGATTGCATTGTGCGAGCCACCTCAAGCACGTGCTCTGTACTGATGCCTTGTATTTGTACTGATGCCTTGTTGGGGGGCTGATGCCTTGTTGGGGGGCAGATGCCTTGTTGGGGGCCTGATGCCTTGTTGGGCGGCTGATGCCTTGTTGGGGGGCAGATGCCTTGTTGGGGGGCTGATGCCTTGTTGGGGGTTCCTTGTTGCACCTTGTCAACACCAATGTTTGCACCTTGTCAACACCTATGTTTGCACCTTGTCAACACCAATATTTGCACCTTGTCAACACCAAGCGGATGAGAGGGAGGCAGAGGGGGAGACAGAGGGAGAGGCTGAGGATGAATGGCAGAGGGGGAGAGGCACAGTGGTAGGCAGCAAGGCGGGCGTCAGAAAGAGAATGAGTCAGACGCACGCCAGGGGAGGGGGAAAGAGGAGGAGAAGTGGCGTGCACCCCCTCTGAGATGCAAGCACGGCACATTGCTGGATCTCCGCGTGCTTGCATATGCGCACAGCTCCTTGACCACGCCCTCACCCGCCATTGCTGGCGCCCCGCCTCCTCCCCCGCACACCATTATTGTTTTTCATGCCTTGCGCACGCAATGCGGGGCGCGCTGTGCTGTGAGGGGCGGTTGCACGGAAGTGCGGACGGACAGAGAGAGATAGGTGCGCACGTACTCCGTGCAAGCGCGCATGGGAACACCGCGCTTGCCCCCAATCGCCCCTCGCCACGCCCGCGTCTGCCACCTAAATACCACAGCGGACAAATTTGGCACGAAAGTCCACGCGAGGGGAACTTGGGAGGGGGCGCCAGCGGGGACCCAACGTCTGTACGCAGTTGCACTGTTCGCCGAGCCGCGACCACCGGCCGGACGAGCGGAAACTCCGCTGTTCAGCCCACATTGTCTTAAGACGCACTGCCATGCGTTAACATTTGATATGGCTGGTTCAGAAACAGCGGATTTACTTGTACCAATGGCAGAATTGCTCGAGGGAGAGAGTACAAAACCCGTGCCTGCTCACTCCACCCTCTCCCTGCCACCCTCTCCCTGTTACCATCTCCCTGCCACCCTCTCTTTGCCTCACACTCCCTGCCAACCCCATCTCCCTGCCACCCTCTCTTTGCCTCACACTCCCTGCCAACCCCATCTCCCTGCCACCCTCTCCCTGCTACCCTCTCCCTAGCACCCAGACTGAGGCCCTGCTTGCCTCCATCTCCGCAGGTCAAGGATGCCATGGCGTACCTGCGCGTCGTCACCAACCCTCATACAGACTCAGTAGCTCTGGAAAGGGTGATCAAAAAGCCTGCTAGGGGTATAGGTGCGCTTGGATTGGGTACAAAAGGGGCATGGGTGCGCTTGGATTGGGTACAAAAGGGGCATGGGTGCGCTTGGGTTGGGTACAAAAGGGGCATGGGTGCGCTTGGGCTTTGGCTCGGGCACTTGGGCACTTGGTGTGCTTACGATGGGTACAAGGGGCACAGGCACGCTTGGGATATGGGTGCGCTTGGATTGGGTACAAGGGGCACAGGCACGCTTGGGCACTTGGTGTGCTTACGATGGGTACAAAAGGGGCACAGGCACGCTTGGGATATGGGTGCGCTTGGATTGGGAACAAGGGGCACAGGCACGCTTGGGATATGAGTGCGCTTGGATTGGGTACAATGGGCACAGGCACGCTTGGGATATGGTTGCAATTGGTGCGCTTGGGCTTGGGCGCTTGGGCGCTTGGTGTGCTTGGGGCACGGGTACGCTTGGGATACGTGGATTGGCAGAGGTCAAGCATATGCGATTTATGGTGATCGTCAAATGTTCAAAGTGTACAAGTGACCAAGTGTTCATGTGACCAAGTGTTCATGTGACCAAGTGTTCAATGTGACCACCAAGTGTTCAATGGGAAAGGAGTGCTGTACGGCTGTACGCTGGTAACGTCTCGTAGCGCAAAGTGTTGTCCGCTGGTGAAGGCAACCCAGCAGCATAATGTGTGCGGAAATCTCAAATGTGCTGCACTCCAAACGCATTACTTCTTGAGAAAGTCTCTCACGAGCAATCTCTCCCAATCTGGTGTGGTGCATCTTTACAAATGCAATCTGGTGTGGTGCATCTTTACAAGTGGACAGCGCCCTGCACAGTGAGTGGGCTGGCGCCCATCTTGTAAGGAGCAAGCAGGGGTTGGTCTGCAGACAGTAATCTGCTGCAAATGCATGCGCATAAGTGTGTTTAATGCGCATCAAGCACAGTGTATGTGCTTTTGTGTCTCCACTAAGCGAGTCAAGTTGGTGCATTGGTCATGGCCCTTGTGCCTTCATGACGGTGCAACCTGATGTTTCTGCTAGCAGGATGGAACCTGGCTTATAATGCCATGCGCTGATTGGAACATGCACATAGGTCCAGCCTCATTTTATGAAATAGATAGATAGCTGGCTGGTGGCACATGGATCTCTCGCCTCACATTGACAGATAGATGGGTAGCAGGTTTCTGGCACATCCATCTGGCCTCCTGCAAGCTACTTGCAAGGACACCACAAGCACTGGGCTTGGCATGGCTCGCAGGGGATGCAATGATGAAGAAGCTTAAAGCTGCAGCTGCGGAGGCAAACATAGGCTGGCCGGAGCTCCTATTTAAGGATTGCTTGGAGGTATGCGTACCCGCACGGGCTCCATCCCGGTGGCTGTTCTACCCTATGCTTTGCCTGCTGTGCTGTGCCGTCCAGCCGCCCTGCCTGCTTGTAGCCTCCCGCCTGCTTGCACCCTCTCGTCAGCTCTGCTTGCGCCCTCCCGTTGGCTCTGCTTGCACCCTTCCGCATGCTTGCACCCTCCCGTTGGCTCTGCTTGCAGCTTTCCGCCTGCTTGCATCCTCAAGTTGGCTCTGCTTGCACCCTTCTGCGTGCTTGCACCCTCCCATTGGCTCTGCTTGCAGCTTCCCGCATGCTTGCACCCTCACGTTGGCTCTGCTTGCAGCTTCCCGCCTGCTTACACCCTCACGTTGGCTCTAATTGAACCCTCCTGCCTGCTTGCACCCTCCCGTTGGCACTGATTGCACCCTCCCATTGGTACTGATTGCTCACTCCCGCTGGCTTGCACCCTCCCGCCGGCTCTGAATGCACCCAGCCTGCTCTGCCATGCTACACTTCCTCTTTCCTCTGTTGTCTGCTCAGTTTGCAGTGCAAATTTTGCACTGCAAATTTGTATGTGTATGTGTATGTGTGTGTGTGTTCGTGTGTGTGTGTGTTCGTGTGTGTGTGTGTGTGTATGTGTGTATATGTGTTTGATTTTGTGTGTGTATGTGTGTGTGTTTGTTTGTGTGTGTGTGTTTGTGTGTGTATGTGTGTGTTTGTATGTGTGTGTTTGTGTGTGTGTGTGTGTTTGTGTGTGTGTTTGTGTGTGTGTGTCTGTGTTTGTCTTTTTGTGTGTGTGTATGTGTGTGTGTTTGTGTGTGTCTGTGTGTGTGTGTGTGCAATTCTCGCATGCTCCATACCTGCCCCAGAAGGGCAGGAAGGCACTGCTGAGGGTATGTGGTGACTTCCAGAGCCACAGTGCCCCTGCTGGGCTGGTGTGTGCATGGCTGCCCTTCGCCTCCCCAAAATTGGTGTCAGGCACCACAAGCAAATTGGTGTCAGGCAGGGGTTGTGGTGCATGGCTGCTTTCGCCTCCCCAAAATTGCAGAGATGACAGAAAGGCAGCCATGCACACGCCTCCACATATCCAGCACATCGTGGTACCAAGGACTTGGGACAGCAACGAGGAAACTCAACCGGCCAACATGTTCGATGTGCTGACTGCAGTCAGCCTGTGCCGGTCACAAGCACATGTGATCAGCATGGTTGCCACAAATGCGCTGATGGTGCAGGTGCATTCCATGTTTGCGAGCTGCCAGAGGTGCATCTCCACTCCAAAGCAACACTGCCTGAATTGGCAGACAATGCCCAGGGTGGCTGCATGAGGGCAGCAGTGGGAGCAGGACATGATGCCGACACCAGCGCTCACTGGTATGGCTGTGCTGCGTGGCCTGCACAGGTGTGGATGCCACGTGAGGCGGTGGAAGCAAAGCTGCAAGAGATCCGGCAGGTCGCCGACCAGTGCAAGCAGGACTTCAAACAGGGCAAGATAGACAGCAAGGACGACAGCAAGGGCAAGGTGTTGACTCCGGAAAAGGCAAAGAAGATTATAGAGAAGATGAAGGAGCCGCTGATGTCGATGCGCGCAGCACCAGGTTTGTGCACGGGGATAAGTGGGTGGCAGAGGACGGAGGCAGTGCGTGTCAGCTGCCTGTGGTTGTGAAGTTGCGTGCATATCAGCTGTCTGCGGTAAGTTCACGACTGCTCGCCAGCTTTTTAAGTTGCCGCCCTTTGTTTTGCGCTCTACAGTATGCGTGCGTGTGCGTGCGTGCGTGCGTGCACGCGTGCATGTGTGCGTGTGTGCACGTGTGTGTGCATGTGAGGTGAGCCACAGAGCACTCACTGCCTCTCAAAGCATACAAGAGCGCGCATTGCAGCGCAAAGCCGTGAATGCTGCGCCAAAAGGCCTGCTCTTGCGGCTGGCCTAGGCACACGGGCAGGCACACCTTCCCATGCTGCACACGGCTCCCTTCTGGAGCATGGTCTCATGCCATGAGCCGTCATTGTACCCCTGTCCAGCCGCCCACCTTTACCCCATTTAACCCCACTTTACCCCACTTTACCCCACTTTACCCCATTTTTCCCCACTTTACCCCATTTTACCCCACTTTACCCCATGTAACCCCATTTTACCCCATTTTACCCCACTGTACCCCACTGTACCCCACTGTACCCCACTG
>LFCJ01003776.1_pt1 | contig 11102 bp, 9 predicted proteins | sample 643141 | NCBI WGS metagenome assembly LFCJ01 (sample SAMN03766243, study PRJNA286221) | soda lake metagenome | biome: soda lake; feature: Kulunda steppe; material: water; isolation source: sample B1-Br-g2 brine of Lake Bitter-1 | place: Russia: Kulunda steppe | collected 2010-07 | reverse complement strand
TGGACGATTCAAAATAGTGGGTTACGTCAACCGCCAACATTCGGTAATTTGCAATCAGACCAGCCGATACCATCAACTATCCTATCAATCTAAAATCGGTTAATCGGTTAACCGTATAACTCGATTATCTTCATAAACGCAATAGTCATTTTACAATGTATCACGTTATATTGAATGTTTTATAATTTTTGTTATTTAAAAAACATCTACTAACTATAGGGATTAGCGATCAAATCAATAATCTGCTTCGGTCAATCGAATTCTCCTCTCACGGTTTCTCAGGACAGCACTCTGGAGATGAATACTAATCCCTATATTTCATGATTCGATACTCACTGGATACTGCACCTTCACAGTATCTCTGCCTAATGAAAGAGCTTTGTATGTTTTTCCGTTTTGATCTTGGACAATCAGTATTGTCGAACGATCTTTCATCCTAAAGATCCCATAGTGGGTGTAGGTATCTGCGTCGAGTGCACGAAGGTCAACGGGGAGTGAGTTTGATGATAACCCAATCTCAGTTATTCTACCCATTTCAACAGTTGTCTCCTGATTTTTATGGAATCTAATTGTATATAATATCTCCCCAGATTTACCGTCTCGTTGCTTTTCTTCAGTATTCCTCTTTGAATCAATTTGGCTCAAAGATAAACTATCTTCATGTTCGGTCATCGCGTATCCTAATGTTGGAATATATTAGTAATCTCGGGTGATACTAATTTATCTGGCTATTCCAAGACTCACGATGAGATGATTTCGAGTCAGTTCAAATATACATATCTGTATACGTTAATTAGACTGGTTTTATTACAGTACAGTTGAGTAATCCTAACGAGAAGAAATGCGCTACGGGATCCACCTTATGTTGTGGATTCGTGTGCTAACATCCTAACTGCCCTGTGACAAACTATGAATTCGCCTAATCCAAGCACTCTCGACGTGATCGAAAACGAGTATCCCAACCGAAAAACAAAACTTGAACTTGCTGCGCCTGAATTCTCATGTCTATGTCCAAAAAAACCAAGCCAACCAGATTTCGCAACGATATTTATTGAATATGTACCTGCTGAACATATTATTGAATTAAAATCGCTAAAGCTCTACCTCACGTCATATCGAGATGTCGAGATATACCATGAAGCTGCGACAAATCAGATATTAGATCACCTTACAGACTGTATCTCTCCCCACTGGATGCGAATTACTGCACAATTCAACACTCGAGGAGGAATCACCACAGATGTAGTTGTTGAATATGGTGATCTCGATGGAGATGAGATCCCCAGTAGTAGTGCCACTCGAAAAGAAAACCTCGGGAGAATCCCCTCTGAAAAATGACGCTCACATTCTTTGCTGGGATGAATATTTGTCCGAGCTCTATGCGGAAGCTCTTCGCCCGACTTCAGAATGAACATCATACTCTAGCACCGTTAGAGAACGTTATCTTTACTCCGATTGCTCATGGTAACCAGACACATAGTGAAATCGAATCTCTGAGTAAAGAACTTGATCTCAATGTTATGTTCGACTCTGGTGGATACGAGGTACAGGTCGGTAACAAGACGTTCGATGAACTCTATGAGTACCTCCTGAATTATTACGATGAAAACAGATGGGGGCAGCGGTATGTTCTCCCGGATAATGTACCTATGAGTGATGATGACGTTCAGACAGTTCAACAGAAAGTAGATGAGACAGTTAGTGCGACTCGAATGTGTTTCCGCCGTTTACCTGAAAATGTAAGAAGGGACTCATTGGCCGTCATTCAGGGGCACACACGTGAACAGATTTCTCGGTGTATTGATGAATACAAAGAACTTGATGGATTGTCTAAAGTTGGATTTGGTAGCTTTGCAACTGGAGGTGTGAATGGCGGTGTTAATATGATTACATCAGAAACATTTGAAAATCTCCGGTGGGCAACCGAACTTGCACATGAACATGGACTTTCAGTTCACGCATTTGGTGTCGGTGGTCCTACAAGCATTCCGTTGTTGTATGAAGCTGGTGTCGACAGTTTTGATACCACAAGTTGGATGCGGACAAGCGGATACGGTAATGTGTATTTCCCATTCAAAGGTCGGCTTAACGCATCTCACAGAAAGCACCGTAGCGGGAACATTTTGACGAGACAGGAACTTCCACATTTGAAAGCAGAGACCGATCATAGTTGTGCTTTCTGTGAAGATATGTCTCGCTTGAGTAACAACCGGTGGGACAGAATTCTTCATAATCTCATCGTCACAAATGAAGTCGTTGAACGTATTGATGATATGAGTCAGCAGGAGGTCATAGACATGATGGATCAATCGTCCCGATACCGAAAACAGTTGGAAAGTATCACACCCCGAAAAGAGGTGAGTATCTAACAATAATGTCTTCAACAAAACTTCACATTGAAGGAGGGACCGGTCGGCCTGATGCAATCAAGTCATATCTCGATCTAATCGACCGACGAGAGTATAATTCTGCTAGTGCTGTTATGGAGGATGCATATGTAGAATTCAATCTTACTCGTCCCAGCAAAACGGATAGGGAAGTGGATACAAAAGGAATGTTGACAACTCTGACAAACCTGGGGCTGGTTGAAGAAGATAACCGCCAACAGCTCACAGAATTGGGAGAAGAATTTATTGACATCTTAATTTATAACGAGGATGCGTTCTTTGCCTTATTCCACCTCTTATATTCAACAGCATATTATCGAAATCCAAGTAGTAACACTGGGATTTCATGGTCCTACTTCCAAATCTCAGATGCTTATCGCCGTAGGGCACCGACAAACTTCGGTAATGCACGGCAGGAAGTAATAGAAGAGGTGATGAACAGAGCAGACCAAATGGAGTCTCCAATATTTAACGACCCCGGCCCGCTGAGCAAACGAAGTCTCAATAGTTATAAGCGATTCATTGAGAAATTAGATCCTCCTGTATTGAAAGACGAAACGTTTGATCTTCGTTCATTTGCTAAGAATGAACTAGTCATCGCCGCAGTTGATTCGCTGTATCGGAGTGATATTCTGTTTAAAACCCTACGCTACGGAGATCGTCTGGAGTTATCAAATGAGTCTCAAGAATTCTTGAGCACTGTACTTCTAGTTTATGAAGATGATCTCCCTGAACTATTGGAACACACAGCTTCGATGGATGGGAGATTGTCGATTGAATCTGACTATTCTATCAGAATACGGCTTACTGAGGAGGTGAATATCGATGACCTCGCCTGAGTCAAGTCTTCTTGTACGGATGAACACGATAAAACAGACCGATCTTAAGAAACATCTCACACCATCTCAAGAAGATGCACTCAAAGAAATCAGGCAATACCGTAAAAACGGAGAACCGTTCATCAATCTCCATGGACCCAGAAACAGTGGGAAAACATTCCTCTGTTGGGCCCTCCGTGAGTACGGATGGAAGTACCAGCAGGCAGACTTCCAACGAGTAACTGAACCAGATGTGACTGCGGTAGTGTACGACCATGGGAAACCGGATCGTTCGACTACCCGTCAACTGCGTAATAATGTGGATCTGAGTGGACTCTCTAATGTAGTGTATGTAACAAGATCGCCTGCTAAAGAGGTCTATCCAAGAGTTCAAATTTCAACTGACGAACAACACTATAAAAGAATAGCTGCCAACTGGGATTCATTGGGTATTGACACCGCAACTTTCCCAGCTGTCGATACCACTGTCAACACCAATACAACCACCAATCAAAACCAATGAGCGAAACAGTAGCTTCATCAAACACCGACGAACTGCTTGACCTGATTAGAAAAGACGAAGGGATCATCTCAACTCACACAGCAAGTGATCTTGAGGACTCTGCTGAATCTGTTGAAGAAAAATATCGGACGTATGCAGAGACACATATCTCACTTGGCGATACGAGTGGGTTCGAGCAAAGAGTATACGATTCCCTCACAGAAAATGAAAACTCTACGAAAGGCTACCTCTACGGGCCGTTTGGGTATGGAAAGACAAGCACGTCGGTGAGCATTTGGCACAAGCTAAATCAAAACGATATCATTGCTGTTCCTCCGTTTACTGTTAGTTCATTCTCGGATATAATGCGTGCAACATATGGGTGGATGAGTTATAAATTACGGATTGATGCTCCGTCTTATGTTGATGAGTTAGAAGATATCCGCAAGTCGTATCTAGAAAAAGAGATTCGTAGCTATGCTGAAGAAAAAAAGGATGCCCATGATGTCGGTGTCGATAAGCTGGTCACAATGTTCGAGGAGATGGAACGGACAGGTGAACTTGACCTCAGCATTAATGCGGATACGCTAATTGACTTCTTTGATGAATGTACGAAATTAGCTACCAATGCAGGTTTTGAGGGACTTGTCGTTCTTGGGGATGAACTTCAACAGTACTTCAAGAGTGCAGATAACCGACAAGACGCAGAGGCAAACTTTCGTGACCTGATATGGGACATTCATTCTGGTGCTCAGATAGATAATAAATTCGGATTCTTTGTCTCAATGCCTGCTCAAACTAAGAGTAGTCTAGATACGCGAGCAGGGGACGTTCTCAACCGATTAGAGAGCGATAACTTGATGCTCAACTTGGAAAATGTCTACGGGCAAGATTTCCCCGCTGAGCTGTGGAACGAGTACGCTTCACGATTTGATTTTGAAGATCAACAGCACGGTGTTATTACTTGTCACGCTCTCAATGCAATAGGCCAGATCTGTTCTCGACCAGAACTCAGCAATGGTCCGCGAACGGTTATCGATCTTTTCCGAGTCGCACTCCAGAAATACCAAACTAGCCGTGATGCGTTCACTGCAGTCGACCTTGCAGAGGCATTCTATAATGGAGAAGTACGGTTCCAGGGCAGTTCGACCATTATACAATCCGCTATTGGCGATGCGCTCGATCACTCTTCAGTTGCTACTGATGAACAAAAGATGTTTATTATGCTCTGTGCAGTTTTCCCTGAACAAGGAATTCCTGAAGCTGCTGTTGAGGAGTATGGGCTTCTTGATGCCCGGAGGCACCTTTCAAAAAAACTGCATGGAGAAATTATCAAAGTTATCGATGAAGGGTATACACTCATTGACGTTACACGCAGCGATGGGCCACAAGATGTTGTGCGAGAGTTGATTCGTGACTTCTGGAGCGAATATGATACGGATCACCCCAACGCAGAATACGCCCATAATGCACTAGCAAACCGCCTTGTTGGTGGTGAGATCTTCAAGCCTCAGCGTGGAAAACTTGAGGGTTGGGGTGTTGGTGATGGACTCGACAAGGAGGCACCACAAGTTTATAGAAAGCATGGGATGATCGGCACGTTTGATCCAACCTATCCCAAGCGCAGCGCGACGGTCTCAGTTACCGATCCAGCTCATGAGGATAACGTCGTTGGTTCGGCTAATATCGGCCCCGGTGAAGCCGATAATGACATCGCATTCAATTTTGTCCTCGGATGGGAGAAAGCTGATGAAACGGTTGATCCGCACATTCGGCGGGACTCTTCACGGGAATTCACGTTCATGCTGAATGGGCGTAAGACGTTTGAGGAACTACCAAATGGGATCGAATTCCTTCGGGATGCGATGGATCCAAAAGCAGTCAATCCGTTCTTGATGTTGGCTTTAGTCGACTACCTCGATACCACAGACAGAGATCTTGATCCACAACAGCAACAACGTATCGAGTCGTTCCAAAATAGCCTCCTCAAGCAGGCTATTCAAACGCTGTTTGGAGAAGAATTAATTGACAACGCTCCATTCGAAATTCGCCGTGCAGGAAAAATGGCAGTCAGTACTGTATTTAGAGAGGCAATGCAAGATCTCTATCCCGATTACAGCACACTCATCACTAGTACACAGTACGAGTCAGTGATGGGTGATTATCTGGATTTCCTAGATTCCTTACAAACAGTATCACTCTGTCGTGGAATAGAGTCTCTTAAACAACCCAAAGGTGAGGTAGCTCAACGGTTTGGTCTCAAGAATACGTCTCCCTTCGATGGACGCATTAAGAAACATTACTCTGATCTTCTTAGTGTCGAAAATCCCGATAAAGACGAATATGAGGTACGAACGACACTACACCCGTTCGAACAGTTCATTGTAGATGAGTTGGAGTCAGGAGACCGGGAAGAATTCCCACTTGAAGAAGTTCGACAAATCGGATATAATAACGGCTACAAAACGGAAGAACTGGACCTCATATTTGAATTCCTCTCTCGCCGGCGCATTGTTGGATTAGATGAAGATGACTCCTTGGTTCTGCTTGAAACCGACTATTCGATTGCACAAGTCGAGGAGGTCCTTACTACTGGACGTGATCTGCTGGCGAAGATCAAAAAGTTAGATCAGGATGCGGTTCCTGACGGTGTAGAAACAGCGTTTAGTGAGGTTGAGAGTGTTCTTGGAGAGACTAATCCAGAAGATGGAGAACGGCTAGAGACACTGTATTATCACGCAAAAGAGCAGGTAGAGAGGCTAGAACAACAAGGAAAAATACTCTACACACGTCATCACCAGGCATGTCAGGATCTTAAAAACCGGATTGAAAGAAAGTCACGTCAGATTGTACCAAACCACCTTGACAACACAATTGAAGGCGGAGTCCAGTTCGTTGGAGGAGTTAACGACGCCCGTTCATCAATCCGTGGCGAGTATACGGATATTAATAATAAGCTAACTGAAACTGCCAATAACCTAGAGGGTACCCTCAAGACTCAAAATGGAACCGGGATCGAAGGCGCAGTAGAACTATCCAAGAAGCAAAAAGAGGCGGAATCAGAGTTAGAATCGGTTGATGAGGAGATCGAGAAGCTTGGAAAAGATGCTGAGAAGCTCAAGGATTGGAAAGCATTCACAGCTCAAGTTGCGGGAGTCAAAGAGGAAATTACAGACTACGCAAGAACATTTGATGAAGGTACTGTAGAGGAAGAGGATGAGATCAACCGGTTTATTTCACAAATATCGGAGCGGTTCGCTGAAGATCCAGTCGGTGCTCTTGATAACCTAGAAGGGTTTAAGGAGAATCTGGATCGAATCGAGAGCCAATATAAAAGCAAGCGAAAAGAACATCAGAAGGTCTTCGATGAGAAGCGCGAACGGCTGAAAGAGATTCTCCAAGAGGCAACTGATGGAAAAGCACGTGGACTACGTTCAGCCAATTTCAGCATTCGAAACCCAGAGGAATCACGTCGAAACCTGCTAGAGGAGTTCAAAGACACATATGAAAAGAGCGTATTGGGACGAGCAGAAGAAAACATCGAGGATGCCCGGCGTGAAATTGAGTATGCTCGTGTTGTCGGAATAGAAAAGACAGTCGACGCTAACCCTAACGAGGTTGAAGAACGAATACTAACAGCAGAATCAACCCTTCAATCACTTCGGTCGGAACTTGATCAATTCTCCTTTACAGATATTGGAGATGCAACCAACCTTGGAACTGGGGGAGGGGATCTCGTTGAGACAACTGAAAAAATCAACGAAGATGCGAAGGAATTTAGATATGAACAGGAACCAGATGGAGAGATTATCGAAGAGACGTTAAAACGAATTGAAGACCACCGCCGAGTGGATTTCAAAGACCTCCTGATGGAATATCATGATAATGGAGATACGGTTGATCCAGAAGAGTTGTTGGATCGCATTCAGCGACTCTTTGTTCTCAACCAGATTGATATAGAGATCTCACAGCGGCGGGGGCGCTAAATACGGGCCCATGGCATACTTTGATGAAATTAAGGAACGTGCTCATCAACAGCCAGTCATAGTTCCCCTACCAAAGCTAGCTCAATTTTATCTTGAGGAGTTCAATATTTACTCCTCTATAGATGACTTTGAAACGGACTTTTATGATCCAGATTTTCTTTTTGAAAATGATGTTATCATCGATGCGGACGAACACCATCCTGATTTTGACAGACTGTCATGCGATGAGGAGACGGTCAGCCCACGGTTAAACACTGTCGTTGATTGGGATTCAAATACTGACCATCAGCGGCTGAAAAAGGACTTATTGGTTCAGTCTCAAATTAAAGAACATATTCTAGACGCTGTTTCTACGGAGGACCTAGTTATATTGATCATCGTTGATGGTCTCTCATATGAATCTGTACGGGGGACAGCTATAGACGCAAGACCGGTTTTCGTTGATGGAATTTCTACAACAGAACCGGGGTATCGGAGGGTAATATACGGCAAGGGCCAATACTCTCCCACTTCTGTATATGCTGACCTTCTCGATGCGAAGAGGTTCTATAATGATCTTGCCTATACATACTGGGAACGCGGTGATGAAGATCTTTCTACCGACCTTCATTCCTCTATGAGTAGCGTAACCCGGATCAGTAGTTTTAATGAGGTAGTTGATGCCCTCCGCGAAGAATATCCACTAAAAGAGAAAACGTTCGTTCAAATCACACGTATGGGACTTGATCAGGACTCTCATAACAGGAAAGAAGAACCGAATAAGTCAGCAGTTGTTCAAGACATACTCGACGACCTCGGGAAGATGTATGAAACTGCTAATAAACTTTCAGACCGATTCCGGATCTTCCTCACAGCAGACCATGGAATTCTCTGGAGAGATCAGCTACCCTCTGAAGACTCAATTGTCTGTGAGGATTATCATCCTCATGCGCGATTCGTAGAAGCGGGAATGAGTATCAAGGAAGGCCGAACAATTTTTGAAACAGGTGGGGTCAAGACAACCGGTCTTGGCTATCCGCATCTGACGAGGAAATTAGCAAATACGGAGTGGGGAGTACACGGAGGGTTCTCATACTATGAATCCATAGTTCCCCTTATTGAACTCACCGAGGATAGTGCACTATGAAACTGTATATTGGACAAGAAATTGAAGAGGAAGCCGATGTGTATATTGATGCATCAAGTGCCCGTTCAATACTCGCTTGCGGAAAGCGCGGAACGGGTAAAAGCTACACACTCGGGAATGTGGTGGAAGAGATTCATACAGAAACGAATGATGTGGTACCGCTTGTCATCGATCCTATGGGAATTTATTGGACAATGGCTGAAGAGAATGATGACCAACGCGACCTGCTTTGGGATTGGGGGCTTACTGAACAAGGATTCCCAGTAAATCTTCTCGTACCCGGCGATCCTGAAGATCGATATGGTGACGATATTGTCCGTGAATTCCGGTCTCGCGGCATCGATCTAAATCCGCTCCTACTTAATCCATCAGACATGAGCCCTGATGGATGGTGCGACTTATTCGATCTGAATATCAACAAACCGATGGGTATCACTCTATATCGTGCTATAAGAGAGCTCAACGAAGACGATACCCCGTTCTATCTTCCAGACATCATTAATAAAGTTGAAATGGATGGATCCTCATCCGACCGTACAAAAGAGGCCCTTCTTAATCGGTTAGAAATGGCACGTGATTGGGATATCTTCGCAGGAGAGTATCAAGACGTGTGGACAACCTTTGATGAAAATCGGATTAACGTTCTTGATGTGAGCGTTCTTGATCCGGGGCAGTACGGGTTGCGAAATTTAGTAGTTGATGTCCTTGGAAAAGAACTCTTCAGACAACGGCAGGATGCTCGCCGTCGTGAAGAGATGGGATTAAGAGTTGAGATTCCGAAAGTTTGGCTCTTTATTGATGAAGCTCATAATTTTGTTCCGAGTGGATCATCATCTTTAGCAAAAGATATGCTAATTCGGTGGGTGAAAGAAGGTCGTCAGCCTGGCCTCTCAATTGTCGTTGCAAGTCAACAACCCTCTGCAATCGATAGCGAGGTCCTCTCTCAGTGTGATATCACTCTCTGTCACAAGATAACCACAAAGGAAGATATTAGATCACTAGATAAACTGAGTCAAGATTACATGGGGAGCAATCTGAAAACCTATGTAAGACAAATCGATAATGTGGGTGAAGCCGTGTTTGTTGACGATGATGAAGAGACCGTACAGATGGTAAAGATTCGACCCCGAAAAAGTCAGCATGGAGGCGGCGAAGCTTGAAATCAAAGTTAGACAAGACTGCTCTTCCAATCCAAGCTGCATCATCAATCAATGAAGTAGAGGCCATCAATGATTTTTTCAATTCTTCCGAAATCAAGAACGATATTCATTGGTTCACATATCGAGATACATTAAAACGCGCTTTTGAGAGAGGAGATCGGGAACTCTATTATGTTGAGGAAGCGTCTGGGGCTCTTATTGGAGCGTTGATGGTGTGGTGTGAGTCTAGAATTCTAGACAAACATGAAGCACAGATTCGTCTTGTTGCGGTCTCCAGGGTTGGCCGTGGTGCAGGGATTGGTCGCTATCTGTGTGAAGAGGCAGAAGAGTTTGCTCGAAGCCATGGAAAGGAACAGATGATTGCAGATGTTGTAAAAGGATCATCTGCTGTAGAATTTTGGCAATCGATTGGTTACGAGGTGCAATCTGGTTGGGAAACAAAAAAAGGAACAGAAATGTTAACGGTCGAGAAATGGCTATGAATCTTCTCGATCTGAAACTGGTCGAAGATCTCTCCATCGGAGGTATTCGACTGAGTTATCATCAATCTTAACGCTAAACAGATGGGAGTCACGTGGATCTCCTGTTTCTTGGCCAGCATCATCTTCAAATATTTCGACAATTGTTCCATGTCTATTATGGAGTCGTTCATGATCGAGATCGTCTTTATCCGGAATATCAATCTGAACTCGATCTCCAACCTCAAATCGTCTCATTAGTCTGTTTAGTTTTTTCTGTGGCCTGTCTGTTACGGTTGATATAGAGGATTTGAACACATGGCTCATTTGATGACGTGCAGATAACCAAGTTATGCGCTAACTCGGTTGTAATCACGTGAGAATAGCATTTGGCAAGTGAAAATTTGGTCGTATAGCTCTTTGTGTAATCGAATTCTCCATGACTATGCGTCTGCTATGAACTTAGTTGACTTTCGCGCCCGGTTTGTGAGTACATTGGCCTATGTTTGATAATACGTTAATTTTCCAGTTCCCACAATAGAGCGTTTCCAACTTTTTTACTTTTTATTTCGCCCTCTTCTTCGAGTGATTTCAATTTCAAATACGCAGTACGTCGATCACAGCCAATTTGATTCGAAATATCGGTAGTACCTGCCGATCCAAGC
>LFCJ01003775.1_pt1 | contig 11103 bp, 8 predicted proteins | sample 643141 | NCBI WGS metagenome assembly LFCJ01 (sample SAMN03766243, study PRJNA286221) | soda lake metagenome | biome: soda lake; feature: Kulunda steppe; material: water; isolation source: sample B1-Br-g2 brine of Lake Bitter-1 | place: Russia: Kulunda steppe | collected 2010-07 | reverse complement strand
CCCCCTTTTCTTTTCTGGTGAAGGGGCTTTTCTTCCCAAGTGGCCCCTTTTCCTTAATTGATGTGAGGAGCTTTTTGCTGCTTGCGTTGTTTTTCTTCTTTTCTTTTCTTCTATAACAAAAGCTGCTAGCAAATTGAGGAAATGTTTTCACCTCAAGCTCATTGCATTAGGTTTGACAAAGCTGGGGTTGGAGGTAGCAGAGTGTTATGTGTTATGCCCCTGACCCTGCCACTTGTTTTCCTTGATGAATCTGACAGCTGTCGTCTTTGCATGTCCACTAACTCCTGTCAGGCTTCCACCTTCTTGACTGTGGTCGGGAGTTATCAATAAATCATATAAGTTGTAGTCAGCCATCAAAAAAGAAGTTTTCAAACTACTTTGAGCAATTTTCAATGCTTAGGTTTGACCTATTACATGTTGAGTTTTGGGTCATCACTGGATTCCCCTGCTTCCATTTTACCTTAGGAATGTCATGAGCCAACTCTCTAATCCAGGTGGGATTGTGATCATCCAGAGACAGGCATGCTGCTGTGTTTTACTAGGAGTCTGTAAAAAGTTCTACTAGTCTTCTATACCGGTATAGGCCTAGTAAAAGGCAACCTGTGGGTTCGAACCTCACTGGAGGCCAACCGGCTAAGCTGCCCTCGTTCGGCGGATACAACCTTGAAACCTTTCCTTACCTAGTAAAAGGTAGAGTAGACTCTGGTCCAGACCAAGCTTACTGAGCAACAGCTAGCTCAGTAGGACTATACAGAGGGTCCCCACCAATCTAATTAGGACAGCACAAGCTCCGGATACTCGAGCAGGCGGCGGGGCACCTGAGATGGAAAGTCGATCATCCACCCTCGCAACCTGTGGGTTCGGGGTTCGAACCTCACTGGAGGCCAACAACCGGCTAAGCTGCCCTCGTTCGGCGGATGCAGCCTTGAAACCTTACCTTACCTTACCTAATTTGGACAGCATGCAAGCATACTCTGTGGCATTGCTGTGTCAGTACGTGCTTCCAGGTACAGATAGCTTTCATCTAAGCTACCCTCATTTGACAGGTACAGCAATTAAACCCTAACCTGACCTCCCTTGATGAAATGCATGCAACCAAGGGGCCCTGATTTTTTTATAGCAGTGGCTGGGCTGCCGTAAACAATGAATGTTTTTGCATGAAGAGCGCTAGCTGCTATGCTGCAGAGCTGCCAATTAAACTATTTAAGAACACACACATAGTGCCACAACCAGTGGTTGTTTTGCCAGTAGCTTCAGAGTTGCAGGCCTGATAGGCATTGGCTATACTGCCCTCGTCCGGCAGGTTCGCATTTGTAATCCTTCCCTACCGAACAGCACGCGCAGATGTGTGTTTTTAGCTTCAGGATGCCACAATTTGGGGGCTTTGATTTGATGACACTCCTTTGCAAGCCAGCATGCTCCAAGTTGATTCTGCACTACCTTTTTATTGAAACAATCAAATTGGCATTTTCATGCTCTTCTTCCCTTTCTTACCGCCTTTCCCTCCCATCTTCCGAACAGGGCCCGCATCCTTGAACCCAGTCTTCTTCCCTTTGTTGGACTTGAGATGTAGCACGCCACTCTTGAATCCTCGGCCCAGCTCTTGGAGGCCCCAGTCTCTGTGCTTACCTGCAGAGTGGAGGAGGAAAGGCAAGGTACGGTATGCAGGCAGTTGGATCATAAATCACTTGCAGCTGTGGCTGCTGCATAAAGCCAAGCTTGCTCTAATCCAAGTTTGCAAGCCCATCAATTATTTCCATTTGAGTTCCTTGACCAGTCCAAGACTATGCAATAGAGAGAAGGCACAGCAGAGCTAAAGATGCCGCATGAAACCGCGCACGCACTTTGAGCTGCCCGCTTCTTTTTACCCATGCCCTTGCGCTGCGCCATGCCCGTCTCAAATGCCTCCTCCAGCTTCTGGGCCTCCCGCTGCGCCTGCTTCTTTGCAATGCCTATGCCAATGGCGGCAGGCATTCGAGGGCTTTTTTCAGGCTTGGCACCCAGCCGCAACAGCATGGCAGCTTGCCATTTCTTGCGTTCCCTTTTATCCAAGGCGCTAGCACCTGTAAGCAAAGGTAAAAGCGCCAGAAAGTGAATGGCGACCGCAACACACCCTGAAGTAGCCCAGACTATTCCAGAGGAACATCCGCCTCCCAAAATTGAAATGAATGTCTGCAAATGACCTACCCTGATCTGTTCAGCAGTCTTACATCTGACTATGCATGATGGGGATGCATCAGATCGGCGCACTGAATTACAGACATGGTACCAACCTAAGCGCTCCACTTCAAGGTGCAAGCGTTTAAACTCCTCTGGTGTGAGCTCTGGGTCCACCTCCTCGTCTTCGGCTTTTGAACCACTGCGCACCTGGCTCCCAGCACTTTGGTGCACTTTGCTTGCCTGATCACGAAAGCCGCAATGATCATGAGGAAGCAATGACTTTGACAGATGGCTTGGATTTTGGAGTTTGACAAGGGGCAAGCCAGGGGAAGAAGCGGGATGAAAGGGAGGGAATGCAACCCCACACAGATGACACACGGTAACAACTTTGGGGATGCAAAACTGGCGTGCAGCTGCTTTACGCTGAAGCTGCAGTGAGGTGGGGGTAAATGTGGACTTTGCTGAGGGCTAATGTAAAGTTTCCTGAGGGCCATTTGAGCTCCATCACAGGCTGGCAACCAGGATAAGAGCAAAAAAGCCGTCCAGAAGCATGCTTTTGACAGGGCAAGGCCTCTGCTACGTAGCATACTGAAGCACGCGGCACAGGTGGAGCATTCATGACCAAACACACGAAGGCAGGCTGTTATGGGAAGCAGCACACAGGCTGATGGCCAGCCTAGCCTTTAGCTTGCGCAGACCTTGGATGACATGAAGAGCCGGCGCTCTGTATCGAAATCAATGCTGTCTTGCTCGTTCTGGCTCGCAGAGAAGGACGGCCTTGATGGGTTCATGCTTTGAGGCTTGTCATTAAAGATGATTTCTTCAATCTCATCGTTTGGTGACAGACGCCGCTTCTTTAGTTGCCCTAATGAGTGGAGGCGGTGGAGCAGAAAATGGGAGGTTCGTTAAAGTGGTGCATGTCTGGACTCGCGGCCGTGCAGCATTGGCACAGCATGCGGTCTGTGTAACTGCCTCATAACCCGAGATACCTGTGAAAGAACTTGATATAACAACATGCATCCAAGGGTTGACCTTTGATGAAGCATCAGCTTACGCAGCCAGAGGATGCAGGCGATCTGGTTGCCGTGTGCCGGCACGCATTACAATTGTTACTGCTGATTGAGCGCGCACAATGATTTGCATTGTAATGACGAGCTTGCTCGTCAACTTCAAACTTATTTAAAAAGTTTTACAGGAAACTGGAGGAGAGCATGCCTACGTGAGTGGCAGACTTGGCAGGCATTCAGAGCGGGCTCCCTCACATACCTGGACCAGCTCGACCCTGTTTCCCCTGAATCATATGCTTACTGCCATGCCCTTGCCCTCCCCTTTGTTGCTGCTGCTGCTGCTGCTGCTGCTGCTCTGGGCCCTGCTGCGGCTGCTCCCTGGTCCCAGCGACTGTGCTAGACTGCCTCCGCTGGCGCTGCAACTCAGCCTCATGTTCATCGTAGTCATCAAACATAGACATAAAGCGCTCACCTGTGTGAACACAGCAGCTTTGTTCGACAAAGCAAACACCCTAGGGACAAGATGGGAAAGGGATACCTGCAGCAGTACGCACTGTGCTGGGCGTTCAAGAAAATCTCACCATACACACTCAACAGCTGCGGAGCTACAGAGGGCACCTGTTCCTGCTCCTGCTCCTGCTCCTTCACCTTCTCCAGCATGCTCCCATCTACCCTTTCCTTCAACTTCTTCCTCATGTTCATTGAAAGATCAAGCTGTCAAAGATTGATAAATCAAACTTTGCAATGTAGTTTTGTGATTACAATGTCGTTGCAAATGTAGTTTTGTGATTACAATGTCGTTGCTAACGTTTGAATTAAAGTATATATGTATATTTCAGAGAGAGTGTGAGAGGGAAATGTTGTCCACGCAAGATGGGAAGAAAATGGAAGCGAGTTGCGAGTGCCCTAGTGGCAGACCGAGCGGTGGTAAGTAGTCCCAGAGATTGATGCGTGTCTTGAATATGTGCCGTGCGCCGGTTCGCCATACCGGAGTATTTCGGGCCGTTCTTTCTTCCACGTCACTCCATTCCTTCTCCATTCCTTAAATTGGGACATCTCGCACTGCCTAGCACATTGAAAGGCACTATGCACAACTAAATGCATGAAAACACAGGCAGGAAACAGATATGGTGCAACGGGCAATGTCGTATGAACAAACCTGTGTGAACAAACCATGAAACTTGTGCACATCCAATTAACATTGTGCACATTCAATTCATTGTGCACATTAAATTAACATTTGCTACACTTTTGTCAATGGACTTGAAAGCAAGCAGGATTTGAGTCCGCACGCTCGCTACATACACACGCGCACGCACGCCCCAACGCACACACGCCCGCCCCCACAGGATGTGATTAATCACCTGCATGATGCAAAAATTAACACAGATGAGTTTTTATCTATTTAACTGACAACAATCCCGCTTTTCCCTCTGCAATTTGCAGTCCTGCTGGGATCATTGGGCATCATCACATTGCTGCTAGCTGTTGTTAGTCGGTATGCACATGCATCCCCATACTCCGGGGCGAGCATGAGTATGATGCTAGCACAGGCAGCCAGCTTAAGTATATCTCGGGAGCCCTGGCAGCTGCCGTTGACTCAACCACTTGTCATCGCGCACCGTGGCGCATCAATGGACATGCCAGAATTGGCAAGTGAAGCGTATCGTCTTGCGATTGAACAAGGTAATGGCTTGGTATGCAGTGGCATACTTGCTGCAGCACACCAATTATTATGATATACTAGCACAAACAATTAAGGATCCCAAGCACATGTCCACATGGAAGAATCGTGAAACTTGCAGCGACAGTTCGAGCCAGATGGTCTGAAGCTAAACTTGCTACTACTGAAGCTTGTGTCATGTCTTTATCATTGGGATTGCAGGAGCTGACTCCATAGAGTGTGATGTGATGCTCACCAAGGTAGGGACATGCTGGGATTCCTGCCTGGACACGCCATTTCTTCTTGCAAGCAGCATGGTGGTGGTGTCCCTGAGAGCTCTTTGCTTTCTTGTGGCAGAGGACAATGGAATATAATTTTGTGTCTGGTGACTTGCCGCATGCACATTGCACATGTCACATGGGCCATGTGACATGGCTGCCCCAGGACCTGGAAGCTATTTGCCGCCACAATCCAGAGCTTGACCTCAGCACCAATGTTCAAGCCTTATTTCCAGACCGGACCACATCTAAGATCATTGACGGCCACAACATAACTGGCATCTTTGCAAGTGATCTGACGCTTGCAGAAGTGAAGCGGCTGCACCTGGTACGTTTTTCGACACAGTTTTTTGAAGTTCTGAACCGTAGGTTAAGGCTTAAGACTGGGCATGATGCGTCGAATTACAAGGAATGCTTCCGCTCTTGGCAGAGTGAATGGTATTGCTTGCACAGACACTGCACACTGGAGTACCAAATGACACAAGAGGATAGCATTGTGTTCAGGCACAGACAGGCAGCCTTCTTCTGCAGGGATTCAACAAAAAATTGGCACAAATGGCAACAAATAGGTAGCAAGATTTTAACCGTGCTGAAAGTCTGACAGCAGATAGAGATGCCTCATTTGACTGAGCCCTTCATGCAATTCATGGCCTCGTTCAATTGTTGTCTTGGCCACTCGCATTCAACTCAAAAATGACTGTCCTAAGTGCCAAAAACATAAATGTGACTGATCTAGACTCTACGGATGAAGAATCGGGAAGACGGATCTGCCAAGACAAGCTGCACCCACACATTGACTAGGCTACTCGCGTGCTTACCAGAAGCTCTTGCTGCTGTGCTTGGACAGGTCCAGCCACTGCCCTTCCGCAGTCAAAAGTACAATAGAAAGTTTCGTGTGGCAACAATGGATGAGTTCCTTCAAATAGCCTTGGTAAGCTCCACTCCAGTTGGGCAAACCTGTGCAATGGAGCATGCCTGCCTTGGAGAGCTTGTCCCAAGGGGGTAGGAAGCTTTCTCTTGGCTTGTGATCTGTTGGACTGACTATCAAGTGTCCAAGGGGGTCATCCATGTGCTTATTAGACTTGTTGCATGTCAGTTCCAGGTTCATTTTGTCCTACTTGGCCAAAGAACTTGTCAAATTAAAAAGCATGAGATTCTTATAGACATGTTTGTTTAAAATGAAGTGGATATTTGCATCAGCATGTGTACCTGATCGTGACTAATTAACGGCAGGAGGCCCCTCGCACAGTTGCTGTCCACTTGGAGGTGAAGCACCCCCGCTACCATAATTCATTACCAGCTCTTAGAACAGCTAATACCAGCATCGAGGACATAGTGCTCAGTGCCATGAAGCGGAGGGGGTTCACTGGCCCTATAAACAGTCCTCAGGTGCGGGGCCACGCGCTCATAAGTTGGGTTCTGCTTTAGATGCCCGCCTGACAATGCTGTTTCCTTCTTGCTTTCAGGCAAGAATTAGCTACATGGGTTTCCTCACACTTGCCAATTATCTGGCACAATTCACAAGTGTGTCTATCAGCTTCTGCTTACAAGCTAGGTCCTTGCTTGCAGCCAGCTCCTTTTTCTTTGCATGCAGCCCTTACCCAAAGGGCAATCTTTGTTGCTTTCCCGTTTCAAACTGCATTTCAATCCACAACTCATTCAAGTTTGCCTGCCAGGCATGTGAGTACATGCCTCACAAGTTCTAGTTGCCAACCTTCAACCTTTTGGCTTGCAGTGGCTGCGGCAGCCCTCTTATCTGCTCTGCTTCGATGCATCGTGGTTGAAGCAAGTAGCAAAGATGGGCTCATGCATCCCAAGGCTGCTGCTGCTGAAGGGGAACATCAGGTATGTTTTTTTTTACATTTTCAACCGGCTCCTGTTTGACATCTGTTAGACTTACAATTTTACCACTTAAAGCTCTTGTATGCCAGCCTTCAAGCAGCACAGGCCGAAGCAAGCGCTTTTGTTAATATTTCGATGCCATTGCATTTCCGCAACCACACCAAGCTTGAGCTCAAATGATTCAAATAGCAGTGCAAGTCTTGCAAGAAGTGAGCTTGACATGCTCAGGATAAGTGTTTCAAACACAGATTTTTGTTGCAGGCCTGAGCTACTGCTGCAAGGCAGCACGCAAAAGCAGGGGCGTGTATTCTGTTTGCCTGAGCACTTATGAATGGACCAATTCCACCAGAATCCAAATATCTGCATAACAGTGCTTAGACTTGCACACGTGCCAGGCCAGCTGGCCCTTTCACTTGCTTGCTGATGGTGTTGCTGCCCTTGTGGGTCTGGAATGCCGCAGTGAGATCAGCCCTGATGGCCGCTCCATCCCCGACCTGATGAGCAAGGCATCACTGGAGGACCTGAAGAACTATATCGACATCATCGGGCCTGGCAAGGGTCTTTTGGTCCGCCGGGTAGCAGGCACCAATGACACTTCATCGGCTCAGCACCCAATGGTCCAGTACCAATCAACCCAGCTTGCTGAGATGCTGCATGCCAGAGGCTTCCAGGTGAGGCAGCATGCCAGCCGCTTGTCCAAAGCCATCCTCATGAGCATGCGTGTGCATTAGCGCTGCCGCACCATTCTTCAAAGTCAGACTCCGATTGTGTCTTTAGAGTCAGTCTCCAAAGAGGCTGGCAAGTGCGTGCGCCATGCAAGCCTCTTGGCCTAGGTTACATGTAAGAAAGCTCACCCTGGCCCTGCTGGCTTCAGCTTTTAACTTGGAGAAATGTAGTCAAGCTCGCTTGTGGAGAAAATAGTCGGGCTTTCAAGTTGTCTGCAAGCCATACCAAAGGTTAGTGCAGGTTAGTGCATGTGCAAGCGTCTCATAACGTTTTGCATGGCAACCACGCATTCCTTGCATGGGTTGCATCACATGGGTACATGGCATGTGATGCTGTCATGTGATGCCCTCTTTTGAGGCGCTCAATCCTGGTCCTCCTCTTTCAGCCTAGCTTTAAGGCTACTCAGGACTCGATGCAGTGGCTGCATAGTAGGTGATTGTTTCTTTTGTATTTGCTTTGCTTGTCTCCAGGTGCATGCTTACACGTTCAGAGAAGAAGATGTGTTCCGCTTTCCTGGCTTAGATGTGGAGGCTGAGCTAGACATGCTTTACAAAAGGTTGAGACTGGATGGTCTAATTTCTGACAGCATAGCCCCCCTCACATCGTACTTGAAACGCGCGAGCACTGAGCACAAATGGAACTTGGATATAGCGAACCGTCCAGCGCGTAGGCCCTGTCCTTGAAGATTGCTTTTGGTGCGTGCCAGAGTCGTGTTTGTGTGCGCGCATGAACATGCATTTGCAACTTCACTTACATGTTGCAGCAGAATCCATTCAGAACCCATGGGCATAATTTTTGTCTCGTGTCTTAATTACTGCCAGGCAATTCCCTTCTCCACTCCTTACTCACATCTTATAACCTTGTTCCAGCCGGTCTGCTTCATTTTCTTAATGTGTACAGTTTTTGTGTATTTATGCTTGAGGATGTTGTCAGACGGTAGCAGTGCAGTTAATTCTGCACAAGTTTTGGTTAGCAGTGTGCATTCTGCGTTTAGCGCTGGTATTGATAAGGACATGAATCTAGATATTTTGTCTTCCCAATTTTTTAAGCCATTGACGACCCCCTGGAAATTGCCTTTTTGGAAGAGAGAGCTGAGTTAACCAGAGAAGCAAGAGAAAGAGGCACATGAGCAGACAGGTTGCAACAGGGCACACCTCTCCCTTACCACGCACCACCTGGGTTATCCCTGCTGGTGCAGCCTACACAATATTCTTTCTCTAGCTCAGCGCCAAGAGCACGTACCATTGTGTCACCCTCTTGTAAGCAAAATTATTGCAGTACCTGACCATCAACACTGCAAAATCAGAGGTGGTCCACTTCAACTCAAAGCGCGGTGCTCAGGTGCCCACTTCAATGTTAGCCGGCGCTGCTTTGAAGTGCTCTGACTCGTCTAAGTGCCTTGGCATGACTTATCACCGAACACTGAACATGACAGCCTCGTCTGAGCATGCAGCCATACCAATGCTTGCTGCAGCTCATCGAATAAGATGGGTTTGTACGGGACACTGCCCTATGTGACAAACCTTTTGCTTCCCTTTGGCTTGCTAAGGCTTACGATGTGCCTGCTGGTATGTATGGCTGTCAGGTTTGGAGCTTAGGGTTTTTGCGCGAAGGTGATGTGTTTAGACCTACCCTCCAGACATTGCATTTGAATTTCTTAAAGGGCACCCTAGGTGTGAAGCGGTCTGCGCCTAACTGGGCTATTTTACGTGAATGTGCACATGAGCCCCTGCAATTCTATTGGTTTAGAGCTGCCATTTGGTTTAACAACGGGATATTGTCCTCTAAAAGTGCCACTCTTTAGCAGACCCTTCATGCAGACCTGAAGCTGGTGCCTCGGGCTTAAACATCTTGGGCTTCGGATATTTTGCGTGCCTTTGAGGGATTGCGAGGCTGTGACACTTATACACAAGCTTTCTTGCTGGGGCTCCCTATTTGTTACTCGGATTTCACTGCTGACCTGAGGTTAAGGGTGAGAAAGGTGTGGAGGGACATTGCTGACACGAACCCTCTGGTAAGCGACAACAAACTGGTGACTTTTCATTCTTGGTTTGCCTGCCCCCTCTTAGATCCTCAAGCAGATTCAATTGAAGTTCACGCACATGGGTGCAGAGTGGGGGTGCCCCCCTGATGCCTCCTCGCTATCTGCACCTTGATCTCCCTAAGCATGTTATGAGGAATGCGAGCAGGTTTTGCTTGTGAGCACATACTCTCGCGGTGGAATCCTCCATCTGGCGCAGTGGAAATGGCCACTGCGACAAGTGTTCCTGTGCTGCTGTTCAAAATGAGGTGCATGTTCTTTTTCACTGTCAAGACTTGTTCAACAAAGTTTGTGTGCTCTCTCAGAAGAAAGTATTCTTTCCTTTTCTTCCCTTTCTGCCAATCCTTTTCTTTGGAGGCCCCTGATATTCCACATGCCTTGCCTAGTCAGACTGTCTTTGATTTTCTTTCTCAACGGCACAATAGACTCTGCTGTTCCATTTCGGACAGTATGAACTATTTTTTGGCTGGCGAAGACCAGCAACAAACCAATCAGCCTAACGACCTGGCTGGCGGTTAACCCTTCACTATAAACTTATTGCAGTACAAATATTTGTACTGCAAAAAGGCCTTCAATTAAGAAGTGGGCCTGCCCATAGAAAACAAAGAATCCATATAGGCTGACTGTTGTTGTTTTAAAAAATGGGCATATCTTGAAGGCTTATATTGAAGGAGCTGAACACCCCAATGGAACTTTTGGGGCCTGAGTATGTGTTATGTTCGCGAAGCAAAAATAGTGCCCTGCACAAATACTTAAGTTACAATGGGTTTAGACCTTCAGCCAGATGGGTTGACTGCTGAGCTTGCTGGACACTGCCAGCCAGACAAAAAACATCCATAGTCTCAGAGAGAAAAAGGGATGATTTGTACGTCTGCTTCAAGAGAAACAATTTCACATCCTCAGCTCCAATGATGTCAAAATAAAAAGCGCCTGTGTCACCAATGTAAGTCCTACCAGCAAAATCAGCATATTGTTCTTCGAATCTCCTTCTTAAATAGCACATTTCTAAGCAAGGGCACAGAAATAGGACATGCTTTTTGTCCTGGACATCATGCAAGTCACATTTGTCACAGATCCTATTGTGGCTTTGCCAACAACCGGTTTCAACTCTCAGGGTATGAGCTCTCAAACGAAAACGAGCAATGTTCCGAAGCACATGCCTACTTAGTTCCAGCTCCAGGTACCTTGGCAACACATGGGGAGGGCCCCATACATTGCTTGGTTTGAGAGGCAAGGCCAGCCATGCATGACAAGTAGCTAGTTTTTGAGCGTGTGTCCTAGGATCTGCACCATCCAGCTCCCTCCATACCGCACGCAAGCGCTCACGCAAGTCCACCACAAAGTCTTGTAGGGGGAGGGGAGTTGCAGCCTTAATGCAATTGGCAT
>LFCJ01003773.1_pt1 | contig 11111 bp, 7 predicted proteins | sample 643141 | NCBI WGS metagenome assembly LFCJ01 (sample SAMN03766243, study PRJNA286221) | soda lake metagenome | biome: soda lake; feature: Kulunda steppe; material: water; isolation source: sample B1-Br-g2 brine of Lake Bitter-1 | place: Russia: Kulunda steppe | collected 2010-07 | reverse complement strand
TGCTCCCACACGCGCGCCGCTGTGCTCCCCCAGACCCAAGCCCCAGTCGCCAAGCGCCCCGTCCCCGCTGCGGCTGTGCAGCCACACCCACCTGTCGCAGCCACACCCACCTGTCACTGAGCTGTGCAGCCACACCCACCTGTCGCAGCGTGATGCGCAGCGGAGGCGCCTCGTCCCCTTGGCCCTGCGACGGCTGCGGCGGATGCGGTGGCGCGTCGCTGCTCACCACCTCCTGCGCCTTCTTTGCTCTGGAGCGCAGGCCCGCGCGGCGCGCACCCCCCTCTTCGCCCTCAGTGCCCTCAGTGCCCGCGCCCTGTGGCAGTTCCCCGCCCTCACCCCCGCCTTGCTGCGACAGGGCCGCGCCTGCAGGGTCCCTGCGACAGCAGTTGCCGTCACCGAAACTGAAAAGGTGTCGAGCCGCGTTTGAGGGACGGCAGGGGGCGCCGGTGCAGGGGCCCTGAACTGAATTGCACGCATGCCAGGCCGGCCGACATGCGAGCTTGGCATCTTGTGCAGAGGGGCGCGTAGGCAGCAGGCGGCAGAGGTAGGTCCTTGACTGCATTGTGACTGCATTGTGGCTGCAGGTCCTCGACTGTATTGTGGCTGCTGCAGGCGGATTCGCCTTGCACCTGGAGACAGGAGGGCTTGCGCGTGCATTATGTGCCATGGAGCCACGACACACAGCCTGCCGTACAGTCGTGCATGCAGATCTCAAGCAGCAACAAGTGAAGGAGTCACGATGCATAGCAGCGGGTCTGGTGCCATTTGCTAAAAGAGGATGCTGTTGCGCCAAGTGCGGCATGCTATGCATGTGAAGTGACAAAACAGGTGCTGAAACAGGCGTCTTCGCCTAAACTGCGGTATGTGCCTACCCCGCCAGCAGCATCCCATCACCAGAAACGATGGTGGTATGCTACAATGCCTGGCCACACAAGAAGCGCACATTCCCTCCAGTTACTTGAAAGTGCAGTCATGATGTTTCATTAGGTGTGATTTGCTTACCCTGCAGACTGAGGTGGATCATCACTTGGTGGAGGGCCGAAGGCTATCGCCCTCGAAATCTCACAGCCAGCGCACTCATTCAATGGACCGCCTGATGAAATGATCAAGCAAAAGCATATTCTGGGTACCCCTTTCAAACAAGATCAGGCAGATTTAACCAAATGGGACCACACACCCTCGAAGATGGTCAACACAACTGCGCATATCACCATGCCATCTGCTAGAAAGGGAATGGGAACTCATAACTATACATAGTAGCAAATAGGCTCAATCTCATAAATCTTGTGCGTGTGTGTGCTGCAAGCACATGCTCGCACCTTTCCCAAAAACCGCTCGGTCACTGCTCACATCAAACACATAGCCTCTCACCTGCTCTCACAACAAAATAGGTCAACGCATCGCAAAGTTAGGCTGCGACTTGCAAAACCTGTTGTTTTGCTGTGCTGCTATGTGCAGAGCTTCCACGGGAGCAACTGGATTGCCAGTTCCATTGACTCCAGATAAATGGGACCATGAAGCAGATTGTTTACTTGTTGTAGGGCCTATTCACACATCTGGATGGAAGGGGGGTCCCAATTGAGCCGTTGAGCCAGTCACGGGGGCAAACCCTGCTGCACAGACGGCAGGCCGCAGAATTCAAGAAACATATGCAATAAACTAGGCATACCGCGATGTAAATTGGCAGGCTTGGGTCTCCATCGTGGAGGCGCAACTGCTTCTTGGTTATGAGCGAATTATTTAATGCGAGAGCCTCTTCTGGATTTGACATTTTCTGAAAGATTCAGTATGGGCTACCTCGGCACTCGGCAATTTTTCATCTTCTTCCAACCAGCACGCAAGCATGCATTATAACTTTTTCCAATAGCAAATTGCAGAAGCCTTTAGATTATCAATATCCATGAAGCCTTCGTGGAGCTGGCTGTAAACAATTCAGTTGATCCATTAAGCGCATGTGGACTGCCATTTGTGGCAAACATCCAGAAGTATATTCATGGCAACGGATGAAGGTGGGTGATGGTGTACTAAGCGTGTCTTACTTTGCTAGGCCAACAAGCCAACAACTGCCCTGCCTTTGGAGCCAACTGCAGAGCTTGTAGAGGAAGAGCTTTGTGCGCTGGAAGCCATCTTTGGAGAGGACTGTGTGATCAACAGAGAGGAACGTCTCGTGCAGGTACCATTTGTATTTGAAAATGCTTAAAGCTCGGCTGCGGCCGCTGCTGCTGCTGCTGCTGCTGCTGCTACGAGTGATGTGATCAATGCTGCAATAAATGTTCTGAAGCTCTTTCAAGGTATATGGAGCCTGAAGCTTATGATTCCCGAGCAGTGCGGCCTCAGTGCGTTTGGTCTTCGCGCGGTTGTTGCAGGTATACATCCCGGCCAAGAGCCACGTCCCGTCTGCAGTTCTCCACGTGTATCTACCCCCCGCATACCCCTCCACTTGCCCGCCTGTAGCTGATCTGGTGAGGAGCAAACACGAAAGAGATTCAGCACAGCTTGAAGGGCAGCCAACTTTTGAAGCGCACCCTGAACTCCCTAGACTTCCTGCAGAGCATTAGAGCCCACAGTGCTGCCAAACCTGCAGGTTGTTGGAGCTCACTGTCCCCCCGACTTGGTGAACGCTGCACTTGAGGGGCTCAGCACCAGGTTCACGCCAGGTGCGCAGTGCGCGAGCGCATGCCAGGTGCGCAGGTTCACGCCAGGTGCACAGGCGCATGTCAGGTGCGCAGGTTCACGTTAGGTGCGCAGGTTTATGCCAGGAGCAAAATTAGAGCGCTGGGGGCAGATGGCACACCAAGTTCATGCCAGTAAAATGCAGTCACAAAAGACTGCAGATGCTGGTCAAGGTTGATGTGTCAACTCTACCGCTCCTGATCTGCTTACAGAAGCAGCCAGGACAACATTTTGTGGGGTGAGCACGTGCCAGGGGGGCCTGTTTGTTAGGTTGCCTGCTGTTCATCCTCTTTGCATGATGGTCGCGCTTCTCAGGCGGGTGGGGCATATCAACAGCATCTCTCAACGGATCAGGCGCTTGTGGTATCACTCTGGTAGATGGGAGAGCATTACGTGACGTAATCTACGTCAGCCTTCTCATCCTCTCTGCACAATGGGCCAAACCTTTGGCAGATAGGACTCATGAGGGCGCTGGTGGGCGCTTGCTGAGCAGAGCCTGATGGCCCAAGCCCTCATATGACGCTGCTTTCCCTTTTCTGGAGCTGCTTGTGAAAGTGTGAGTGCTGGTTGGCGGTCAGCCGCTGAATGCCACCATTGACTGCATGTGTCCCGTGCATATAGTGTGGGTTGGAGACGGATGAAAACGTGCTGCTGCTCAAGCCACATGCTGGTGTGTGTGGATGATGGTCAACACCTGGCAAGGTGGGCTGGATGTCACAGGGGCTTGAGGGCTTTGCTCACCCCTGCCGCCACAGCAAGGTGGTGCTGCGCATGAGGGTGGGTGGAGTGGCTCCAGATTAGTTTAGCTTGCAGGAGACCTCACACAGACACACAAAACTTGTGCTATCCTTGCTGCGCCTCATCTCAGGTGAGGTAGTTCTGTATGAATGGGTGGAGTGGCTCAAGGAGGAGCACAGCCACCTGTACCAGCTGCCCCAGCAGCAAGCAGAGCATGAGCAGGAGGAGCAACCAGAGGCCTGCCCGGTGCGCGCAATGAGATGGCCAGGCCAAGATAGAGAGCTTTCCAAGCTAGAAGGAAAGAAGATCAGCACTCTCTCCTGGAGGCTTGCCCTTCCTCAGGAAAACAATGATAATACTGACAGGCATGCCTGAGCTCTCCTTGCAAGAAAGAGTGATTGATGGGAAGGAAAAAGTAGTGATCCTTGCAGCAGCTCTGAATGGAGAGGCGTGTTGCACAGAAAAGCGCTGCCACCACCACTGGAGAATAGGAGTCCCGTGTAATGGAGCTGAGGAGCTCAGCCTTGCACAAGCTGCTGGGTTGGCCTGTTCAAAGTTTGCACAGTGTTCCTTCTGGGGTGATAAGTGTGTGTGTGTGTGTGTGTGTGTGTGTCTGCGCATGTGTGCGCCCTTAAATGTGATGCTAGGCATGTTTCTTCGGGCCTCTCACTTGCGTGCTGGCAGGCTGCAAATGCCTGGACTTTCGTAATTGCATTTGGCGGCTCCTGGAAAAGAGTGTTGTGCAGGGATATCAGGAGAGTGCTCTGCGCAGGGGCCATGCTCATCTTCCCTGTATCGTTCGAAATTTTCAGATGACGTGAAGGAGAGTGCTTTGCAAGGGGAGGTGAAGTTCACAAGTTTGCAATGAGTGGTGGCTCCAGAAGAGGAGAGGGTACTCAGCAAAGGGAGAGCTTTACTTCATTTGAATAAGGGCTCGGAGCAAGAGGACCCTGCCAGCGTGGCCCCGCTGGGGCACAGACAGCTGCCTGGTGTGTGTTTTGCTGTGGGCTCCTATGCAGTGCTTGCGCGGCAGCCCCTGCCAGGAGGCAGCTGTCTACTCCTGTGCAGTGTTTGCCGTCTTCCCCCCTCGTTGTCGAGGGCACTTGTGAGTCACAAGGAGCGCTTCAGGATAGTGCTGCCAGGGGGTTGCAGCCTGATTGCCGGTGCGTGATTGCTGCCGATGGAAGCAGAGCGCGTGCGCCAACAACCCCAACCAACTTGTCCCACAAGGCATCAAGGCGGTGTCTGCCGGCGCAGGGCAGCGGCATGAGTGATGGCGAGGACACTTGTGGTGAAGAGCAGCTCAGGGAGGAGGGCTGCAGGCTTGGGGAGGGCTCCTCTGGCCTCCGTCAGGTGAGCCCCCTGCCTCCCGTTCCCAGGCAGCCCCCTGCCTCCTGCTCCCAGGCAGCTGTCTGCGTCCCATTCCCAGGCAGCCCCCCGCCTTCTGCTCCCAGGCAGCTGTCTGCGTCCCATTCCCAGGCAGCCCCCTGCCTCCTGCTCCCAACCAGCCGCCTACCTCCCGTTCCCAGGCAGCCCCCTGCCGCCTGCTACCTGGCATCCGCCCGATTCCTGTTCCCAGGCAGCCGCCTGCCTGTGGCCAGAGAGTCCTCTGCCGGCGCTTTGGAGGCCCCATGCCTGTGCCCAGAGAGTCCTCCGTCGGTGCATTGGCGGTCCTCTGCTAATGCCCAGATAGGCCTGTGCCAGTGCTTTGGCAGCCCTGTGCCTGTGCTCCGGCCGCTCCGGGTGCCCACTGCCTGTGCCCAGATAGCCCTGTGCCGCTGCTCTGCCGGCGTTCTGCCTGTGCTCCGGCGGTCTTCTACCTGGCCCTGCGTTCTGCGCCCTGCGCCCATTGCACCGGCCCAGTGCGTCATGCGGTGGCAGGCCATGAGCCATCTGCCAAGCCACAGGCCACGCGATTGGAGGGCGACCCAAAGGTGTGGGGCCTGCAGCATGACGCGCGTGCGCTGTCTCTGCGCTGCCCGCCCGCTGCAGAGGCAGCAAGGGGAGGACGTGGAGCTCATGGAGGCCATGCGACCCCGCATCATCTCCGGCGAGCCCAACACCGAGCGCAAGTCCACTTTCCAGGTGCGCCTTCTCCCGGCGTGCGTGCTTGTGTGTGCGCCGCCCAGCAGCGGCCATGCCTGCCTGCTCCTCTTCCTCTTCCTCCTCCTATTGTGCAGGCCCCGATGCAGTGGTGCTTTGGGGAGGTGCGGGCAGGCTTGTGCTGTACCTTGTGAGGCGGGGGCAAACCTGAGCTTGGCCCTTCCCATGGCCCCTGTGAGCTCCAGATCTACCCCCCAGCATGTTTGCGTACACAGTGTGGGTGGTGACACCGCCGTGGTGTGTGGGTGGTGTGGGTGGGGCCCTGTGTTACTTGTTGGGCTGCTTCTACGCAAGAGCTGCTTCAGCAATGCGTCGGCCACCTCTTGTGGTTGGTGCGTGCTTGGCACAGACTGCAGGCCAACAACTCGGCTCGCAAAGCGCAGGAGATGGCTGCTGGCTAAGTGAACCCATGCGTGTGTCTGGTAGGCTGCCAACAAATCAGCCTGTGTGCACGCATGGTAGGCAGCTACTGGCCAACAACTTGGCCCATGCGTGCGCCTGGTACAGGCTGCGGGCCAACTTGTGTGTTTGCTGTGGCTGCAGGCCCACTTGGCCCCTGTGAGGAATACAGAAGAAGTGTTTGCTGTGGTGGCCGTCCTCATGGAGAATAACAAGGTCATGTGTTGAGGAGGGGTGCCTAGGCGAGGCACACAGGTGCTTGTCATGGTGTGCATCCTCATGGAGAGTGCGTCCTCATGGAGAAAAACAAGGTCATGTGTTAAGGAGGGGTGCCTAGGCGAGGCACACAGGTGCTTGTCATGGTGTGCGTCCTCATGGAGAGCATATGCTTTGCAATTTGTTTGGACACCTCACCGTGGAATGCTCCCACTTTTCAGCAAGGTTGGCGCTGAGGTGCTTGCTGTGGTTGCTGTCCTCATACGGGGAGCAGCGAGGCGGCTCGCCTGCGTGATGCACCAATACATGCACCCGGAGCTGTGGCATACATCACAGTGCAAAGCAGCCCAAGAGCAAGAGAGCAGCAAGAGGGTATTAGCTCAAAGTCTCCAAGCAAGACGACTTGTGCAGCCGGTCCGGCCCTCGGCAAAAGGTAGCACATCCTCATGCACACAACAGCTTTTGTGCTGCAATGCGCAATGGCTGTAGTGCTGCAACGCGCAGCAGCTTTCGTGCTGCGGCACACAACAGTATTGGCGCTGCGGTGCACAACAGCTTTGACGCTGCAACACGCAGCAGCTCCTGCTGTGGCGCGCACAGCCTGAAATGAATCCCATTTGTTGCTCTGCCCTGCAGATCCGGAATGCTACGCACAATATTATGGTGGGTGCAGTGTGCGGTAGGCGCTTGTGTGATGCCTATGCAGGCTGTGACAAGCTGCAACTTTGGCTGATGCTGGAGCAGTGGGTGGGAGGCAGCGGATGCAAGGAATGCAAGACACCACGCGCATGCTCAGCCTGACCAGGACTCGCATCTGCAGTGAAACATAGTTTGAGTGAGTGGTGTGAAGAGGGTGAGGTGAAACATAGTTTGAGTGAGTGGTGTGAAGAGGGTGAGGTGAAAGATGGTTTGAGTGAGTGGTGTGAAGAGGGTGAGGTGAGAGATGGTTTGAGTGAGTAGTGTGAAGAGGGTGAGGTGAAACATAGGTTTGAGTGAGTGGTGTGAAGAGGGTGAGGTGAAACATAGGTTTGAGTGAGTGGTGTGAAGAGGGTGAGTGGTGTGAAGAGGGTGGGGTGAGCATAAGAACCGCAGCGCGTGGATCTAAACCCTGGAGTCTCCGGTACAGCCCATTTACATGCTTGGCCTCTGTAGGTGTTGCTGCTGGGATATTTTGCAGTTATGGGATGGACATTAGTGCTACGCATTGCAAGGGGAATGGCTGTCCCTCCCATACCATGCCTCACATACAATGCCTCACACACAATGCCTTACATACAACGCCTCACATACAATGCCTCACACACAATGCCTCACACACAATGCCTCACATACAATGCCTCCTCTTGGGCTGCGCCCTCTGTTGAATTTTACCCTGGAGGCTACCACGCTGGAGGCCCTCAATGCAAACAAGCACGCCTTTTTCATGAGCACACGTAGTTACGCTCTCTTCCTGGCAGTCAGTTGCATCCAACACGATAACCAATGCCTAGACTCATCAAGGGTCTGGCCCCTGGGCCGGTGCTCTTGCACCTCCCCTATATTTCCGCCTGCAGGCATATCGTATTTACGTGCCTGAGAAGGCGACCTTTAACCAGGACTGTGATGATGATGGGGAGGCATGTGCGGGTGGCCGGCTGCTGCACATGATGCAGGTGAAAGCATGCGCCATAAGGGGCAAGGTTGGGCAAGAAGTTTTGAGAGGGGGGAGGGGAGGGGGGTGGCCAGTGGTGACTGATATACCAACATATGTCAAATATGCCTTGTGGTACACCATGGGATGACTGGACAGAGGTTTTGGGTGGGCAGTTGGTTGAAGGCAGGTGTGGGAGTACTGCACTTGATGCCAGTGCTTTGATTAAGGTTTTGGAGGGTGTCGTCAATTGGCGACACAGGGTATTTTTGCTGACTTTATGTATCGCCACAGCAATCCCACCAGAATAAAACCAGCCAAAATTTGGCGAAGCCCGGCATGCTGGCGGCGCTTCTTTGCTGCAAACCACTTGTCGCATGCCTTGAGGAAGGAAAAGTCCGTGAACTCCTACATTTGCTGGGTTGCCAGTTCTAGGCAGGTATTCAGGTATGGTGCTTGCAGGCAGTTGCGGCGCTCCTCCACAGAGCCAAACACTTGCACCAAAGCAAATGCCTGCCATGACCACCCACTCGCTGACTGGGAGTGCTGCAGCAAAGGCCTCAGGAAGTGCAGGAGGGGCAACAGTGGATGCTTAAGGCACTGCAGCAGGGGGTGCTACAGTAGGGGGCGCTACAGTAAGGGGTGCTGCAGCAGAGGGCGTTGTAGCAAGTTGCGCAGGGATAGGTGATGGAGGGACTGTTGCTGCTGCTGGCACTGCTGCTGCTGCTGCCAGTCCTGCTGCTGGTGCTTGTGCTGGTGCTGCTACTGCTGTAACTGCTGGGAGGGGAGGATGAGGAAGTGGGGGACCAGGGGGATTTAGGTTTTCTGCTGTCCTTGGGGAAGGGCCTTCGGGCCCCAAAGCGTGTTTATGCGCTTTTTCATACAACTATGATAAAGTGAGCGCATGAGAAGTTGGCGACGCGGGATGGTCTACGAGCATTCCCCGTGTTGCCATTTGGCGACACAGGGTGCTCTGCGGCGCCAGGCAAGGCGTCGCAGTGTCGCCACACAAGTGACAAAGATGCGACCATTCGGCAACGCGTTTTATGTAATCAAATCACCGCTTGATGCATTCCCTGGGCGGAGTGGCTGACCCGTTGATGCCCCTGGTGATCCTTGAGGGCAGGACTATGGGTTTTTGGGGGCGGGTGTGGTTTGATCCCTGGGCAGAATGGTCCCTCCTGATCCCTGGGCATATTGGCCAACCCTCTTGATGGCCTGATGGCACAGTGATAATGAATGTCCTGCGCAGTATCAGCTTGGCGTCAGCTGGTATTTTGGGGGGAAGTTGAGAGATCCATGGGTCCCCTCAAATTGCAAGGAGTCTCCATTGGAGGTCTCCAAAGAAAGGTCCATGCATGGGTACCCGATATTCTATCCATGTGTCTCCAAGGGAAGTATCCACATGGGTCTCATCACATTGCAAAAGGGGTGTCCTTCGTGGGCATATGCATGCGCGAGGGCAATCGCAACAGAGGGCAAAGCAGGGGAGGAAGCAACAGCTCTTTGGGGAGTACCAGGCTTGTTGCAGGGAGGGCTAGGACAGGAGGCTGATTGCGGCTTAACCGCCCACGTGGAGGTCTGACTGGTCCCCAGCAGCAGGCCCCTAGAGAAGGCCTCTTGTACAGGAGCGTGCCATTGGCAGGTTCAAAGCTGCTTCTGCATTGCTCTCATGGGGGGCTGGGCAGGACAAGGGCTGCATTCCATGTAAGGCCAACGCGTGCGCAAGGGCGCTGAGCTCTCAGCACTGCTTGCTGAGCACTGCTTGCCCAGTTATGCTTACGCAAAAGCTCAGCTCTGGATGCTGCCTGGGTGCACAGTGCAGCCTGGGTGCCTGGTCGCATGGTGCTGCCTGCCTGCTGCCTGGGCGCACAGCATCGCCTGCCTGCTGCCTGGGCGCATGTGGGCTCAGCTCTGTCTGCGGCTTTGATGCTGCGCTTGGGGGGCGTGGCTGCCTAGGTGCTGCTCTTGCAATCATCGATCTGCCTAAGGGGTGTGCAGCGCTGCCTGGATGCTGCTCTTGCCACTGTGTGCGTGTGTGTGCATGTGTGTGCCTGGGTGCTGCCTTGGGCGGCCGTGGCCGTGGCTGCTCAGCCCAATCTGTCTGCCTGTGGGTGTGCAGCGCTGTCTCTTGCTTGCCTGCTCAGCACGCGGCCTGCGCGCCTGTACACCTTGGTGCCGCTCCTGTGATGGACGTGTGGCTGTGGCTGAAGGCGGCGGACGCGCGGGACGTGGTGGTCGTCGTGACGCGCTGGTTTGGGGGGGTGCTGCTGGGCCCACAGCGCTTTGCCCTCATCAACAACACCGCGCGCATGCTGCTGGAGGCCCAGGTGTGTGTGCGCATGCGGATGCGTTGCCGCACGTGCTGCGCATGCTGCTGGAGGCCCAGGTGTGTGTGCGCATGCGGATGCGCTGCTGCACGTGCTGCACATGCTGCTGGAGGCCCAAGTGTGTGCGCACACGCGGATGCGCTGCTGCACGCGCTGCGCATGCTGCTGGAGGCCTGGGCCTTGCAAGCCGGGCCGGCATCAATAAGTCACAAACCAAACAACTGCATAGCCTGGCTGTAAGTCAACCCTCAGCTTAGCCCTGCGCGCTCACGCACTGCAACGGTCAGAGAATCAAAAGCAAGGAGGCGGCGCCTGTGGGTTGCGTCTTGTGCACCACTGCTGCATGTGCCACCCACCGTAGGGTTACTACACTCCAAACGCCACTGACCCGGCACGCTCTGTCTTCCTCAAAAGCATGCCCAATGCTGGGCGGCGCTGCAGCTCACTGCTGGTGCCTCGGCAGGACTGAATGTGAGGCTGCAGGGCAATTTGCGCGTGGTCATTGACACACATGGCATACTGCTTGTAAATGCGAAGGATAGCCGGACCCAGCCTCCTCAGCGTGAAAAAAAGAAAAAAAGAAAAAAAACTACGTAGGCAGGAAAACACTCCCTACATCGATTAAGGAAAAGGAGACACATTGGCCCAAAGAGCCGTGAGTCTCCTCCACCAGGGAGAATGGAGAACTAGTGAGGATCTGGAGGGTGACAAGCCGCCCCCAGCTCCAGACCAGGACCTTGAGAGCAACTGGATTTTTCAAGAGCACGTCTAGCAGTTGTCAGTTTGTGTGCATAGAGCACAGAATGAGCATGTAGCTTGAGGGCAGTCTTATGGGTGGTAAATCCCCACTTGAAGTTTACCCCAGCGGCCTTAAAAGGCCGTGGGCTCAATTTGCAGCCACAAGGTCTGCACTTTTGCTGTTGCTGCACCCAGCACGCACGCGCGCGCGCACGCGCGCACACACACACACACACACACACACACACACACACACACACACACACACACACACACACACACAC
>LFCJ01003772.1_pt1 | contig 11114 bp, 20 predicted proteins | sample 643141 | NCBI WGS metagenome assembly LFCJ01 (sample SAMN03766243, study PRJNA286221) | soda lake metagenome | biome: soda lake; feature: Kulunda steppe; material: water; isolation source: sample B1-Br-g2 brine of Lake Bitter-1 | place: Russia: Kulunda steppe | collected 2010-07 | reverse complement strand
TTTCCAGACTCAGACTCTCTGGTCACAACTTGAATGTCGAGCGTCTCCGGCAACAACAACATAGAGTTCCTTACGAGCTCAGAATCTGCACTAAATGCAACTGGCACTGTGTGCAAGATGAAGAGCATGTCCTCTTAGATTGCCCAAGTGCTGACTTGGCAGACTTGCGCATCCGGCGCCATCATCTATTCCGCTCCCCCTCTAGAAACTCAAACAGGCTAAGAGACTTTATTAGCCAAGCAGACACCAAAGGCCTAGCCTTATATGTGCATGAGTGCCTTAGAACACTACCTAGCTTGTAACCTAACCTAACCTACCCTACCTAACCCCCTACCTGATTTGAGCGCTTTAGTTTTGGTTTAGGGTTGCAGGCCTTTTAGGCTTCAGCTATGCTGCCCTCGTTCGGTGGATACAGCTATGTCACCTAACCTAAACCCCCTAATCCAGCTATGTAACCTAACCTAACTTACCTAGCTTGCTTTTATTGGTCTCGGTTGCAGGCCCGTTTGGCTTCAGCTAAGCTGCCCTCGTTTGGCAGATACAGCTGTGTAACCTAACCTTAACCCATTGTAACTAATCTTTCTTTTGAGGCTTCTGGCTGGCATTGCCCAGCAGTCGAATCACCTGGTTGAAGGTGTAAACCCATTGTAACTTGTATTCCTTACTTTTACATGTGTTGCATGCTGGTCTGAATGAATGAGTATCTAAGTCAGGTTTTTAAGTTCTTCACCTTTCACCAGCCTGGACAGCCTTTCCAGTGCGAGCATGAGGAGCCTGCCAAATGCTTGCCACGAGCTTGCCCACCTGGGCATCTTCTGGCTTGATGCCTGAGTTAATTTTACCATCCACTGAAACCTTCACCTTCAGAAAATACCTTCTTCTGATATGAGTGCCTTATTTACCTGATTCAGGTTACAGGCCTTCTAGGCTTCAGCTTAGCTGCCCTTGTTCGGGAGATGCAGCTAAGCGACCTAACTTAACCCAACCATGACGTGCAGCCACAAAGGCCTCTTGCCAGGTTCCGTTCACATGTGTGAAGGAACAAGGACTGGGTCGAGCCTTCCTGCAGAGCGCATTACCAAGCTGACACCACATGGCAACCCTTGTCTGGAAGAGGCAACCGAGTGGCTGGTGAAAGAGCATTCCTATGCGCTCCGCATAGGCTTCACCATGGCTCTCTATGTCTACGACCCACTAGAGAGCTTGCTGCTTGCTTGCTTTCAGGCCTACACCACCCCGGTCAGTTGCCATGCCACCCAGTTCATGCGCTGTGCACTTTGGGCAGCGCCGTATACACACAAGGAGTGCTTTACGTGGTGCGGACGACCCACCTTGTCCTTGTTTGCGGTGCAAAGGGGCCGGTGAGGGAAGAATGCCCAGCGGGAGTAGTTGGCCCAAACAACATGCCGCGCGCCCTCACCTACCCCACGAGCCTTGCCCCTTAGCCCTCGCGGGGCATATCGCATCACGTTCAAGGCGTGGTGTTACACAGGGAGGCGACATGTCTTCACGCATGCATCAGGTAATGGATGTGTACGTTCCGAGTCTGCTGCCGCCATCGCACCCTGCCACACACATCGCTACACTACACGGGTCCGGCTAGCAGAGGTCCAACCCACACAGGAGGTCCACGCGCTGGACAGCTGGTGGCGCTGGGAGAGGCGGCAGCGAACAACGCGTCGTCCTCCTCTTCGCCCCACAGGTCGTCTCACTCAAGCCCCTACTTGGAGCGCTGGCGCATCTTTCTGCGCTTGCGCTTGAGGCGCCTCATACGCTTCTTCTTCCACTGCAGGCGGTCAAAGGGCACACGAGGGGGTGAGCATGAGCGCGTGAAGAGCACACAACAGGACGCATGGAGTCTAGGCAACCCCGTAAAGCACGAACGTGCAAAAGAGATGGTGTTTCCGCTCACCTTGGCACGCATTTTTGTTTCAGAAGAGAGAGGATAGGAAACTCACTGCTAATCAACCGCTTGCAACCGCTCTGATTTCTCTCACAGGTCCGAGTGCGCGGCTACTAAAATACTTCTTTGTCTTTTCCAACAGATTTTCCATCATGCTGAGATTGCACGCTATTGCCCTATGGCAGTGCAGATCAAGCTATGCTGCTATTGCTTTGGGTATGTCTCTTTGAGAATTAACTTTGAACAGAATAAGACCTCGCCAAATAGTGTGGCGCTGCCACCTGGCTGGGTCCCGCAGAAAAGAAAAGAATCTTCATAGGCAGAACGCGTCCACCAGATACGTACCTGAAAAAAGAGAAAAGAAATCAGCGGGGATCAGGAGGTTGGCTAGAACGGGGCTCAAGCAATCAATTATGCGGCAAATCAGCAGTCAGTCAGGCTAGGGTAGCGTGAGTACTCGCTACTAGTGCTGATGTTCCTCCATCCTCCATCCTCTCTCCAAGCTCCTGCGCTTTTGCACGCAACGCAAAAAATTAAGGGAGAATCAAGGGGCTTGTGTAAGGTGCAAGCACCGGACCGTCTTACTGGCCAAAGAGAGAACTAGGGACAGCAATGTGTTTTATGCAGATTTTGAAACAAAGCCCCCCTGTCTGAAGGTCAGTATGGAATTTACAAATGGGCCCCATCACTCCAATCAGGATGGTATACATACGTAGGCTCACTTCATGGCATCGCTGTCGCAAGGGCGTGTTTCAATCTTATTTGCTGCTCACTAATCAGTGTCAGGTGGTACGGAACCTCCTGGGTACCACTGGTACCTCCACCTGGGTACCAATGGTACCCATTTACATCACTTCTGAGGTGATGCATTGAATTCAATGATTGTTCTGTGCTGATGCACTGATGGTTGTGGTAAGGTTTACGTTTACGTTATGTTAGAATTATATCATTGGATTTATATAGCTGTAACTGCTGAACCAGTGCAGTTCAAATAAGCCAGCAATGCGAGGAAGAGGCATCTATCTGGTGCTAGCACCAGAAAGTCCTCACCATCCAAAGATGAAACAAGGAACTAAACAGAGTGATTTTGAAGCTTGTGTGCAAATATCACTTCACTTGTCATCCTCCAATAGTACCACCCTCACTAATTAGTAGGCAGATCCCTTAAGCTGATTTGTGCACTCATGTGCATAATGGGGTGCTTCTGTGCTGCCACCTTGTTATTTGTTCTTTGACCTCCCAACCCAGAACCTCTAGCTTTCAGACACTACTTCCTTTCTCATGTTTGCGCCTCTTAAGTTTAGATCCAGGTTGCAGGCCTTCTAGGGTTCAGCTAAGTTGCCCTCGTTCAGCGAATACAGCTATGAAACCTAACCAGCAGTCGCACTTCTTGACTGAGTGCCTTTTCTTGTAAGGAAAGGAAAAGGAAAAGCTACGCACTCAGGATACACCCAAGGCGTGAATTAAGGAAGGTGGTTTCTCTCGCGGAAAAACCCCCACCGTTACCCCCGGGGGTAACGGGCCCAGCCCGACTCGAACTGGGGACCTTTGAGGACATGTCCTCCCAGCCGCAGTTTAACGTCATGCTCAGGACTAAACCTGTTACCTAACCTATTTTTTACCTCCACAAGCGGGACACTGCCCTCTGTGACAAACCTTCTGCTTCCCTTCGGCTTGCTAAGGCATATGTAGTGCCTGCTGGTATGTATGGCTGTCAGGTTTGGAGCTCAGGCTTTTTGCGCGAAGGTGATGTATTTAGACCTACCCTCCAGACATTGCATTTGAATTTCTCAAAGGGCACCCTAGGTGTGAAGCGGTCTGCGCCTAACTGGGCTGTTTTACATGAGTGTGCACGTGAACCTCTGCAATCCTACTGGTTTAGAGCTGCCATTCGGTTTTACAACGGGTTGTTGTCCTCCGAGGATTAGAGTCTAACTTATTGAATAGTGCCACTCTTAAGCAGGCCCTTCATGCAGACCTGAAGCTGGTGCCTCGGGCTCAAGCATCTTGGGCTTCGGATATTTTACGCGCCTTTGAGGAATTTTGAGGCTGTGACACTTATACACAAGCTTTCCTGCATGGGCTCCCTATTTGTTACTCGGATTTCACTGCCGACCTGAGGTTTAGGATGAGAAAAGTGTGGAAGGACATTGCTGACATGAACCCTCTGGAAAGCGACAACAAACTGGTGACTTATCATTCTTGGTTTGCCTGCCCCCTCTTAGATCTTAAAGCTGATTCACGCACACGGGTGCGGAATGGGGGTGCCCCCCTGATGCCTCCTCGCTATCTGCACCTTGATCTCCCTAAGCATGTTATGAGGAATGTGAGCAGGTTCCGCTTGCGATCACATACTCTCGCAGCGGAATTTTTCATCTAACTGGTGGAAATGGCCACTGTGACAAGTGTTCCTGTGCTGCTGTTCAAAATGAGGTGCATGTTCTTTTTCACTGTCAAGACTTGTTTGTGTGCTCTCTCAGAAGGAAGTACTCTTTATTTTCCTACCTTTTCTGCCAATCCTTTTCTATGGAGGCCCCTTATATTCCACATGCCTTGCCCAGTCAGACTGTCTTTGGTCTTCTTTCTCAACGGCACAATGGACTCTGCCATTTCATTTCGGACCTCATGGACTATTTTTTGGCTGGCGAAGACCAGCAACAAACCAATCAGCCTAACGACCTGGCTGGCGGTTGACCCTTATCTTGTAATCTTGTAACCTTACCTTACGACCTGGCTGCCAGCCACCAGTGGTGGCAAACCCCTTGTTGTAACCTATCTTTGACCTCCACAAGCATGTGCTTACGAATGTGAGCAGGCTTTGTTTGCGTGCACGCACTTTCGCTTCCCCTTTTTTGCCATTTTTTGTGGAGGCCATTATATTTTGCATGCCTTGCCTAGTCAGACTGTCTTTGATATCCTTCTTCAGCAGCATAACACATCTAATAGCTTTTTAGTTCATCTCAGACAATATGAATCACTTTTTGGCTTACAACGACCAGCCGCAAACCAATCGGCTTAACGGCCAGGCTGGCGGTCAACCCGAACTTGAAACTTGGGCATTGACCCATTTGCTTTATTAGTGGGTGTTGCGATTCGTCAAATAACATTGTTGATAATAAAGTTTCTTAACTGCAATACAAAAGCAACACCTATTTACTCTGTTTTTTCTATTGTTTTTGCTGTTTGCTGTTTTCCTATTGTTCTTAACTAGCTGAAGACCATTAAGGGTGGTCCACCTGCATGCTTAAGCATAGTTAGGGTTAAGAGTAAGAGCCCTGCACAATGGTTGGGATTTCCAGTTGACTTGGGGCATAGGCCAAGCAGCTAAAAAAAAAAACACCACATCCTGGGGAAAACGGTGACATCATGCATGCGTCTAGCAGGGTTCCGGGGCCCAAGTGATAAGTAACTGAGCATGCGCAGCAAGCAATGAATTCCAGATGAATCTGGTCCGGAGCTATCACTGAGACCCGCTAGCATAGAGCAGCTAATGCACGCTAGCCCAAAATGTAATGCGTCTATTTCAACTCAATCACTTGTCTGGAAATCTGACAGCTTGAGGGGCTTCAGAAGCAACCTGTGGTGCAAAACCAGGTTAAGCTAGGCTAAATTGCAATTCACTGCATGCACCATAGGGGCAGCTGCCTGCCCAACTCTTTCCCCCATCCGCGCACATGAGGACGTGCAGGCTGCTACCTGGCACCCAACACGCGCCCCACTTGCAGAGGCAAAGCACCCTTGCTTCCCCACAAGTGTAACTACAACCTCCCACCGCCCATGCACACGCCCCTTGCTGCTCTACTGCACGTTTTTCATCTCTTAGCCGCACACGCCCCTCACTGCTTGGCCGCACGCCTGAGGCTGAGCACTGAGCCTACAGGGCCATCGGACAACGAGCCCAGCCGCATTTGCGGCACACCCCCGCCCACCCCCTTAGAGCCACCTTGTTGCCTCAGCTGGGGCGGTTGCTGCCTGGGCTGTGGCGAGTGGTGGTGTGCAGGAGGCTGCAGCTGTGAATGAGGGGGTACGGCTGCCTGTGTGGGATGGCCCTGCAAGGTGTGCCCGTGTATGTGTGTGTATGTGTGGGAGGGAGGTAATTGCAAGGAGAGTGCACAGGTGTGCAAGGGTTGTCTGTGGCATGTGAGGGGGGCACAGATCAAGAAGGGGAGCGAGCAAAGGCTACCACATGGCCAGGGTCCGCATCCCTCCCCCCTCTCACCTGCAGCAGCACACCACGTTCCGCGTACAGCTGTTGCTGCGCTGGATGTGTGTTTCGCGCCCCCAGGCGCACCTGCTGCTGCAGCTGCTGTGGCGGCTTGTGCCGCTGCTGCAGGCCCTGCAGCAGGTGCTTTACCAGTGACGCGTTGGGCGCGTTGCCACGCAGCTCCGGCAGTGCAGCCAGCCCCGCCTCCAGGTCATCCATCTGCAGGCAAATTCCCCGACAGCAGCTGCTCATCCCTGTTGCATCTGTTCATGCACTGCATGATCGAGCACTTCAGAAGCAGCTGCCCAGCTGCATCACACACAATTCCCTTGAGCACCTGAAAGCAGCCGCTGCGGTGCAAGATCAATAGTTGACGTGTGAGGCTGGCCAGAGCTGCCCTCCTCCAAGTCATCCCCCAAAGTCAACCTCCTCAACCACTTGGTCACCCATCAACAGACGCACACACGCATGTGCATGTGGAGGGCAAGCTGCGGCTGTGCACCTGGTAGATGCGTGCCGCCTCCGCGGGGCACATGAGGGGTTGCATGTGCGCCCATGTGCATGCTGCTTGTCGAGGTTGTGTGCATGTGTGCACACATACTTAGGCTCGGGAGAAGGCACTGTGGCGTGACGTTGCGTGCAGCTGGGACGCACCTGCTCACGAGTCAAGCTGCTCTGCAGGCGGTGCATCAGCTCCTGTTGCTGCTGCTGCTGCTGCTGCTGCTGGGCTGCATCTGCCGGCAGCACACCCTGCATCCACACAAGCAAGGCAGGCTTTTGTGTGTGCGTGCATGTGCTGGCTGTGTGTGTGTATCACGCCCTGCAGGCACTGCGAGCGAGGCAGGCCACAGGCAGCACGCGCATGCTGTGTGGACATGTGCTGTGCAGGATTACTCTGGTGTAGGATCTTATGGTGTGGGATCTTTGACACGCAAGGATGCTTGCGCACCCACGTCCCCCGGGATTGGTCTGCCCTCCCAACCAGTCAGAAGTCAGCACAAACACATGCAAACAGCGCAGCCTCCACAACAAGGGCAGGGTCGCGCACCCCCCTTGCCTGAAATTGAGCAAACAGACACATGACAGTGCAGTCTTCCCTGCGCGAGATATGTTAGGCGTGTGCCGCCTAGCAGCTGAAAACACGCGCATACTTTTGGCCCCAGGCTGGTGTGCAGGCGCAAGGCGTGCATGCACGCACCCAAGTGCACAGAAAGCTGCATGCACACACAGCTGTATACCTACATTCACACACACACACACACGGACAGACACACAAGCACACAGCCGCACATGCATGCACTTCGCGCAGCAGGCAAGCCCAGCCCACCTTGCCAACCTCTCCCAGGTGGTGCCCTCTTCTGACGCCCCTACCAGCCCCTCCCCCCCCTTGCAGCCCCTCCCGCGCGTATGCCTCCCCACGCGCCACGTCCCCGCCGCCCCCCCCCCGCCGTGCGGCGCCTGTAGCCACCGCTGCCACCGCAAGTGTGCGCGGCACACGTGCAGACGGCTGCTGCTGCTGCTGCGGCTGCCGCACGCCTGCACTGGTGGCGGCGGCGCCATTCTTGTAGGAGGAGCGCAGCGCGGGCGGGCACTCGGGGGGTGCCACGGCAAGCTGCAGCTTCTCGCGCTCATCCGCACTGCGAAGGCCCAAGGACTTGCCGGCCTCCCTACATGCATGTGTGTGTTTGTGTGTTTGTCTGCGTGTGTTTGGCCATATGTGTGCGCGTGGTGTGCGTGCGCATCTCAGCGTGGGCATTGAGGGCTACAAGCAGAGGCAGTGAGGGCGACGCCCTGGTGAAGTGCACAGGAGGCAGTAGGCCATGGGGATGGAAGAGAGCTGTGAGGACGGCAGCGGGCTTCATAAATGACAGCGGTAGGGCAGCTTGGCCTTGACAAACATGAGGGCACTAAGTGCACTGCAACCAAGAGGTGAGGGCACTATGTCCACCAAGCATGTAGTGGCACTGCGACCGAGAGGTGAGGGCACAATGTGCACCAAGCATGTAGTGGCACTGCAACCAAGAGGTGAGGGCATTATGTGCACCAAGAATGTTGTGGCACTGCAACCAAAAGGTGAGGGCGCAATGTGCACTGCGACTAAGATGGTGACAGAAGGCCCGTGGCCAAGACAGCGGCAAGGGCACCTCAACATATGCACGAGCCTGACCTTGGTATGTGCCAGGCAGGCTCCCACCACCCGAGGGAGAGTCTCTTGACTCTCATTCTTGTGCAGGCTGATTAAGCAAACAGGTCCAGCCATTCCCCCTCAAGCTCCAACCACTTACTCACACGCGCACATCCCAGAGCATTGCCCCTGACTTAGGCTTCATTCAGCGGGCTCTAAAGGACACACACACACACATTTCCATGCATGAAACGCACATAAACAAGCAAACAAACACATGTTCACGAAGGTGTATTTGTGCACGCACGCACGCACGCACGCACAGCTGCTCCCTGCCCCCATCTACCTGCGCCAGAGAGAGTACCAACGGCGCTCCAGTGCTAGCACAAATGCGGTCAGGCGCGCACGCTCCTCGCTACCATGCACGGCGTTATCGCGCGCGGTTAGCGCCTTTTCTAGGTCCATCACAACCTACACATTGCACACAGGGCTGCTGGTGTGTGTGTGTGTGTGCGCGTGTGCGCTTGCGTATGGACTGAGACAAACACACAGAAGTCGCCTTGCTGCCTACAGTAGCATGCGCCTCTGCGGAAGTCAAAGGCTGAGGTCCTGTACATACGCACACAGGGTGGTGAGGGCATGTATTCAGGGCCTGCGCAGGCTGAACGCTGAGGTTGAGCACCGGCGCTCCGCCTGGGCTGCTTTGCCACTTAGCCTGCCTGGAGAGCACGCAGCGCAGAAACGCACCGGCGGGTGCTCTTGATGCACGCCACCGCATCACCAGGGTATGCAGAGCAGAGCAGAGCAGGCCTGGCTGGCTAGCTGTCCACAGGCGACACACACAGGCACACTTGTACTCACACACACATGCATGGACGTGCACAGTCACATCCACAAGCGCACACACTGCGTGCCACACAGTTAATGCACAACACAAACACGCCTCAGAGATCAGCGCAAGGGACCCACCGCCACTCTGCTGCGCTGTTGCTGGTAGGAGAGATCCTGGTTGTCCCGGATATTCTGCGTGCGCGCGCACACACACGCACAAGCTGCGTATGCACTAACACAAATGCACAAGTGCGAGCTGCAACGTTTGTAAAGAAGGTGGGCAGGGGGGAGTAATGCGTGCAAGTGCTCATGCACACTTTCAGGGCCAGCCCGAAAGCGCAGGTGTGAGTGCAGAGGGCGAATGCATATGCTCGTGCTTAGGGTCGAAGGGCACGCCTGAGCAGGGAGGGAACCATCAACTGGGGCAGCGCAGGTGCCTGCCATCAGGCGTGGGCAGTCTAGCTGCTGGGACAAAAAGCCAGGGGCTGTCCACAAAATGATGCCGGGGGCCAGAAAAGTCATGAGCCAGCACGGGCCTCCCCCAATGAACTCCCTCCTGTCCAACAAGGGCTGTCCTCTCCTCAGGTTGGGAGGTCTGTCGAGCTCTTGTGCACAAGGCGCTGGAGCCTGGCAGATCTTGTGAGCACGCGTCTCTCCCCCCCCCCCTTACGAGCATCAACCCTCCATGTCCCGCGGCCTTGCGCAAGGACAGAGGGCGGCGACACACTCATGCGCCGGCGCACAGCGACATGCCTGCTACACCTGCACACAAGGCGCTGAACCCTGCACAGTATCCCACCAACTGCACACAAGTGCTGAACACACACTGCACCCGCCGGCCGCATCTGCTCACATGTACTATAGACAAGTCCCATATACAAATACCTGCTGCCTGCACCTGCACGCGTATGCTGAACCCTGCACAGCAATACTCCCTGCACATATGTGCTGGACACGCACCACGCCTGCCCGTCCGCACCTGCACAAATGTGCTGAACACGCATTGCGCCTTCTCTTCCTCCGCCCAACCAAAGCCATGCCGGCCGCCTCCGCCGCCACCCCCATCCTCCGGGGGGAGCAGGCCGCTGGGTTGGCTGGGGCAGCACAGCAGCATGTACAGCCACGCCGCCTCCTCGCCCTTGCCTTGGGCAAGCTTTCGCTGCACCTCCGCCACGATGGGGTCGTATTCCTGCACGCACGGACGTGCAGGTGCGGAGGAGGGCATGCCTTTTGTGTGTTGTGTAAGTTTTATGCTGTGTGAATGTGTGTTTACACATGTATATGTGTGCATGAGGGTGCGGCTGAGCAAGCTGCGTGGGTGGACGCATGGGTGTGAAGGAGGGTGTGCCTTTTGTGCGTTGTGAGAATTGTATGCTGTGTGTGTGTTTACGCGTGTGTATGAGGGTCAGGCTGAGCAGGCTGTACGCACGGGCGCGCGGATGCGGGCAGGGAGTGCACGCACGCGCCTCGCTCCTTGCACATGCATGTGTTTGTGTGCATGTGTGTGTGTGCGTGCGTGGGGACGCACACAAGCTACGTCGGGCCTGCACACCCCCAGAGGGTGTGCGCTGCGCCGTTGCGCGTGCCATGTGTGCATACCAATGCCCTGGGCTCGGCGTGCGCACACGTCGCGGCTCATGAGGCACATGCTGGCAGTCCTGGGGCTCACCCGCACCTTGCATGCACATACACACACAACATGCACCTACACCTTCACACACCTTCACACACCTTCACACACCTTCACACACACACACACACACAGCTTGGGGACCCTGCAACCCCCCCCTGCCTTTCGTAGCATCAGGGCATGCACCGATATTTGTGCACACGCTCTCCTACGCACACTCGAGGCCAGCACCTACCATACGCTGCTGCTGCTGCTGTGGATGCCAGGCGTGACCGGCAGGGTGCGCCAGCCCCTGCAGCTCTGATCCGCGGCCTTGCGTTGCCGCCCCCAAGTCTGCAACGCCCTCCGCCTCCCCCCGCAGCCCCTGCCGCCCCAACCCCGTACCTGCCCCCCGGCTGCGCCGCGTCGGCCTGCCTGCCCC
>LFCJ01003768.1_pt1 | contig 11123 bp, 7 predicted proteins | sample 643141 | NCBI WGS metagenome assembly LFCJ01 (sample SAMN03766243, study PRJNA286221) | soda lake metagenome | biome: soda lake; feature: Kulunda steppe; material: water; isolation source: sample B1-Br-g2 brine of Lake Bitter-1 | place: Russia: Kulunda steppe | collected 2010-07 | reverse complement strand
TTCTTGCCCGCGCTGTTGGGCCTGTGGATACTCCTCGCTGCCACCTGGTTGTTGAGATGGGGGCTGTCCGTGCTGGCGTGTCGGCTGCTGTTGGCCAGACCGCATTTCGGGCTGGCGCTGGTGCTGTGTCGGCCCCTGTCCATACTGATCCTGCCGTTCAGACCCTCCGTATGCGTCGGGTGTCTGTGGTTGTCCGCCCTGCGCTGTCTCCTCTCTGCGGGCTTCCCCGCCGTAGGTCATCTGTTCTGATACCCACTCACCGGTCTGGGGATACTGCTGGGGCGGTTGCTGGGTGCCAGCCTGCTGGAACTGACGTCCGTATTGCTGGCCGGAGTGTGCACGCTGTTGTCCCTGCTGTGGTTGCTGAGTGCTCTGGTGTCCCCCCATCGATTGATGCCCGCTCACCTGGGCTTGCTGTTGTCCTTCCTGGGCGGACTGGGCGGCTGCATCCACACTTTTCTCGAGTGCCCGTTCCATCTCCGGCATAAGCGCCTGCATCCCCTGGAGATAGTTCTCGAGCACCGTTTCGGTAAACTGCTGGCCCGGGAACGTTCCCATCATCGACTGGGTCATCTCCATTCCCTGTTGCTGGGCAGTCTCCTGCCAGCGCAACGCACTGAGAGTCATCCGCGCCATATTCTGCTGTAAATCGAGCAGCTGCTCTATTGCCTGCTGGCCCTGGTTCATCGTCTCCTCTTGCATCTCGGCTGTCGAACTCGAGGTGGGTTGCTGGTCAGTCATCGTATCTACTGGAGCGTCGACTCCGGTACTTGTCGGCGACCGTGCAGTGGTCGGCCGGCTCATAACGGTCGACGCCCGCTCGTTCCAAGCGCCACTCGAGAGCGAAATAAAGGCCCAACTCGGTTACGAACGGAAACGGCCGCAACCGAACGAAACACTCGACGACCACGAGTAGAACACTCGACGACTACGAGCAGATCGCGGTTACACACTACGGGCGTTGGGATCGATCCGTGTCTCCCATACCGTCGTAATACCGTCTTACCGCACCGACTCGAGTCACCGCCGCCTTAGGAATCCGGCTTGCCGTGGGTAACACCGTCTTGTTGTTCGGCGTGCATCCGACGCAGGGCTGCCCGTGCGTTCGTCGCTTCGTACCCGAAGAAGACGGCGTTTCCGTAGGCGTCTGCGACTTCGGTTGCATGCAGTAAATTGTCGATATCGACGTTTACGGCGTATAATTCGATATTGAACGGCGTCTCGAGAGCACTCTCGAAGCCCTTTGCGATCGTCTCGAGCCAGTAGGTCGTTTCGTAGGCAGTATCGTACAGCGGGACGACGAACTCGTCGACGTATTCTTCGATGGCCTCGAGGTCGATCCCCGCGCGTTCGTAGAGGTGGCCCGGATACGGATCGGGATACAGTGTCATATACACCGTGCCGGGGATACGGGCCGTTGCCTCGGCGACGAACTCGGTGATGGTGTGTGCACGCCACTCGAAGTGGTCGTCGATGTCGTGTTCCTCGAAGGCGCGTTCACAGAACCCACACCGGCAGTATTCAGCCCGCGGGAACCCGATATCGTCGAGTCTGAGATCCTCGTTTGCGTCGACGCAGTCGTCGATAATCTCGAATAACCCCTCGCGGTAGTCCTTGCGAGTCGGACAGATATACGCCCAGTCAAAGTAGGGGCGATCGCGTGTCGCCGGTCGCCCCAGGTCATCGACCGGAACGAGCGATGGATCGGCATCGGCGGCCGCGTTGTCTCCGAAACACGACACCATATTGATTCCGTCTTCGACCGGTTCGGCTGATCGCCCGGTGACGTCTTTGACCTCGTAAAACCCACGATCGAACTCCGGCCACTCGAGTTCATCGGCATTTCGCGTCACGACCCCGTACATATCTCGAGATACGTCCCCGTGGCCGTAAGCCGTTCGATAGATACAACAGACTGATCGGCGGATACTGCAAGCGCCCGAAAGACCATCGGTCCTCGGGCGGTACTCTCTGAGTGGTATTTCTCGAGAGAGAACTATTCGATAGGATCGTAGTCGACTTCCACGGAAGAGGATCGGCTGCTTAAGACCTTCCAGAGGACCGCGATGATGACCAGCGCGATCACGACTTTGATTACTCGTGACATATCCACATGGCAGTTGGCGTGGTGGTCACTTAGATATTCTGGAACGCTCCATTACGAGAAACGACACCCGCCATGCAGCTTTTCGCGCTAGCCCGGTCGAAATTCGGGCTATGTTTCGATGAGTGAAGCAATGTTTTCGCGAACAATTGTGCCACAGTAGACACACCGAACGCCGTCCTCGAGCACCTCGAATCGGGAGGTGACGGGTTCGTCACCGGTCGTGATACAGCCGGGATTTGGACACGAGAGGACGCCGTCGACCGTCTCGGGACGTTCGACGCGGTGTTTGCCGACGACTTCGTACTCGCGGACGATGTTGATCGTCGCGTCGGGTGCGATCAGCGAGAGGACGTCGACTTCGTCCTGGCTCAACTCCCGTCCTTCGACTTTCACGATATCTTTTCGTGCAAAGCGGTCGGATGGGACGTTCATCCCCACCGACACCTCTTCGCCTCTGGTGCCGTCGATGTCAAGAATCGCGAGGACGTTCAGCGCCTGGCCACCGCGGACGTGGTCGATTACCGTCCCATCGCGGATCTTGCTCACGCGCAGTTCGTGGGCCGAGTCATCCGTTGGCTCGCGGTCGTTACTCATCTATCTCACCTCCTTCGAGAAGCATATCGAGCAGCGCCATCCGCACCGGCACGCCGTTGTGTGCCTGCTCGAAGTATGCAGCGTGGTCTGTCTCGTCGATTTCGGGTGCAATCTCGTCGACACGTGGAAGCGGGTGCATGATCGTTAGCTCCTCGTCGGCTACCTCGAGTGTCTCGGCGTCGATCTGGTACTCGCCGGCGACCTGCTGGTACTCGTTTTCATCGGGGAAGCGCTCGCGCTGGATTCGGGTCACATACAGCACATCGAGGGATGGAAGGATGTCGTCGATGTGCTCGTGTTCGCGGATCCGGGCCCCCGTCTGGCCCTGGTGGAGGTCGTAGACAACCTCTCGAGGGAGGTTCAGACTCTCCGGGCTGATGAAATGCTGGCTGGCGTCGAAGTTTGTCAGCGCGTGTGCCAGAGAGTGAACCGTCCGGCCGTACTTGAGATCGCCCATAATTCCGATCGTCAGATCGTCGAGACCAGTTGTTTCCCGAATCGTGTACAGATCGAGCAAGGTCTGTGTCGGATGGTGGCCAGCGCCGTCGCCTGCGTTCAACAGTGGAACGTCGACGAACTCACTGGCCATCGTCGCCGCACCCTGCTTTGGATGGCGAAGGACGATCCCGTCGGTGTAGCCCTCGATGACGCGGACCGTGTCGGCGAGTGTCTCACCTTTCGTGACACTCGAGGATTCGACTGAACCCATGTCGACGACATCGCCGCCGAGTCGTTTCATCGCGGTTTCGAAGCTCATCTTCGTCCGCGTACTCGGCTCGAAAAACAGCAATCCGAGCAGCCGGCCAGCGTGGCGGTCGGCGGCGGCCGACGGGTCGGCGTCTAACTCGGCGGCCCGATCGAGCACCGCTTCGATGTCGGCACGCGAGAGTTGTTTGGTCGTGATGAGGTGGTCGTGGCGCATTCGTTCGTCAACGGGCCTGCGTTCGTATTCAATCCCCCGTTCGACATCGGCGACTGGCCTTCAGTCAGCAACTGTAGTGGTGGCGATTGTCACAAACCAAAGCCAAAGAGTTATCCGGCCAGTTGCGTTACGGTTGGTTACGCTATGGAGGGGCGGTTAAAAACGGGTATAGACGTTCTAGACCGGAAACTCGACGGTGGGCTCCCTCCGGGCTGTATCGTCGCGTTTACCGCAGACCCTGCCAGTCAATCCGAACTCTTCTTGTACGAACTGACAGCAGTCCGCGGAACGCTGTATCTTTCAACACAGCGATCCGATCAGGCGATCCGTCACGCGATCGAACACTCGCCGTCGGAAGTTGGCAGTCCAACCGTCAGACGCGCCTCGAGTGAGAACCCACTCGAGGATGCCAGACGACTCGTCCAGGCACTGCCGGAAGGCGCAAACCTCATTATCGATCCCGCAGACGTCCTCGAAGAGACTGCCGAGGATGCGTACGTCGACTTTCTCAACCACCTCAAAAGCCGGATGCTCGAGACCAAAAGCATCGCTATTCTCCACTGTTTAAAGAGCCAGACAGAACCCGACAATAGATCACGAACGTACCACGCAGCTGATGCCGTCTTCGACCTCCGAACGCAGGTCGCCGGCACCGACCTCGAGAACACCTTAGCGATTCCAAAGTTCCGCGACGGCGGCCAGCCAACCGAGACGATCAAACTCGAACTGACGACGGAAGTCGCAATCGACACGAGCCGCGATATCGCCTGATCTCGCTTTGGTTAGCGGGTATCCGCTGCCGCCTGAGCAGCCGCCTCGCGGACGGATTCGACCGAAAGCGAGGAGAGGTCGACCCGCCTGCCCCCAGTCTCGCGTGCGACCAGTTTTGAAAGGCCGGCTCGAGAGCTATCGTCCGCGTCGACGACGAGTACCTGCGCATCCGTCGCCGCGAGTCGTCTGGCCGCTTCCCGCGTCGACGCCGTTGGGCTTCCTTCGGAAACAGTTGCCCGCCCGTCGGTGACGAGGACGACGACCGATGCGTCAGGTTGGGCCTGTTCGATTACGTTGCGGGCCGTCTCGAGACCGGCCGGCAGCGGCGTGCGGTCCCCCGATGGGAGCTCTTTTAGGTGGCGTGCGGCGAGTGAGACGCTGTCGGTCGGTGGCAACAACACGTCGGCATCCTCGCCGGCGAAGGCGACGAACGCAACCTCGTCGCGTCGCTCGTAGCTTTCGCGCAACATCTCGAGGACGACACCTTTTGTCGCCCGCATCGCCGGTCGCATCGAGGCGCTGGCATCGACGGCAAAGACGATCGTGACTGACGTCTCGCCCGTTCGAACCGACTGTCGCAGGTCCTCGCTCTCTACCCGTGACTGGCCACGCTTTGTGGCTGCCCTGATCGAGGCCGCGGCGTCGATCGGGCCATCCTCGCTCGCGGGTTCGGTACGGACCCGGACCCCGCGGTTGTCGACGCTCGGCGAGACGCCGGCCCCACCGCCGTGGCTGTTCGTCGACGCCTCACTCGAGGGGCATTCGAGATCCGGCGAGGCAGCCTCGCCAACACCTGCGACCTCTCCCCGTTTCTGGCCGGGTACCAGCGGCTGGGCCGTCTCTGACTCACTCGAGTCGTCTCCTTCAGCACTGTCGGTCGATCCGTTCTGATCGCCCTTAGCCGAGCTCTCCCCAGAGCCAGGGCTGTCGCCGGATGACCGATCGTCAGCAGCCGATTGGCCGTCCCCATCCGACTCGAGTCCCGACTGGGATGGTGTGGTCCCGTCGGAATCTTCCTCCGATCGGTTCGACCCTTCGCGTTGGTCTCCGGCCTCACTGTGGCTCTGGTCTCCGGACTCACCGCCGTCGTCGCCGGTCGGCTCCGGCTCGTCGTCGCTCGAGGATTCATTAGGCCCTTCGGAGGCTTCGTCTCCGGGCGAGTCCTCGAACTGTTCGTCGAGGATCTCCTCGAGATCAGGTTCCTCTTCGAACGGCGTCGATCGAAGTCGGTGGGGCAGGGCATAGCGTGCAGCCTCGCGGACGTCGGTTTCGATTACGGTCGTTCGGCCCGCAAGAGCAGCGAGCGCCATCGCAGTCCGGGCCATCGCGATATCGCCGCGGTGGCCGTCGACGCCAGCCACAAGGCAGGTTTCGGCGATTTCGTGTTTGAACTGATCCGGGAGCGAAACCCGCGGCAACCGATCGCGGGCGGCGAGAAGCTCCGAGCGGAGTGTCTCGAGTTCCTCGGCGTACTCCGCTCTGGGCTCTGTATCGGTTCCGGAGTTGAGTGTGCGCTCGATAATCGAGACGCGGTCATCGACCTCCCGACAGCCCTCGACGGTCGCCTGGAGGGCGAATCGATCACGGAGTTGTGGGCGAAGGTCGCCCTCTTCGGGGTTCATCGTCCCGATCAGGGTACACTCAGCCGGATGGGAGATGCTCATGCCGTCGCGTTCGACCGTGTTGACCCCGCTTGCGGCAGCATCGAGGATGACGTCGACGAGATGGTCCTCGAGTAAGTTCACCTCGTCGATGTAGAGAATTCCCCGATATGCGCGAGCGAGTAATCCGGGGTCGAACTCGGCCGAACCGGCGAGGGCGTCCTCGACGGAGAGGGTGCCGACGACACGGTCTCGAGTCGCCCCCAGTGGGAGCGTCACCAGCGGGACGGGCCGGGTTTCGACCTCTAACTCCTCGAGGTCGCGTTCGCGACAGGATGGACACTGCAAGCTGGGGTCGTCGGGATGACAGCCATAGGGGCAGTCTGCGACGGCTCGCTGGTCGGGCAGTAAGTCGACCAGGCCGCGAACCGCAGTCGATTTCGCCGTCCCCTTCTCGCCGACGACGAGCGTGCCATCCAGGTCGTCATCTGTCGCGACAGCAAGCAGTACGCGCTTGAGTTCCTCCTGGCCAACGATCGCCGGAAACGGAAGCGACGACAGTTTTTTGTCGCCAGGCTCTGCAACCATGGTTGAGATAATACAAGAGAGCTTTAAAATGACACGCATCGGGATCTACACTGCGACGGCAAACGAACTCGGCTCGATCGGACAGGCCGCGAGACGACTCGAGGATGTCGAACTCGTCGTTCGGTCCGAAAGCGACCTCGAAGCGGAAGCCGCAATCGAGGAGTTTCTCGAGGAACTGCGCGAGGCGACGGCGGCGATTTTCTGGCTCCATGGAGCCGAAGACAGCATGCCGGGCTATGAGTATGCGACCGACACTCTCCGCGAGGCAGGCGTTCCGTTGATCGTCAACGCCACCGGCGACGCCTTCGCCCTCGAGGATACGACAGTCAGCGACGACCACCGCGAACAGGTGTACGAATATCTCGAGCGCGGCGGGACGGTAAACATCGAAAACTGCTGTCGATTTTTGGCGAGTGCGTACGGTGATCGTGACCTCGAGTATGCAGAACCGACAGCTTTGCCGACCGAAGGCGTCTACCACCCCGACTATCCAGCAGTCGACTACGAAGACTTACTCGAGACCCACGACCCGGACAAACCGACGGTCGCCGTCTGGTTCTATGAATCCCACTGGACCCACGAGAACACCCGGTACGTCGACACACAGGTTCGAGCGCTCGAGGCCCAGGGGGCAAACGCGTTGCCGATTTTCTGCAATCCGGCGACTGACACCGAGAAACAGGAAGATGCGGAGTGGGTCACCGACACCTGGCTCATCGACGACGAAGGCGGGCCGGTAGTCGACGCCGTACTCTCGTCGTTTATGTTTTCACTGTCGATGGACGAACGCGGCCGGTCGGCAAGCGGGGAGGGCAAGTCGGCCGAAGACGTCTTTCTCGACCGACTCGGCGTCCCCGTCATCCAGACGATCACGACGATGCGATCACGGTCGCGCTATGAGTCGAGCGATACGGGCGTGATGGGCTTCGAACTCGCACTGTCCGTGGCCCTCCCGGAGTTCGACGGCAACATCATCACACACCCAATCTCGGGCAAAGAACGCACCGACGACGAGGGGGGTATCGGCAGTGCTCCGAAACACCACTTCCCGATCGAGGATCGGATCGACCACGCGACCCGGCTGGCGGTCAACTGGGCCACCCTTCGACACACCCCCAACGAAAAAAAGCAGGTCGCCGTCGTCTTGCACAACTACCCGCCGAGCGACGACGGGATCGGGACCGCGTTCGGCCTCGATAGTCCCGAAAGCACCGTAAACTTACTCGAGGAACTCGACTCGCGGAGGTATGACCTCGGTGGCGAACTACCCGACAGCGGCCAGGAGTTGATTGACACGCTGACCGCCCAACTTACGCTCGAGGACCGGTGGGTCGCACCCGAAGACGTCCGTGAGCTCTCGGTGGACGTCGTCCCAGCCGACACCTACGCCGAGTGGTTTGCAGACACCGACGAGCGATTCCAAGAGCATATCAACGCGGAGTGGGGCGAGCCACCGGAACGGCCGTTTGCTATTCCTGGCGTCGAGTTCGGCAACGTCCTCGTGACCGTCCAGCCCCCACGCGGGTTCGGGATGGACCCCTCGAAAGTCTATCACGACTCGGATCTCCAGCCACCACACGACTACTATGCCTTCTATGGCTGGCTCCGACACACCTTCGAGGCCGACGCGGTCGTCCATCTCGGAACTCACGGCAGCCTCGAGTGGCTCCCCGGCAAGACCGTCGGCCTAAACGGCGAGAGCGCGCCCGACCAACTCGTCGATGACATCCCGAACGTCTACCCCTACATCGTCAACAATCCGGGCGAGGGAACCCAGGCCAAACGCCGCTCGTATGCCGCCATCGTCGACTACCTCACGCCCGTCATGCGTGCGGCCGGCACCTACGACGAACTCGCCGACCTCGAGGAACTGGCAAACCAGTACCGAGAAGCCGGGATGGAAGACGCCCGGGCCGACGACGGCGAGCACTTAGAGACCCTGATCCGAGAGACAGTCGACGACCTGGATCTGGCCGTCGAACTCGGTATCACAGGAGACATAAGCGAGAAAGCAGACGTCCGTGGTCCTGAGGAAGCCGGCTCGACGCTCGCCGAGGGCGCGGTCGAGGGTGACGGCGTCGGCGAGGAGATCACCGTCGACGACCTCGTCTCCCGCATCCACGACTACCTCACCGACGTCAAGACGACCCAGATTCGACTCGGACTCCACACGATGTCCGAACCACCCGAAGGCGAGCGACTGGTCGAGTATCTGGTCGCACTGACCCGCCTCGAGAACCCCGACGCGCCAAGCTTACGCGAGAGCGTCGCCGGCGCGCTCGGTGTCGACTACGAGACGATGCTCGAGTCGCCGGGCACCTACGACGTCGATCTGGGAATGACCTACGCCGAGGCCGCAGATATCGTCTACGAGACGAGCATCGATCTCATCGAGACCCTAGCCGAACACGACTTCGACGTCCCGGTCTCGGAACTCGAGAGCGGGCCCGATGAGGAGGTCAACATCAACCTCATGATCGTCGACATAGAGACGGTCGGCGACGCAAAGGCCAAACCCGGCGCTCACGACGACTTACGTGAGGTGCTTGCGTTCATCTGCGAAGAGGCCAAACCTCGCGTGCAGGGTGCCGAAGACGAGATTCCACGAACTGTAGATGCCCTCTCCGGCCAGTACGTCCCGCCGGGGGGCTCGGGTGCACCCACCCGCGGCGGTGTGGACCTGCTGCCGACGGCCCGCAATTTCTACACGCTCGATCCCCGCAAAGTGCCCTCGAAGGCAGCCTGGCAGGTCGGCCGCGAGGTCACAGAGGGCGTCCTCGAGCGCCACCACACAGAAAACGATGCGTACCCCGAAGAGATCGGCGTCGTCGCCTGGGGAACGCCGACCGTGCGCACGCGAGGCGAAACCATCGCGCAGGTGCTCGCCATGATGGGCGTCGAACCCGTCTGGACCGACGCCGGCCGGATCGATGACGTCGAACCGATCGCACTCGAGGAGTTAGGGCGGCCCCGAATCGACGTGACGACCCGAGTTTCTGGCCTCTTCCGGGATGCATTCCCCGCCGCCGCAGGCGTCCTCCACGACGCCGTCGACGCCGTTGTCGACCTCGAGGAACCACCGGAGTTGAATTTCATCAAGAAACACGTCGAGGAAGAAGCCAAGCGGTTGCAGGCCGAAGAAGGCATAGCGGAAGCAGACGCCCGTAAGGCCGCTACACATCGTGTCTTTACGACCAAACCCGGCGGCTACGGCGCGGGGACGAACAAGGCCGTCGACGAGGGCAACTGGGAGGACCGCTCGGATCTCGCAAGCGTCTACGTCCAGTGGGGCGGCTACGCGATGGGCTCACGCGGTCGGGTCACAGATGCCCACGACGCATTCGAACGTCGACTCTCGAGTGTCGAGGCCACGGTCAAACTCGAGGATACGATGGAACAAGACGAGTTCGACTCCTCCGATTGGTATGCCTTCCACGGCGGCTTCATCAGCGCCGTCACGGAAGTCTCGGGCGAGGAACCGGCCTCTTATGTCGGCGACTCATCCGATCCCGACAACGTCTCAGTGTATACCAACGAGGAGAAAGTTCGCAAGGCAATGCGCGCTCGCGTGCTCAATCCCGACTGGCTCGAGTCGATGGAAGATCACGGCTATAAAGGTGCTGGGGACCTCTCGACGACCGTCGACATTACCCTCGGCTGGGACGCGACCACGGGCGTCATAAGCGACCGCCTGTGGGAAGATGTCGCCGAGAAGTTCGCCTTCGATCAGGATCGCCAAGACTGGATGCGCGAGGTCAATCCCTGGGCCCTCGAGTCGATCACCGACACCTTACTCGAAGCGATCGATCGGGACCTCTGGGATGCCGACGACGACACCATAGATCGGTTGCGCGATATCAATCTCGACGTCGAGGGCGACCTCGAGGCGAAGACGACGAACGCGGCAGTTGGGGTGAACGGCGATGACTGACCGAGAGACTGGGGAAACCGAGGGGGACTTCGAGCGAGAGTACGCCGATCTCGGGGCGACAACCCAAGAGGCGATGGACATCGCCGAGACGAGCATGGACATCGTCCGGCAGTTCGTTCCTGACGAGACGCTGGCCGATCGCGTTCGGCAGAAATCAGTTCACTCGATGGGCGACATCGAGTTTCAACACCTGCTTCGGTTTACCGGCAGCGACGAACTCGGCGACGACGAAGACACACCGGTCCGAGCCGGCGCTCGAGCCGTGCTTCGGGAAGCCACGATCGTCACCGACATCACGATGTCGAAAGCCGGCATCACGGGCCGTGGACACACCTGCGAGACACGCAAGGCGATCGGCAACGGAGCCGATCTCGCAAAGGAGACGGGGATGACCCGGACCGCGGCCTCGGTGCTCGAACTCGACAAACAGGGCGTCTACGAGGATGCGATCGCCGTAATCGGCAACGCGCCGACGGCCGCCTTTGCGCTTGCCGATTGCATCGAACATGGCACCCGACCTGCAGTGATCGTCGCCACACCCGTCGGCTTCGTCAAGGCCGAAGAGAGCCGAACGCGAGTTCGCGAAGTCAGCCGCGAGTACGGCGTCCC
>LFCJ01003766.1_pt1 | contig 11124 bp, 10 predicted proteins | sample 643141 | NCBI WGS metagenome assembly LFCJ01 (sample SAMN03766243, study PRJNA286221) | soda lake metagenome | biome: soda lake; feature: Kulunda steppe; material: water; isolation source: sample B1-Br-g2 brine of Lake Bitter-1 | place: Russia: Kulunda steppe | collected 2010-07 | reverse complement strand
GGGGGGGGGGGGGGGGGTCTGTAGTTTACCATATAATACATATTCCGTTTAATATGTAGAATGATGAAAAATGGATTTGGCCAACCCTAATCTTATGTGAAGCATGCCTTTGCTAAATCTAACTAACCAGAAAAAGTGTTGACACTTTCCTCGGGAAAGGTGTCTCAGCTTGTGCATGGGAAGGCTAGAAGCTAGAAAATGCAAGCAAGTGGGAGGCCCATACGGAATTCTTTTTCCCCCTGAGGCCGAGGTCACACACAAAATTTCCTCTTGGAAGTCAAAATTTGCAGTCACACACGACTTTCCACTCCTGAGCAAAACATTTTTGCTTTCGGAGCGTAAAAGGTATTTGAGGTCACATTGGGAATTTTTGCTGAAAATTTCACTCCGCCTGCACTTCTACTCCATGACCACCCCTCTCTTCTGGTATCACTATTGGAAACCACGCGATCATGGTTCCTAGTTCTCAAAGACCAGCAATTGGATCCGAAAAACTCTCTGTGACAGGTCCTCATGCTGCAATCAGGCAGCAACGCTATGTTCATACGACACAGGCTGCACTGTTCACCAGGAGCCTGCAATGCTGCAGATGCCCTTATTTAAGCACTTGGCCTATGGCCTTTGTATATTATACGTTCAGAGTTCTCAGCTCAAGAGCTGTCGATTAGCACTCTCTTTAAGTAAATTTGGGAAAGGGGGGGGGTCCAGTAGATGTGTCCACAAGTAAGAGGCAGGCGCACTTGGGAGTGGGCCGCGGGGTAAGGCAAGCCAAAGGAACAGCAATGCACTCCAAACTTCCAGCATAGTGCCAGCATAAGATTCTCAGAGGAATGCTAAAGACATGGGAGCAATTTGGGGCCATGCAAGCTAGTTATGGGTGCCTAATAGGTCATGTGTGCATGGGCGTCCATCTTTCAATTTTTGCCCCATAACTCTGCAACACATCATTTCCAGTTCTAGATGTGACGCAGAATTCAAAGAGGAGCAGATTGGCACCCTTATTTTCCAGGAAGGGCCAATGGCTGGGGCCCAGGAGGGGGGGCGGTTGTCAGAGGGGCCGCCCCAAAATTGACGTGCAGTCTTTCAAAAACAATTCTACCTTCCTGGGGTTCACAATTTTTTTTGTTTGACTGTATTGTTTGACTGCCGTTTCCCCCTCTATTTTGGGGGTCGAGTGAAACCCAACAGTAATACTGGAAGAAAATGGTACTTATGGGGGGAACAGGTGCAGGAGGAGTGAAGAACATTAGTGAAATTTTTTGTGACAGCAAAAATTTTTAACTTCAAGAGTGAAACATTCTTCGCTCAGGAGTGAAAAAAATCACAAGAATCTTTTAATTCCGAGTTAAAAAAAGGTGAAAAAAGTTTAAAATTTTGTGTGACCGTGGCCTATGGGTGTGGCAATGATGTCTTGGGGAAAGACAGCTGAAAACACGTCCATGATAAAGGATGGGTAATTAGGGCGTCTCAAAACCACAAAGAGGCTCGTTGAGCCCCTACAGAGCCTTCGCCTTCATGGAGAAGGCCTTTGTAGTGCATTGTTGTTAGAAAGCTGCTTTTCAGAGACACACTCAATCGCCTAGACTTTTCATGTGACTTTCATGACATTGAAAGAAATAGTAGTTGGATCGGCCCTCCTGGAGGCCAAACTTAAGCCAAAGGAGAAACCAGCCCGCCCATCCCCCAGGCAACCTGGCTATTCATCACTGTCTGAAATTCCACACTTCGTTCCTGCTGCTTCCTGGTTGTCCTCCTCAAAGAGCTGCAGGCTCCTTGCCAGTTCTGCCTCTGCACTCTTGCTGCACTGCCTGCTGATGCAACGCACATAGATTAGCTTCTTGCACTCTCTAGCGAGCCAGGACGAAGCTTGCTGTATATCAGCACCCAAGCTGACCAGTTGCACTCAGCGGCACAGGCTGTTGAGGGCATGCACAGCAAGCGCACTGTCACTCCTGCCAAAGTTTGGAAGCTCCTCTTTGCCCACAAGCTCCAGAAGTTGACACGCTCAATGATTGGTGGCAAGCTGCCATCTTTTTTGGGGGAGGAGCTCAGTGGCCAGCTCACCCAAGTTCTTCTCAAAAGGCATCAGCTTGGCATGCCTGCATGCACCATATAGCACCATCCATGTGAGCATGGAGCACACACAGGCAACAGCCACTTGCTTAATCTGCACATATACACACTTGTTGATTTGCTTACTTACACACGCCAACATGCAAGAACACACACATGCACATGCAAACGCACGTACACAATTTCCCTTTATGTGCCAGCCCCCTCTCTCACCTAAGCTCCTCTCTAAGAGCAGGGCCCGCATTTCCTGCCAACTCCACAATCTGCAGCTGACCTGGCAGCAGCGTTGCCTTGCGTTCGAAGCTGATGCCTCCTGTCTGCCCTGTGCTGCTGCTACTTGCTGCCGCCCGATGCTGCTGCACTTTGGGAATTAGACCCTCCCTCACTCCCAAGTGATGGCCCTCAAACACTGTGCTTTTCAGATGCGTCTTGCATACATCAGGGGGGCTATATGGGCAGAGCAACTGCTTGCACAGCCCGCACCGTAGCTTGCGCTGGATGGGGTCTGCATCTTACGCAGTGGCATGCACCACACGCATGCATTGCCACCACCAAGACTTCCCATCGGCTCTCTGGTTTTTAATGCTTGAAGGACTGCACATGCCATCACCTTATCCTGCCCAGCAAACCTTCGTGAGCTGAGGCACCTGTCCCCAACATATGCGGACCAGTTGCATCCCTCCCAGCGTCATCACAACATGTACGGGCATTTTCACGTAAAAAACAACTTAATCATAATTATCTAAAATTGTCTGACCATGTCCAGGCGCTGTTCTAGTGAAAGAGGATCAAGGCTTTGGCACTTTCAGAAAAGAGGCTCGCTGAGGCTCGCCGAGCTGAGCACACTGCTGCAAGAGATCAATAAAAATGCATCAAGGATGGCTTGCAGTTTCCCTTGTGTGCTGCTATAATTACTCAACTCACCTTATGACAACCAGCATTCATGATGCATATGACATTAAGGGCCACATCCCTTGCCTGTGAAGCAACATTCTGCTTTATCAGCAAGTGCCAAAATACACGCCTCTCCAGGTGCTGCAAGAGCGTGTGGAAGTCTTCTAGCTGTTTCAAATTCATCTGCCCAGGGAAACCGTTGCCGTACTGCAAGGCAATATAAGTGCAGTTCAAGAACAAAGAAAAAGACGAGGCTACATGTGGGAAAATGCAGTTGAGGGAGATATGAAAAAAATGTAAGGCATTTGGAAAAGACTATCATGGGGGGTTGTCTTAGCGCGCACATCCTCAGGCAGCGCTACACCTTCTTCATGAAGGTGGGCAAGAGTGTTCGACCAATTTTCCACAATATTTTCCAAGTAGAAACAAATTTGGGGGGCAGAGTCCTCAGCCCCCCACAACTGACCCTCTTCTGTTGACACCAAGTACATACTAGGGTTGGGTCAATCGGTCATTTCACCTTTAAAAAGCGCGAATTATTCGATAAAACGCGATATTTGCGAATAATTCGGTCGCTTTTCGTTCAGTTTTGGGGATTGGCCCAGGAGGCCCTCACCCCTGGCAATTTCACCCAGTTTAGGTCCCTCTCCCTCTGTTTATGTTTATGCAGAGTCTACTCAATCTGACAACATGAAAGTTGCAGCAAGATGGAAAATCTCAGGTTGGAGCTCTTTAGCTGAAACATGCATGATCATGTGATGTATCGCAAGGTTGGGAGGCAGCTGGGATCTCCTGGAAATGACAGTGAAACATTTAACAAAATTTTGTTACTATGGAACTTAAATAATACCTCATCCGTCTAGTGAAATTGGGGGTCGTGAGGCAGAAAAGGGGAGAAATTGGTCAAAATGGTTGTGAAGCCTATAAAAAAACTAGGCGCAGCTGCCAAGCCGCGGGCCTCATAGACAGGTTCCTGAAGCAGCTGCAGGTGCATGCGTGCACAGGTTATAACATAGGTTCAGATGTGAGCCTTCAACCGGCCGGAAGCTTTGTGATTGCACTTCAGCGCATCCCGTATTCCAAGGATAAAGTACCATTTTTGAAAGAATCATATTGCATGCATTTCAAGCAGCATAGGGTCTGTGCAGAACTTTTGACCGGAACTTTGTATTGCACTTCAGCACATTCCGGAGTCCATGGATAATTAAATTTTCAAATACGGATTTCAGTTCATACAACATGTGTTCCAAGCAGCGTTAGTTCCGTGCTGGAGCTTCGACCAGAAGCTTCGCGATTATCATCTCAGTGTATTCCGCATTCGTGGACATAATATACATTTGAATGCTGGACTTAAAATTGTTGTACTTGTGACACAGTTTTCGGACGGAGTCTCAGGGTGCCGGTCCATGCATTATCCGTGGAATATCCATCCGCCGTCCCGCGAAGCCCAGGTCCTGGACCTCTACCGGAGGGCGTCCAAAACTTAATCCTTCGTTTCCGTGGAATTCTCGCGGCGTCAGGGCGCAGGTCTCTCCAGAGTGTGAGAATCTGAGTGGTTAGGTGACGTATGCCTGAGGCCGCCGCGGTGCTTCGCCCGCGGCGTGGAAATTATTTGCGAATGCCACGCAAATTATTCCATGGAATCATTCGTGAAAAACCGGAAGCGATAAGATACGTGAAAAACGAATGACCCAACCCTAGTACACACATACATGAAGTATATGCCTAGGTGATGAGTAAGGAGGGGTTGCATGCTACGCTGCAAAGTTGACAAGACCCATTATGACAGCAGAGTCCACTACTACACTGCTCACAAGATTGAAACAATATGCATCACATTGCGATTTGAAAAATGGCAAGCCCTCCACCCAGTCACAGGCTAAATTGTCCTGCTGGTGCATTATGAAGATGCCGCCCGAACCACCACCCTGCATGCATTCACAGACTACACGCGATAACCATGCTCAGTGAGGCTGCGCCATGGTAGCTGTCCAGGTATCTTCTGGGGCTGGCAAAGTTTCAATAATGTCCCCAGTACCCTGGGACCCATCGCCAGAGCAACGCACACCATAAGTCCCTGACACCAGTGACACACCCCTGGTGGACAGACCATGGCAAAATCACAGACAGGTTCGTCAAGCCTTTGCAGTATTAGATACTTGGAAAGGGTCACATTGATGCATGAATGAAACTGCTTTTTGCGAAAGTACCATTACAGTTGGGTGGGTGCCTGGTGGCATGTGCGGGTGTGCTGCCTCTGCTCTCAGCCAAATGGTAAACGCTTCATGCCAGAATGACAAAACCAGAGTGGCATGACTGCTGGAGCCTGGCTACTGAAGATCTTTGGGGTTCAAAATTTCACACGTTCTGGTACACCAGCAATTATTTGAGATAAAAACATTATCAAGACCATATCACCAAAAAATCTACTGAGGTCTTGAGGGCATGGGATGAGTTTTACCTTGGAGGATTGGAGACATAGGAGCACCACATGCAGCAGTGTGCACCGATTAAAAGCATCCTTTTTTAAACTCCCCTCTTAAAGAATTTTAGCAGGAGTTAGATTTGGATACGGTGGCCTGGTTACAAAATTTTCGTAACTTTGTAAGTGTGTAGCGTAGGGATGGGGCACGTAATCTAGGGAGGAGGAAAGGGATCCCCTGGAAATTTTCATCCAAACTCACTCGACTTGCAAAATAAATGTTGCAAAGGAGAGGGTTGCATTGAAGGCAGAGTCTAGGGTAACCTGATACTCTGCCTTAAATCCAGTTACTTATTTTTGACTGCACAAGCCAACAAGTACAAAGCTAACATTTTTGACGCAGTGGGCAATGCCAAGTACCTGGTGTATGATGAGGATGGCCACGGACAACCAGTGATCTGTCAGAACAGTTGCACTGTGCTCCAAAAAAGCGTCGGCAAGGGAACGCAGTATTGAAAATATCTTGTCTTTTAAAACCCAAAAATTAACATCTCGTGGGTTGGCCGGAAAAGTCTGCGAGCACGTGAGATGGCTGTTGGTCTGATGTGCCTCCTCAAGAAACTGACAATGCAGACCCAAACCTTGAAAACCATTGTGCGTGCACAAACCAGCTTCGGTGAATTGGGGCCTCCCTTACCCATACCTCAATCTTGTTTCGCCAATTCAAGATCATGTCCATGCCTTTAACAACTGGCAGAAAGAAGCCTTTAAAGAAACGGGGTGGGATGGTATTTCCTACATCAATTTCAAACTTGTCAGTAGCAAACACTTCATTTACAGGTGGCAAGTTGATGCTCTTGTTTTTGCTTTTATTGCCCTTCCGCAGCTTCAGGTAGATGTAGCGAGTGAGCTCAAAAGCCCTCTTAAACATATCTTTTGCCACCCGTGACTTGGTTGTGTTGTTGCTTTTGTGACTGAAAGTGTGCTGACTCAAGGCTAGATAGTACTGGTCCCACTCTGACATGTATTCTGCTCGCAGTGATTTAATAGTTCCTGCAGTGGCAGGAATTACGCATTTTCAGTTTAAGAAGCTGAAGGCAGAATTTTCTTTTGTCTCAACAGACCAAACAAAAAGCACATTGAGCGTGCAGATACACAAGCTGCAAAAATCTGCAACGAATCTAAAAACCTACCTGAGTACATGCGGCTTTTCAATTTGTCATAGTCTTCAAGCACTAATCCTGTGTCGTTTGCAGCCTCAAACAATTGGCACATTTCATAGTGAGTGCCTCCATGGTAAAAGCTTACAACAACCTGTGGGGAACCAAGGCAGTATCAATGCAGCAAGTTCAGAAGGAATTGCGCTAAATTGCAAACCATGGATCACGGGACTGATCTTACTGCACACCTTGGCACTGTCTTGTGTTCTGTTGTAAAATTCACTCAGAAGTTCAAAGGAATCACAAATTTTCACTGTTTCCCCTGTGCTTTCTTCCGACTTGTCTTTCTTAAACCACTTAACAACTTCATTTGCAGCATTGATCATGCGGACGCACGACATGTCTTTGTGTGAGCTTGTACTGTTTCTTGCTAGTTCTAGAATTCTCTCTTTCTCCTCCCTGCAAAACAAAAAATTCAGAGGGAAAACAAGAATAAATCAGCCAGATTTGAATTCTCCAAAGAAATTCAGATTGGAAACAAAAAGCAGGAACCAAGCAGTTTTATAAAATGAAATTAAGCAAATTAAGCAAATACTGTACTGGTCGCTTGGTCTTAGCAGCACATAATCTTGCAAGGACCCTAATAATTTCAATTAATCATTTGCATGTATCAAAGGGTTACAAGGCTCCAGATTCAAAACCATATCTTGTGAACCTCAGCCCTCTGCGTCTGCATCTATCTGCTAGTTTAGAAAAGTGAGAGCTCACTCCACCTCCTCCAGTTCTTCATCTGAGGACTCAGAGGTCTCAAAAGTCCATTAAATGCAACTCTTAATCCTTCTTCCTTCCCCTGCCCCTTGCCGTGCTTTGTGCTCTTGCATCAGCAGCATTTTCCTTAGAGCCTGAGTCTGCCCCTGCCACTTCTGGAACCTCTGCCCCTGCTTCCCGTTGGGGGTGCAACTGTTGCAGTAGCAGCTTGAAGTGCTTTAAAGTTGCTCAGTATGTTGTAGGGGAGTAAGCCATCCAAGCGTTAGGCAGCCTGGACGCTAAATTAGGCACTTGGAGAAAATGAGTACAGAATAAGGAAAAAAGTCACAACCAAAAGCTGACCCCTGGGACGAGAAAGTAGCAGCAGCAACCACTGAATGAGCTTCTAATACTGAGTGAGCTGCTCCTAGCCCAGGAGCATACCCAGCTTCTTGTAGAGCCACCCTCCTGCAGAGCACAACGCCTACAACTCCAGCCCTCGAGGCACATTGTACATGTGTACGTAACAAGTATCAAAACTTAGGGCATTAGGTTTGGTGATTTAGCCATGCCTACTCTAGACCATGCAGGATGCCAAGGGTTTAAAGAACTAGAATAGTTTTACAAGTTTCAAATCAGCAATTGAAAATTTTACCACTTCTTCACTAGAGGACGATAAACTATTCTAAGGTCAATGACCCAATCTGTGCATGAAATGAGATGGTCTTTAAAGCTACCCCGACCTTTGCAAAACCTAAACTATTTCTCGTAAGCTAAGTCTACATGTTTGTTAAGCAGGTGGAATCCAATTTGCAAATTTATCATTTTTTTGTGTAAGGACATCTGCTAGTGCCAAAAAGGTACTCTACCAGTTTGCCTGGGGTCTGGCTTGACTGCTACAACCTTAAACAACAACTGTTTAGACAATATGGACAGGTGGTTGTCTATGAAAAATGAGGTGATTGTCAGTGTGAACCTCACAACTCGATAGGTACACTTACTTGTTGTCTGGGTCTGCGAGCAACAGTGGTCCGAGGTTATCAACCTCTGAAACGATAAACCTTTTCCAAAACCAGAGCTGACCTAGACCAATCAGATAAAGGAGGGCTGTTTAAGTCTTCAATTTTATGTGAGTCTGGCAGTTGTGAGCTTTATGATCTCTAGATGCCATTAATGGACATGCAGAAGCAAAGTACACCAATTGCCCCTCCAATTATCATGGCTGCAACAACCCTAGAGCCTGGAGTGCGCAATTGGCAGCACCTCAATGAAAATTGACACACCCAAAATTGGATGAAGTGCATGTGAATTGCCAAAGATTCTTGCATTTTATAGCAAACGTGACCAAAAGTACACAAAAAGTGGAAGGCACCCTCATTGAACTAACCAAGCACCTAAAACAGTTGAAGACTTATGAGGCAAGCTATAAATGATAAGTGTTTGAGGTGGACATGCAGTCCTCTTGTAAGCCAACATTATTTCACAGCAAGCACTGCAAAAAAGTAAGTTTACACAGTCTGCGAGAAGGACAAGCAAAAAATGTCTAACATGGGCCTGCACATGCTGCACATGATAATGTAGTTGCACCAGGATGTTCATAATCATGCACATGGTCAAGGGATTACAGCAATGAACATGCATAATCTTGGACATGGCTATCATTTACCTTCCTTGCAAGTTACTCTCCGCAAAGGGCTGGAAGTACGATCTGTGATGTCTGTAAACAGTAAGTGTTCTTGAATTTGTTTAATGATAACTTCAAGCTTTTTCAGACGTGCTTCTATCTCCTGTATCTGATGCTGCTGCCCCTGTTGCTGCTGCTGTTGCTGCTGCTGCTGCTGCTGTTGCTGCTGCTGCTGCCGCCGTTGCCGCTGCCGCTGTCGCTGCTGCTGCCGTTGTTGAGGCTGCTGTTGCTGCTGTTGTTGATGCCGCGGTTGCCGCTGTTGCTGATGCCGCGGTGGCTGCTGTTGTTGCTGCTGCTGCTGGAGCTCCTGCTGCACCTTTGAAAAGAAGTGCCTAAGCACACTTAAAACAATAGTATGTGTGATGATCCGCTGTTGGCCATCTAAGACATCAAAGCCTTTCTGTTCAACACAAGGCCGCCACAGGACGACATTTCCAAACGTGTGCAAATGCTCCTTTTTGTTTAAGAGGTTCATGAGGGACTCCATGTACCTTTCAACATTTTTTTCGAGCCACTCATAGGGCCTCTGGATCTCTGGAATGTTGAAATAATTCTTCACGCCGAGGCCATTGAAGAAACTAAGAAGACTGTGTGCTTTGGCGTCAAAAAATAGTTCCGTCCTGGGCGCATCAGCGTGGAAGGGCAGTCATGTTTTTCATTATTGACATAATCATCAACAAAAACAGCAGCAGCACCATACTCTAAAATAGGCCTCCATTTGTCATAAAACACATGCCATTTCTGGTGGAAGATCACAGAAGATAAGAAGATCATGTGCTTCCAAGTCAATGCCTTGTCTCAATTTGCCTTCAAGCACTGCATTTGGTAAGCTCATTTCAAGTTGCGCACGAAGTGGTGTGCCTTGAAATCAAAGTTTGATTCATTTTTCAATATTAAACTGCTGCAGCTATGTTTGCTGCAGAGGTAGGCATCTCATATCTTGCATTGTTTGCCCTTCTACATGGACCTGCCCCCTGAATATGGCCTCATCTCGGCCAACCTCCCCACCAAGAAGGGGCACAGGTTTCTTGGAAGCAAGGTAAGATTTCAGCCCCCGCAAGCACACAAAGGGATTGTGAAGAAAATGATTGACATGTTAATTTCAACCTTGAGTTAATCCCCTCCACCAGTATGTGAATTGAAGAAGGGTTGGGATGTTGAAAGACAAACAAGATACACTTTTTGGGCAAATTTTCTGCCTAATGCTTCACACTCAAGCATTGGAGAACAAAATAAAACTCTCCTAAACGTTTTTCTATCCCTCAGTGCCCTTGACCAAGCTCAGACCTATGGCATGTAAGGCCTGCAGGGATATTGCAGTTCCTGCAATGGCACGAGACAAGGGAATCAACTTTCAAGATACTTACTTGAACTCCCTCCCCTTATTCTACTTTTGATTGGCACTATGATCGATATCTAAGTGGTTCATAACAGTCGATGTCAGCTTTCAAAGGGTGAGAAACCGTGGAGCGTTTATTGATCGCCGAAAGCCACATCACTTCAACTTAAGACGAGTGATAAAGTCTGTTCTCCATTGAACACACCTTCTGGATCCCAAGTTCCCAATCCCTGAAGTGTTGGTGCAACCACCACCCTTTTTTATTACTGATCACCTACATAAGGTTGGGCAGGAATCCTTGCCAATTGTTGGCAAAGAATTCAGGAACTTGTTGTCAACGAGTGTGAGCAGCAGCAGCAGCAGCAGCAGCAGCAGCAGCAGCAGCAAAGAAACAAGAAACCTTGAGCGGCTCTTTTCTCCGAATCTGTAAAATTATAGGAAGGAATTTGAGCTGGACTAAGGAGTAAGTGAAAGAGGGGAGGGAAAGTGTGAGTGTAAGGAACTTAATCCTTTTTGGCCTTTAGCCTAAAATTGAGGATGGCAATAATGATCAATTTGGGTCACCGAAATTCACATCACACCCACGAAAAAATCTAAGGAATTTTCAGATCAATCAAAGGCTCTTGTAAAAAATACACTTCCAACAACCATCTTCATCTGGGCTCTACCCACATACATTTTTTATCGTGCCTGTTGCCTCTTTTGGAAACATTATCACCCAATCGACCCAGCCTGTGCATACAGAATTTTAACATCCTGGGAATGGCAGGTGTAATAAAACGAAAATAAGGGGGGAGGGGGGGGG
>LFCJ01003765.1_pt1 | contig 11125 bp, 14 predicted proteins | sample 643141 | NCBI WGS metagenome assembly LFCJ01 (sample SAMN03766243, study PRJNA286221) | soda lake metagenome | biome: soda lake; feature: Kulunda steppe; material: water; isolation source: sample B1-Br-g2 brine of Lake Bitter-1 | place: Russia: Kulunda steppe | collected 2010-07 | reverse complement strand
CCTTTTCTTCCCTTTCTGCCAATCCTTTTCCATGGAGGCCCCTTATATTCCACATGCCTTGCCTAGTCAGACTGTCTTTGATTTTCTTTCTCAATGGCACAATAGACTCTGCCATTTCATTTCGGACATTATGGACTATTTTTTGGCTTGCGAAGACCAGCAACAAACCAATCAGCCTAACGACCTGGCTAGCGGTTAAACCTTTTAACTTAACTTATCTTTCTAGGCACGAATTACCTCATCTGAGCTTGGTACACCTTGTCTAAGAAAAAAGGAAAAACTACACGCAGTACGTAGACATGGAAACCACTCCCTGCGTCAATTAGGGAGACTGTCTAGGAGGCTTTGTCTCTATGCCTGTTCAGAATTGAGGTCTTACGTCATTTATAGATTTGATTCACAGTCATCCGAGGTCGAGTTCCGAACGCGAGTCACCATGAAACACAGCTCACCATATGAGACACAGCTCGCCATGAGACACGGCTGCGCATTAGCACACTTGGCCGCCACCTCTTGCTGCGCCTAAGCACCCTAGGCCGCCACCTCTTGCTGCGCTTCCCACCTAATGCGGGCCACCTCATCGCAAACCCCACCCTGCCCAGCGTGCGTGATGCACAGGATCCTGAGGGCCTCATCAGCAATCCCAGCAGCCTCCGCTGCATGCTCAAGGAGCATGGCCAGCTTGGCATGCTGCGCCAAGTGGAGGCCGAGGTTGGGCCAGACCCTGTGAGGTGAGACAAGGGGGGGAAATGGGTAAGGGCTGCGCACATCTGCAGGGGTGCATCTTGTCACCAAGGAGCGCTGCCAGCTGCATCTTGCGACAGGCGACCATACGGTGTGCGTGCAATGCTGTGTCACGCCCAAAGCCACTTAGTGGACCAGCACACAAAGGAGGACGGCCGGCTTCATCTCTTCAGGCTTGTGTCGCAGTGTGGGCGCTCTGCTCTCTGCATTCCATGTTTTGACACACTGAAACGCCCAATGTAGCTGACCAGCATTCCTCGTTCTTACACCTTAAACGTTTCAACCTTATTTACCAGCTCTCCACGTTCTGACGCATTGGGAACTGCAAGTGTGAAAGCACAGTAGCATTTCCAACCCTATATACCAGCTCTCCGCTATTCTGACGCATAGAAAAATGAGCAAAGGGGGCGCCCCTGGACTTACGGAGGGTACAGCTGCCTGTACAAGGGCGTGAGCATCCGCGCGGCCTGCAGCGCAACAGGCCAGCTGCTGCCCTCTTCCACTGCCGCCTGCAGCAGCGTGGCAGCTAAGCGCACCCGCAGGCCGTGCAAGGGGCCCAGCGCAAGCTGCGCCTGCCCTTGCGGTCCGGGCATCACAGGCTCTGGCAGCGGCAGGGAAGAGGTGGAGGGCATGGGTGCCGCTCCAGACGCTGGTGGCGTTGGAGGTGCCAGCACGGGGGCTGATGAGGGCAGCAGCGGCGGCGGCGGCGGCGGCGGCAGGGTCGGCACCCCAAAGCCGTCAGCGCGCGAAAGGCCCTGCAGCAGCAGCTGCACTGCGGCTGCCGAGGGCCCACACACCATCAGCCCCTCTGCGTGCACCACCAGCGCCTCCAGCGCCCCCAGCTCCAGCGCCAGGGCGCCAACGTCCAGCCGCGGCTGCGTGGGAGGCAGCGGCCCCTGCTGCTGGGCGTGCACCTCGGCCACGTCTTGCCCGTGCAGCGGAGCAGCGGAGGCACCTGTGGTACACGCTGGATCCGCAGGGCTTGCTGCGCCCTGCAGCGAGTACTGCCCTGGCAGCCCAGGTGCCAGGGAGGCCGGTGGAGTAGCAGCAGATGCGAGCGAGGCTGGTGGCTCGGCGGCATGTGCAAGGAAGGCTGACGATGTAGCAGCCCAGGGCCCCCAAACGTCCACCTCCACGTGCTGTTTGCGTCTGTGCCACCTCTGCTGCGTCAGCAACTGCTGCTCTTTGCTCTGCCGCTGCTGCTGCTGGCCAAGGTAGCCGTCCTCAGGGTCGCCATCCTCCCCGTCTCCCATGCCACCAAACCCTGCAGAGTGCAGGGGGCAGCAGCACATTGGCCCCGGCAGATGGGGCAGCCATTGTCAAGGAAGCCCAGCAATGCTGGGAGCCCACGTCAAAATATGACAACTTTCGGTGGGCCTTTTGGGCCAACACCTGGCGCTTTCCCTCTGCACTCCGCCATGCACTTGTGACAAGTCTTCCCATTGCAACAACCTCCGCAACAATCTGCAGCAACGTGTTTGCAACATCCTGCGCTTTAACCTGCCGCTGGACTCCACCTGGATTAGTACCAGCAACTCAGATCCCAACAGGACACAGCAAAACGGCGCTCAGCAGCGCACTCAAACCCCCCCACAAGTGTGTGTGCGCCATGTTGTCGAGCACCCACTTGCACTTGGTCTAGTTGCAGCAAGTGCAGCTGCCAGGCTATGGCTGCCAGGACACCACAAGCAGCAGGCTACAGCCCGAGCTGCAATGCCACGAGCTTGCACGACATGTCTGCATGCCCTTCCCCCCCAACATAATCAATCCATTGGGGAAACAATAAAACGGCAAGGCAACGACAGCAAGGGCAGCCAAGCCAGGACCTGAGCCTGTGCAGAGAAGAGTCCCGTGCGACGCTCGCCTCAAAGCCTAGACAAATGCAGAAAGAAGGTCCAGGCTTCCTGGCCTGATAGCTCACATGGTGTCGAGGTAGGGAAAACAGTGCATGGTTCACCAAAGCAAGATGAGGACAACAATGCACCAACAAGAGGACAGCCTGGAAGAATCCAGGGGCGTGCGTGACCAGGCTGCTTGTCAGGCACCGCTCACCTCCCAAGCCTGAGGACAAATCAGGCCTTGATGAAATAGGCTAGGCACTGAGCCAGCAGGAAAAAGAGCCGGGAACAAAGCCTGCGTGAGCCAGGCTCCCTTTGCACAGAGCCCTTTCCCGACAGCACTCACCACCAAAGGAGTCCGTGGGGTCTTGCGCAGGCTGCGCATGCAGAGCGTGCGCCTGTGCGCCCCCCAGCAGGGCCACCCTGCCACGGCCGAGCCAGAGGCTTGCCCCCGCTCCGCGCTTCCGCTGCGGATGGCTGCAGTGGGTCGCGCCCTGCGTAGGCTGCGGCAGCAGCACCAGCTGCGTGAGCTCGGCGTCCCGTGGGGCGTCGCATGTCCACGGGGGGTCTTGCCCCAAGCCGTACACGCGCACCAGCAGCTCGTTGCTGGCACCCCCTGACAGGCCTGAACCTTGAAGCCCTGCAGCACCTGGGTGGTGCAGGGGTATGAGGCCCTCGTCCTCGCCGCCCAGGCTGATGCGCTGCTGAGCCAGAGGAGGGGGGCGGAGGCCCGGCTTTGTAAGGTGCTGCAGGTCCATTTGGTGCTGAGCCCGCAGCTGTGGTAGCGGCAGGGCTGGTTGCTGGATTGTCAGAGGCCGCCCCACGGCCCCCTCATCAGCACCCCAGCCAGCACCCACAAGCCCCTCCATACCCTTGCCTGGCCCTGCCCCTATACTCAGCTCCCGCACATCCGCTTCCATGCGCTGGCTGCATCCTCCCTCCGGGCTCAGTCCGCCACCGTGCCCGTCGACGCAGCGGCTGCTGCTGCTGCCAATGCCGCTGCTCCCCTCATTGCCCACCCTGCCCTCGGCGCTGCCAGCGTCGCCCGTGGTCACGGACAGGCTGTTGATGTCAAATGCGTACTGCTCAAACAGGGCCTCCCTCCTGTCTTGGCGAGTGGCCGCAAGCTCAACGTACGCGATGGTGACTTCGTCGCCTGGCGCAAGGGGGCGCAGCGCCCTGCGTGCGTGCACAAAGGCAAGTGTGAGCACAAAAGGGAGATAAGCTCAGGCGCGCGGACAGACGCGTGTGCTTGCGCCAATCCAAAGGGGTCTCATCTTGATCCACATACGCTGCCATCAGAACATTTCTGAGAAACAACGTCTGGCTGTCAGAAACGGCAGCCGTGTATGGTTTCTCAAACCTAAAGCAACTCTGCATTGCATCCCGTGCACCCACATAGGACAGCACTGCAACAAACTTGACCAGGCAAGCAATCATTTGGATACTTTGCTATTACTTCCCTGCTTTACTAGGCTGCGAACATGTGGCTCTGCTTTTTATCTGCCTTGCCCTTCTGAGCCGGAATGGAAAATGGCTAGGTTAGCCCCGTTCCAAGGCTGCTCCCCAACAAGCAGGATAGCACGCAACCCTTACGAAGGAAACAGGCAAGCATGATGCTGATCACAGAGCAACAACCCTCACTCTGACCGTGCACCAAGCGGACCTGACCACCCTGGTCCAACCCTGCGATGCGTGCGCGGCATGTGCATGTGCATGTATACCAGGTGCCCTTCTGCACAATGGTAACACACTCCAAGGCTTGCAGGGTGGGTAAGTGGGTATGCGCGCGTGCGCGCACCCAGCGCACCTGAAAACAATGGTGTCACCCTCAAAGGACTGCATGGCTGAGGGCTGACAGCTATGGTTGGCCATGCTTGCGAGTGGGTACAAGCCGCTACCTACCTGCAGCATGAGTGGGCAGTGGGGCTTTGGTGATGGAGCAGGTGCTTGCATGGCTTTGGCAGAAAGAAATCCGCAGCTAGCGCTGCTGCTGTGCAAGTGGGTATAAGCCACCGCCACCAGTCCTGCAATGCCCACCTGCTTCACCCTGTCTCTCCATGTCTTGCCGTACCAGATGGTTCTACCAGTGCTGTACCAGCTTTTCAGATGACAGTTCCTTGTTTTCAAACCTTCAGCTTAGATTGAAACAACATTCATGAGCGACTTGAATAACACTGCTTTTAATCCCCTTTCCTATACCCACAGGCGCGGTCAACGTGAATGGCCTTGCTGCAGGCCCCGTGTGTCAGCACGTGTGTCATCGCCAAACACTGCACCCATCATGCAAAAAGTCAATGCCCAGTTGGGCCTCTGCTCAACCCCATTTGCACTCACCGGCCGCAACTCCTCATCACAAATTGTGTGTGCATTGGCTGCGAGGCGACCCAGCAGCCGCGCCACCTCGTCCACACCAGGAAGAGCTGCATACATCACAATCCAGCAACAAAGTAGACGGCCTTCTTAAATCACTCAATCTCCTGGAACACTGCTGCTCAAGCCTTGGAAGAGGGCCATGCTCCATGCCTGGCCAGGCAAAGGAGTGTATGCTAGCAAAATGAGTGAAATGCCCATGCAGTGCTTGTGCAAAAGCATTTTAAAGGTGCTCGAGCAGCCCCGCCCTTCCTCCAATGGGATAATGCTGATCAAGCTAGAGTCTGCACTGAGTGCCTGTGTCCCTCTCCTGCCCCTTTTGTTGCCCTCCTTTCACCTTTTGGTGCCCTCTCCTGCCCCTTTTGTTGCCCTCCTTTCACCTTTTGGTGCCTTCTCCTGCCCCTTTTGTTGCCCTCCTTTCACCTTTTGGTGCCCTCTCCTGCCCCTTTTGTTGCCCTTCTTTCACCTTTTGGTGCCCACTCCCTGCCTGCTGGTGCCCTGATCGGGTGGAAACTTTATTAGAGACCCAAAGGGACAGATCTGTAGCCGAGTTGAGGTTGAGGGACAGATCTGTAGCCCATTTAAGTGTGTTGTCAAGAGGTGATGCTATCGCAAATGTCGCCATCCTGGCGCATATAATAGCTGCTTACAAGCATACCCGCGAGCACGATCGCATACAAACATCCGCGCATGCACTCGTGCATGCACCCACACACTAGTTTGTACACACGCATGCATACAATCACCTTCCTCTGGGGCTCCTCCAGCTCCAACTCCAGCTCCAGCTCCTGATCCAGATCCAGCTGCAGCTGGTGCGGATGATGCATGCTTACCCTTGAGGCCCATTAATGCAAACTGCCTGGATGCAGCGAGAGAGCCAAACGAGAGACCACCTCTCCACATGCTGCTTCCAGCTCCAACTTTCGGTCAAATTTGACTCGTCCAGGAGGCTGCACTAACCATGCAGGATGCAAAGACGCAATAACAGGCGCGGGAGCACCTTGCATCATAGCAAGCGCTCATCATGCTGGATGCAGCAGGACTGAAGCAAGGTGCACCAGAGTTGCACACAATACCCTGTATCCGCACCGTGCACGCAGGCAGCAGCGGCTGGTGCTCCAGAGCAGCCCAAGGTGTTGCACGCATGGCTAGTGTAAGTGCAACCTGAAGCTGCATAGTGGCAGCCCTGAGGGTCAGACATGTCCCAACACTTAAAAAAGGACGTGACGGGCGCGCGCGCTACAGCTCGATCATCCTCACCTGCACCTCACTTAAGTTGCTGATTCAGGGGCTCACAAATGCGGCCCCCCCCACACATGCTCACATGCACATACGCCCTCCTTCACACATGCACACACACGCACACACATGCACACGCATGCGCACTTATTCGCGCGTCAATCGCACATATGTGCTCGGCATCTCACCTCACCAGTGCCCCCATCTGTGCGTACAGGGCCTTCTGGCTGTCTTGCAGGCGTTCCCAGTGGTGCACTAGACCCTGCAAGCCACAAAGGTGTGCACACTGGAGCTTGGACAGGAGAGTGGCCTTCCTTGCTTCCTGTTGGTCGCCCATCCCTCGCCAACGCAGCCTCACATGCATGCATGCTTGACTGAGCTCGTGCTGCAGCCCTGGCATGATGCACACAATGCCTCTACAGCAAGCCCAGCTTTGCAGGATCACAAAACCAGGTAACCTGAAAGTGGAGCCCGTGGACAAATGCGCGTCAGGATCTTGGCCCACCTGCACGTCAAACCAGCTGCCTCCTTGGCCAGGTGCGGTTGCTCCTGTGCCAGTGTGCATGCCTGCGGTGCTTGCTTCCACACCTTCCCTGCAGCAGGACAGCAGGGAAGCAAGCGGACTTGTTGGCGAGCTTGCTTGCCACTGCAGCCGGGCTGCGTTTGTGCCCTCAGCCAGAAGCTGGAACATGCGTACGAAGATGGGGAGGGGGCATGTTTGTTCCATCCGTCGTCGCGCAGCCGCTTTCCATCATGCGCAAGCTTGCTGCTGGGTTCAGCAGCACACTCACCCATGGGCCCTCCACAGCGCGCGTGCAGCAAGGCGAACTGTGGGCGGGGGCGTTCTGGGTTGCATGGCGCACAGGGCTGTGCACTCCTTGGTGTGCAAGCCGACCTGCCATGCTTGCCGTTGGTGCTCCCTGCTGCAATACCTGCACACTCAGCAGCGAGGAGTATGTATGCACATGACCCTAGACGCAGGGAGTGCAGGCGGACAAGGCACAGCGTGCGCGCAGTGGAGCAGCAGCTGCTGCGTGACAAGGCAAAATATGCGGTAAATAGCTCATATGATGCAGAAGCCAGGTCTGCAGGTGCGCCATGGGGCACAGGGGACGCACTTGGCTTGCTTGCATCTTGCGCAGCGCTGGAGGCTCGTTGAAGGTCGCAGGCAGTGATCACAGCGTGGCTGATCTTCTTGTAGAGTGGCTGCATATGGTTTGTGCTTCAGCAGCACTTCCCCTGCCTTGCATGGGCGCTTGACTACGAGATGCCTGCCTTTGGCCGCACTCCAGCACACTTGCAGGCCTGGAAACCCTGGTACATCATTTGACATGCTTCATGTTTGTTTTGATTTGATCTTGTCGCTATGATGGACTTGCCCTGCTATAATGAGTTGCAGAAAATTGATCTCAGGCTTGCAGCCAGCTCCAGAACCCCCATCAATCTTTTACATAAGTGAAATTATAAGCTTAGAATGTGGTTCATACCATCTCAGGCTCGAATTGGCCAGCGGCGCCTTGGCTTGCCTGCCTCGCCGAACTGGTCCCCTGCCCCGGCGTCACGGCGTAGAAGATATACTGGTACCTACTTCGTAGGTTCAAAATTCAATGAGCTGCGCTTCCAGGTAAGGAGTGAGGGGCGTTATTCAATGAGCTGCGCTTCCAGATAAGGAGATGGATCATGAGACGGTTTAGGTAGCATGCTTGTCCCGTTTTTAGGTCAAGGCGCAGGAGAGGGAGGAGCAAGGAGTGCACTTGAGGGCAGCTGGTCAGAGCGCAGCCTCAGAAACCTTGATCAGGTCCGTCTTTGAAGTGGCCAATCTCGATCAGATCCTAGGCGACCCCAGGAGCTATTTCGCCGCGCGCCCCATTGTCTGATGATAAGCATTTTCCTCAATGTTCCTGTGTTAATCTCTTTCAGAATCACTGTCCCCTACGTGACCAGCTTTGGCGAGTGCCTCTACGTTGTGGGCAGGTATTGCACAATTAGTGTGCTGCTCGATCCCCGTTGCAACAAACCCAGGAGCTGCTTGGATAGCCACGCAGTATGCATTAAGCATTAACCTACATTATTGAGTCCTCTGGTCGACTAAGCGGTTGCTCAGGGTGTCGGCACTGACAGTGCGGATGATCGATGCACAGCTGCAATGGCTGCACAAGCACACCCCAATCTATTCAATTTGGGTAATTATTCCTGACAACTGTATATCGCACATGTTGCACGATGCTGTAGCCTGGCAGAGCTTGGCACTTGGATGCTCACAAAGGGAAAGCCTTTGGAGTGGCATGAGGGGCACTTGTGGGTAACACAGCTCCACTTGCCACGCAAGGAACTCCAGTTTGAATTTAAGGTGGGAGGCTAGTAGGCTTGCCCGCATCTACCTATTATTGTGCCCTAGTCTGAAGTCCAGTCGATTATAGCAGTATGTCATTACGCGGTGGCCGAGGAGTGTGTAATTGATGCATTAATACACCGCAGCACGACACCGCAGAAAAAACGCTAGACGCGTTTTTGCAAAGCGTAGTGACACGACGTGCATAAAAGGGCCGACAATCATACAATGTCTAGAAATACATCCAGTAACATACAAGCATCTGAAGGTGATCAAATTAGAGGTACACCTTAAGAAACAGATTATGACAAAAGGTGTGTGTGTGCGTCTGTATGCGCAGACGGTGGTTGTCTCTTCCACTGGCAGCCGCTGGGAGCAAGGCAACAACAGGTACTGTGTCTGCTGGAACTTCTGTACTGCTCCATGTGTTTGCTAGAGCTCCTGTAAATTCCATACCTATTATTATTGGGGGCCAGAAAGCTAATTTGCTCCAAGCATTGAACAGTTCGAGTGTGAAACATATTCTCATGCCAAGTTTGTCATTCACAGTAATATGCTTGTAATATTGTGTCTTCTGTCAACAAATTCAACCATGATATGTCCAGGGTTGTACAGATCAGCCCTGAACTGGCAGCAGCTCCCGGAGTAGCGTGCATGGAGCTTGTGTGCAAGTTTGACACGACAGAGAGCACTGAAACAAAAGTGCTTGTCCATGCACATGCCCTTCAAGGTATGCAAAACAGCGCGTGACCTGGTAGCTGTACAGCAAATTATGGGTGTAGCTTGCACTGATGTTGATCCTAGGAGCAAAGCTGCTGCATCCTCACAAGATTCACAGTCACCAGACTAGACCCACCATAACGCATTCAGTGCCTGCAGATAACTAACTAAGAGGCGGCTGCTTGGGTCATTCTTCTTTTGTTGCAGAACCCATTGAAAGATCTAGGGCACGGCTGGAGCTGCAAGAAAACAGGCGCATGCGTTTACAGGCCTTGCTTTCAGAAGCTCAAGATGCATACCAAGATGCGCTGGCTCAGGTAAGAAAGAGCTTTCAGCTACTAGCCAACAGTTTGTGGCATGCATCCCCTCCCTCTTGTTTGCTGCTGGAGGCATTAGAAGAAAATATGGACGAAAATAGCTTTGAAAGTGAAATTAGGGTTTGATACCAGATTTGCCTGTCCAGGCCCCCTGCCATGCACAGTTTGTCCGAAGTCCACAGAGCCATACATGAATCGGCAAAAACAGTTCACATCCTTTGTGTTGCAGATAAGCAGAAGCTGGGAAAGTCGGGCTGCAGACAAGGCATATGCTATGGTGCAGGTATGTAAGAAAGACCACCCTGTTGCTGCTGGACCCGCATGATGAAGGTGCATTCATACCAAGGATGAAGTGGACAGGGAGGGAGCATGTGCAGCCTCCCGTTGTAGCTTGGTGCACAGCCAGGCAATTTGTCTGCATTAGCACAAAGTCAAATGCTAAGGCAGGGTTGCGGCTCAGTTGGTTGAAAGCAAGCTCATGTGACCTTCACCCCAAGGAAATTCCGGCCTATACCCTCAGCTTCCAGCACAGAGCTGTGACCTTCTGACATGGTGTGCCACCTTCTGACATGGTGTGCCACTGACATGGTGTGCTATCGACATGGTCTTCTGACATGGTGTGCCACCTTCTGACATGGTCTTCTGACATGGCGTGCCACCTTCTGACATGGTGTGCCACCTTCTGACATGGTGTGCCACCCACAGGAACTGGGAACAGAACTGGAGCTACTCGAGCAGGACCACACCAGCCTGCAGGTAAGTTAAGCCATGCTCCGCCGCAACCACAGGGCAGCAGTGCGTTGCACAGAGGACACAGCAATGAATGCAAACTCCAAAGCACGCCAGCTGGCCCTCATGGCAAGCGCGCAAGCTGGCTACACTGACAAGTACGCAAGCTGTCCACTGCACTGGCTGCTGCCCATCTGCAGTCCAATGTGGACCAGGCAGCAGCGCTGCTGCGGACGTGGAAAGAAGGCAGTCTTGTGGAGCTCCCATACGAGTCAGGCAAAGTGAGGCAGGCTGGCATTGGGGGCATGCGTATGGGGTGCAGCATGCATGGCTGCGTGCATAAAGCGCGTCTGGCTAAGCATTGCCTCACACACACACACACACACACACACACACACACACACACACAAACACACACACACACGCATGCACACATATACACACTCTCTCTTGCTTGTGCCGATTAGAGGTCATCTAGTAAGTTTGGACAAGTTACGGCGTGAATGTAGCTTGCGTTAGTAAGAGAATATGATAGGAAGACTACTTTGCAAAATTGAAGCTGTTGACAACTTTCTCATCATCATGGAGGTCCTTATCCTCCCCTGTGCATGCCTCCTGTTCTATGAGTTTACATGCCAGTGCATATTTGCCATGGACTCAAGCATTTGCATCACTGAAAATTTGGTGGGAGGAAACTATATGGTTCCATGATAAATAGCCAGACAGGATGTCACTGCCTCTATGATTGTTTTTGGTTGGACCAGTGTCCCATTTCTTGATCTGCACTGGGACAGTAGGCCCGCCTGCTGTAGAAATGGGGGCTCCTTATTTTG
>LFCJ01003763.1_pt1 | contig 11130 bp, 6 predicted proteins | sample 643141 | NCBI WGS metagenome assembly LFCJ01 (sample SAMN03766243, study PRJNA286221) | soda lake metagenome | biome: soda lake; feature: Kulunda steppe; material: water; isolation source: sample B1-Br-g2 brine of Lake Bitter-1 | place: Russia: Kulunda steppe | collected 2010-07 | reverse complement strand
TAGCAAAATTAATCCGACAGTTATTAGCAAAGCGATAAGCATAGTCAAAATCGTGCCGCTTAGCCCTGATGCTATCGATGAGCTGGACTCTGCCATCTTGGATTACTTCCTTGAAGGGCGACCTGCTTAACCCTGGGGCAAAGCGACTCCAACTGAAGTCTACCGAGCTCTCGACGATCGCGGTGTTCTCTCAGAACTGGGTAATCCAGTTCGTCAGACGATCCAAAACCGAATTCAGCGACTCGCACTTGCTGGCCACTTAGAAAACAAGTACGACTCTGGTTGCTACGAGTTCGTTTCTGACCCGCGCGAAACTCGAAACGAGAAATGAGTGCTCGGCTGCGCAATTAAGTTGACACGGTTTGTGTCATCCGATGATTGCATGGAGATCGCTGTTTGGGGCTTGTTCGGAAGTGGGGGCGCAGAGGTCAATCTGTAATCTACTGTTCTGGGTGAATCCATTATGAGTTCTCTGGCAAGTCCGACAGCCATTCTAAGACGGTCTGCTCAGCGCCCTTTGATTGTGGGATCGGATCACCGTTGCCTAGCAACATTCGTTCCTCGTCAGTTTCCACGGCAAGTTCGACAACATCCGCCTGCATAGCATTCTCAATACGTCGCTCATGGGTTACCTCTGAACCACTCCCACCAGCATATCCACAGACAAACTTCAGACTCTGCCCCTCTTCAGGAGTCGCCTCACTAACCATCACCTCAAACAACGGGTCTCCTGGTAGCAAAAGCCTGATCGAGGGATACGACTCTGCAACCCGGGGTGTGAAAGTTACAACTACGCCTGTCCCGCTACCAAGCTCTCCTTGGGCAGTTTCGCCAAGCGAGTTAGGGACTGCTACCTCATTCCCGTCCGGTACCTCAATCACATAGGCATCGTCCACGACGTCGTCGAACTCGTCAGCGCGGTCGTGATTCCGGAGCGAAGTGAACATCCAACCGGCTTCTTCGATTTGCTCGCTTTGGGTGAACAGCGTTTCAATTGTCTCCAGACTCACCAACGGTTCGTACTCCTGGTCACCTGTTCCGATCTCTTCGAACGCTGGGAAGCAGTACGGTTCCCACCCGTCAAGTCCGGCACTTTCGATGATTTCTGATCGAGTCACCGCCTCTTCAGACTCGCTCTTCAGTCCGGTCTCCTCGGCTTTCTCCTGTGCTTGTTTCGCCCGCTCATCTGCCTCATTGATCACCTGTTGAGTAGCCTCATCCGGATCTTGGTCATCTGCGCTCCCCATGACGGCTTCTTTGATGTCCTGCTCAATACTGTTCAGCACCGGACGCATCGGCCCAACGACATTCTCAAACAGCTGTAGACGGCCCTCAAGTTCCTCGTAGATATCGCCGTCAATGCTATCCTTGTAGGCATAGTTGATGATCTTCACAACCTCGTTTTTCTGCCCAATCCGGTCAATCCGTCCGATACGCTGTTCGACACGCATTGGGTTCCAAGGCAGGTCGAAGTTGATCAGGGCGTCTGCTGTTTGGAGGTTCAGACCTTCGCTTGCACTGTCCGTACAGATGAGTATATTCGTATCACCATCGGTGAAATCCCGCTTGATTGCTTCCTTCCCGACATCCACCCAGTCATCCGTATTTTCATCGTACTGCATTCCACCCCCGCCGCTGTAGGTCCCGACGTTCGGATGAGTGTCGGTGAGGGTTTCCCGGATGTGTTCGAGCGTGTCGTGGTACTGGGTGAAGATGATGATGTTGTCACGTGCGTTCTGTCGTAGCGCACGAATGTCCCGACGGAGCTGGGCAACTTTCGGGTCGGTGTGCGCCTGCTTCAGATCGTCTACAAACTCTTGAAGTGCAGCACGTTCGGCTTGAACTACGTCCGCTGCACCACGACTGGATGGCTGATACGCATCCAGAGATGCTTGTCCGACAGCCTCATCGATGGTGGCTTCAGTGACGCCTGTGTCCTTGCTGAGCTCGGAAACTTCCTCAGTAATGTCCTCGACTTTCTCATCGAGCTTCTCCATCCGCCGCTCCAAACTTTGTCTGATCGCGTGGAGACTACTCGTGAGGCGCTGACGGTAGGTCGTCATGACGAACCCCAACGCCAGTTTTTCTTTCCCGGTCAGGACCTTCTGCGACTGCTTGTACGTCTGGTCGATGTACTTTTCAACCTGTTCGTAGAGTGGCTCTGCTTCACCAAGATCGATACGCTTGGTCTCAACGTCACGCGTCGGCACAGTGTCTGTGAGCAATCCGAGTTCTTGACACTTCTCCAAAACCGCACGTGTATTTCGGAAAATTCGTGATTGGACTGGCGTCGCCCACTGCGAGGCGTCTACGAGTGCTTGCCACTCAATGGGGCCGCAGTCGAACATCAGCGAACGAGGATCGTCGAACCGCGACGATGTTTCCCGAACCCCGACGAGTTTCTCCAGCGCTTTGCGCTGCTGAATCGACGCTGTGTCCGTCTCTTCAATCAGTCTGGATGCTTGGTCGTCGTAGCCAGGGTTCGACGTGAGGTGTTCATGAATGAGTTGACCGAAACGTTCGATTCGCGGGCGACCTTCGTCTTCCTCTAAATCGAGTTCTTTCTGGAACTGTTGCAGGACTTGTTGCTGGCCGTCAGCAACCGTTTGGTAGCTAGTGCCGACAGCAGTGAGGGCGTTGTCGAGTGCACGGCGGGTTTCGAAGAATTCGACGAAGCGGTCTTTGTCGTTCCATCCCGTGGGGAGATCACAGAGACGGAGGAGGTCGTAGAGTTCACCGACGTTGAGTTGCATTGGCGTCGCAGTCAGAGCGTACAGGCACTGCGAGACGTCCTCAGCTTGGCCGAGAAGGTCGTAGAGCTTCGTGGTTTCGCGCGCACTGTGGGCTTCGTCTACGACTGTGAGATCCCAAACGTCTCCGCTGACGTGTGGAGCGACGTGAGATTGGTTGTTCTCACGGCGTGCGGTGTGCCACGACTCAATCACGACCGTTGGTTCGTCCCTGCTCGTCACGAACGAACCAATCGGTGTATCTTCCCACGAATCAGCATCAACACTCCCTGTAGTGGGAATACGATTGTCCTGTGGGCTACCGAGCGGCCCGACCATGTAGTCGCCGCCGTAGGTACTTTCATGGTAGTACGCATGGATGTTGAACCGATCAAGAAGTTCGTCCTGCCACTGCTGAACGAGCCCAGCAGGAACCAAAAACAAGGCATTCTCGACAGCACCCGCTTGCATGAGCCGGGAAAGTGTTAGACCAGCTTCGATGGTCTTGCCGAGCCCGACCTCGTCGCAGAACAGTAGATTGTTCGGGTAGATGCTGACGGCGGTATCAGAGATCGTGCGTTGGTGAGGCCAGGGTGTGACGGTGCTGATTTCTTCGGCGAGGTGTACCCCGCCGGGTGTTCGACCAGCTAGTGTGACGGCGGCGGCAGTGTCGGACTCCGGAGCGATGGTGTGCGGCTCGTGGTTTCGAACCCGTTCGACGTGCTTATCGAGGGATTCGTCTGTGTCTTTCCACTTGATGAGGTCTTGCCGTGCGGCTTCATCCAGTTCATAGACATCGACAGATGGGTGGAAGCCGTTCCAAAGCGCGTTGAATGTGGAGACATCCTCCTCAATGTATTTCGCCTCACCGCGGTTCCAGGAGCGGTGGACTTTGAATCGCTCGTAGTTGTACTGCCAGGCGCTGAGCGTCTCATTTACGCTGCCTTCGAAACTGAGTTTGTTCCCGTCTTCATCCACGCCGATACCGAGCTTCGGATGGAAGAGGCCATCACCGCCTTTCGGATCACCGACCTTGATTTTGAGATCACCGCGGTCAAGCAGGGTAGCAATGATAGTGAGTTGTGACTCCACCCACGGTTCCAGAGGTTCATCAGCATCGGGGAAAATCGCCCCTTTCTCCCGTTTTTGCAGGTCAGCCCCAGCAATTACGCGAACTGTCCCACCAGTCTCAAGAAGGGAGTCAACGCCTTCGAGCGCATGCGCTAGGCTCCGTAGACTGAGGTATCCAGCGAGTCTGTCGTACCGGATGACCTCCTTGAGGAATGGGCGGTAGAACGTCTCCATGAGAGTCCGGTTGCTCCGGAACTCGCTCTCGTACACCGGCTCCCAGTGGACGTCCTGTAGTGACATTACTGGTGGTCACCGAGTTCGGTCTGTCTCTCTTCGCCGGACATGTCGATGTGATCGAGGTTGATGTCTAGGTAGTCTCCAGTTTCACCGGAGACAAGATTCACAAGGATTTCCCGCATCTCTGAATCGCCGGGAAGAACTTCCAGAAGTGCGGTTACAGTAGCTTTTAGGTCTTCGTTCGATTTGAGGTCTCTATCTGAAATCCACTCCCAGGCAGCACGTGGGCCCTCCCGATCGTAGACATGCATCGCTGCATGGACCGAGTCAATGGTGTAGGTGAACCGCGTATCCGTCGGGTCTACGGGATACTTCCGGGAGGAGGGGTTGTCGGCGCTGTCGCTCTTTAGAAGAACGATGTCTTGGACACGCCCCTCATGATTCTTTAGGACGATGTCTTTCTTACTTTTCCCCCATATTTTTGTCGAACTCTTGATGCTATCAATGTCAACATTTGCTGCCACACCGAGCTGCCGAGCTTCATCATACGGAATCGTATCATTCTCGTAAATTAGCCAGGAGAGGATATACCAGCGAGTAAGCGAATCAATCTGGTCAAGTCCTTCAGTCTTCAGGAAGCGTTCAGCGAGTACACCGGTCACTGCTTCTCGGGCCTCGCTGAGTGCCTCCCGCGGACGAATTTCTTCGCCCTTCTTGTTGACGACAGGGTATGATTCTGCGTATTTTTGGAGGGTTGGACCGTAAGCAGCAATTGCAGTATCTGTCTTCGAGATGTTGTATCCGGAGTCGAGAATCTGTTCGGCCCGTTTCCGAGCAGCTTGCCGGATATCATCTTGAACATCTTCCCAGAGTGTGCGCTCTGATGAAGCAGTTCCTTCTTTACGAGCGACAAGCAAAATTGAACTGTCAGCGCTAGCTTTCCCTTGCATCCCTACCCTGTCCTTCATTTCTGTCTTAACAGGGTGAGTCGCTGTAATTGTGAAGCCAGACTTGATTAGTGCAGTTGTTAGTGTATCCCAGGCGTCCATTTCACGGTGAGTGAACATCACCGTCATCACCCCACCTGAACTCAGAAGAGTATGCACTTCTGTGAAAATCTCTTGCATTTTCTCTTCGTAATATTCATCCGAGAGTTCTTTCTGGCTTTTTTCACCGGAAGTCAGCTCCCGGAAGCGAGCGGGGTTCGCCACAGCCTCGTCATCTTTGTTAGTCAGTTTTGAGTCGAACAACCCCGGATAAATCTTGCCGAGGTACTCTTTCTGTATCACATAGAACACGTCAGACAACTCGCCGTACATGATGCTGCTGTAGTACGGTGGATCGACTACAGCGACGTCAACACTCCCCGGAGACCAATCCTGGGCCATGTCTGCCGCATCACCATTTCTAACTTCTGTAGGTCCTGGTTTGTCGATGTAACCCACCAACTCCTCGTACGAATCAATAACTTGGTCAGTGCGTCGGATGTAGCTACCTCGCGGTGCAGAGAGGTTGTTGTCACCAGACATTTTCTTCAATGCGAAATTGTTCTCGGTGAAGATCTTATCTGTGTACCCTCTCGCATCAAACCACTGACTCAAGCGGCTATTGAAACTCAGAGCGCGGCTGGAGGCTAATGAAAGGAGCGTGAGAATCGCTTTCGCCTTCTGGTCGGAGTATTCAGATTGAATTTCAGGAACGACCTCCCGGTATGCTGCTAAGTACTCGTAATGGACTACCATCTGTCGGGGAGTGAGAATATCACGCCATTCTTCCATCCCGTAATTCCGCATCTCGTCCGTCTTCTGTCCGCTAGGGATCGGCTCAGCTAGGAAGTCCATCATCTTGAAGTCAGACCCAACGCGCTCCCTAGCTAATTCAAGTCCTTTCTGATCGACCTCTGAGCCTGCACGGAACTTCCGTTCCCCTGCCGGCGATTCATAATTAACACCGTAGATGCTGTACTTGAAATCGTCTTCTCGGATCTTTGTCCGAATTTCTTCAGTACTAGCAACAACACCACAATGGGGGCACTCTGCGTCTCCTCTACTCACAGGTCCATCGTTTGGGTCGAAATCAGTATCTGTGTTCTGGACTTTGACATACTCGTATTCGACCTCGCCGTTATCGTATTTCGGATGGATCGCGTCACCACCGTTGCTAGTTTTATTCAACCACCATTTAACAACAAGAGGGATGTCACCACCACAGGAATCACACCGGATGAGGTACGTCATTGCCGAGTTGAGGATCTCCCGGCCGGGTTCCTGAGTGGGGTAGTATTGTGAGATATTATCTTTGGCCTGTTGGTGTATTTCGTCTCTCCACTCGTAGATCTCGGGGGTGACAGATCCCACGTTTGGAACAAATTCCAGAGCAACCTTCATTATTACAGAAGGAACGGGGTTGAGTTCGTTGGCACGCGTGGGGAGTCCATACCGCATCGATTCGAAGGGGATTATTCCCCTTCCGGCCGTCGGGTCCAGGATCGTCGGGAGACTGCCACCCCAAGATTCCCGAACCGTTTCATGTAAGTCGTCGATCTCGGTTTGGGTAGGGGAAACCGTGTTCGGGTTCGGATAACCGTAGTGGTCATCGATGGTCCCACTTGACTTCTTCTGAGAGAACTTCTTCTCTAGGTACTCTGCGCGGCCCTCAGTGAGTTCCTTTGGGCCGATTTGCATGAGTTTGAGTAAATCGTCACTACTGGTTTCTCCGGGCAGAATGGACCCTAATACGGCTAATCGGGAGGCAGGAGTAGGTCTTGCCGCAAACCATTTGTGGAGGTTCCTGAGAACATGACCCCTTGGCGGTGTCATGTCTTTCTGACTTTCAATGTCAATCGCAGTCAGTGGGAGCTGTCCTTCGATTGCCACCTCTTCTGGGGTGACATGATCTTCTTCAGTGGGAGGATTCTGTGTCATTGTTTACTGGATGTGGTCTGCAAGTAGCACTCTGAGAGCTTTGCTACCACTCGGCGACGACGGCGAGCGGGCTTTTGCGTGCCAGTAGTAGCACTCACCAAGACTCATCTGGTCAATGCCTTTCGCTACCTCACGGAGTCGATCCCGTCGGCGCATGGGTTTCATTGCGCGAAACGCGATTGACAGACGAACGCCAGCACCCTCAGGGAGACTGACACTCGCTGGATTGCCAGTACAGACGATTTCGGGATCGAGTTCAATTTCTCGGAAGGTTGACTCAATGAGACAACTCACCTCGCTGAATGCACCTCCACGCAGAGTGGCGATGCGAATTGCACACCACCCTTCCCAATCGTACGGTGTGTCGTCTGCACCTGCGAGTTCGGATGGCGACTGCTCACCGACAATTGCATCATCCAACTCGCACACTGAGACATTCACAGACTTGTGCGCGCGGTCAAACCGCTCCTGTCTGGCAGTAGCTATCTCTTGTGGAGCAAGCTCGTAAAGTGTGATTTCGTGTTTATCATCGACTCGTTCACGCGTGAGCACGAACGTAGGCCGATTGCCGTGTGCACCAGTAGTGAAGGCGAACGAGTTCCCCTCAGCCAGTCCTTGGCTCATCTCTGCGTCACCTCGCTGGATTCAACGACGCGAATCTGGGTGTGCATCGTGACGGTGAACGCGTTATCCACTGCGAGGAGTTCGTCCAGAGCATCGAACGTGTCTCCGTAGAGCCGATCATCTCCCTTGGCGAACTCAATGGAGAACTCCGCTTCAGCAGTCCTCCCTCCATCCGGGTTCGAGAGGTCTTCTGGCTCCATGTTGAACCGGAGGTGGTTGGCGAACACACTGGGACTTCCCTCAAAGTCAACCTTGAACTCGGATTGCGAGCCCGCGCCGTCGTTGGCCTCGTAGTCGAAGTCCATCGTGGTGGCGTCCGCGAAGTCATCGGAGTTGCTGAGCTTGTTTGCGGTGAACCACGCACCCTTCCACGCATCTGCCCCATCGAGATGAATCCATACCCCCTCGACAATTGGGGTTAGTTCATCCGGGTGGCCACTGTACTCCTCACGGGCGCTGGTGAGTTGATCGGCGATGTCAGCGCGCATCTCTTGAAGCGCACGCGAGACGTGCGCAGGCTCAGAAGTGCGGACTTCGATGAGTTCGCTGAACAGTTCGGGCTCATCATCGTCGTCACTCGAACCACCATCGTCGCCGCCGCTCGTCCCTTCATCGTCGCCGCCCGTGGTCCTATCGTCCGACTCTTCGTCCTCTTCCGGCTCTTCCCACTCGATTTTACTGCCGATATCCGCGACCAGATCGTCAATCGACTTGTAGAGCGTGTGCGACTGTGAGAGCTTGATGTCTTGGTAGCTCACCCCCGTATGAAGGTTCTGCGCATCACTGAGGTCGTGTTCATCCGACGTGAGCGACGCCCCATCGGTGTAGTATCCAGTGTTCTGTTCGTCGTCCCAGTACGCGTAGCTATCTTCGGTAATGAGACGAGCAATCGTCTTCCGAAGGGGGATGGGTGACAAGAGAATCTCGGCGTCTTGACGCTTCCCGAACTGCTCTTCGACAGCCCGCGTGGTCATCGACGTCGCACCGACGTTCCAGATCGTTGCTTCGAACCAATCAACGCCGTACGCACCTTCGCCCTCTGGGATGATCGCACCGGCTTCATCGAGCTTTTCGATAACACTCTGGTGAATGGTGCTGTCGGTCGTGACGTTCCGGTGTGCGAGCCCGTCCTTTGTGGGGAAGTACAGGTGCGTGTACGCCTTCTTGATGTCCTGATCGAGTGTGCCTTTTGCGCTGTCGAGACGCTCAGATAGCTTGTCTTGTTGCTCCGTGTTGAGCTCGTACTGATCGCCGAGGTTGTTCTGGATGTGTTTGATGGCGGCGACGCGCTCTGCGGTCCGCTTCGCATCAGTGACGTCGTTCGCGCTTGCCGCAAGGAAGACAATGTTGTTCTTGTACACTCGGGGTGTCTTCTGCCCACCGCTCGATGATGCCGTGTTCTTGAACAACGTTTGGATGCTCTCCGGAACGGTCTCGTAATCTGTGATGGTGACCGTATCGAAGTCCATCACGCACAGATGCGCTTCGTCAGCCTTATCCGGAATTTCGTGTGGTTCTTCCGGCCCGACAATCACATTGAGACTTCCCTGCCCGAGTGCTTCGTCAAGGGCTTCTTCGAGATGTCGTCGTGCGAGGCCGTCTTGCAGCTGCTCAACAACGGAATCGATGAGTTTTGTTAGGTTCGGCTCCGACTTGAACTGGATCTTCTCTCCATTGTCTCCGTGAAGGAAGAAACACGCAGATCGCCGTCCCTCGCCCAGGAGGTTATTGAGTGCATCGTCGTAATGCGCCAGTTCTACCTCAGGGTTGGCGATGGCATGTCGTAGTGGGCGGCGTGTGGTTCCTCGCCCGTCAGCGCCTTTGACGATACTCTTCCAGAGGATTGTCGTAGTGAGTTGTGTGCCGAGCGGCGGGTGACCGTTCTTGACCCAGTTGCGATCCTCTTCCTCTGCGTTCGCTGTTCCATCTTCGGAGTAGATGTCGGCTTTGATGGCAGCCTCGAAGTCCATGTCTACCGATGAGAACAGCCGGAGAAGCGTCGAGCGGACGTCTCCATCGGAGGGATGCAGGTCGAACAGGCGAACAAAGTGCCGTTTCTGGTTGTCGGTCTGGTGCTGCCAGAGTCGATACACGGCGCGCGAGAGGAGTTTTAGTGCACCACGAGTGCGCTGGAACGAGGGAAGTGAGTCGAGCTCCTCGGTGAGTGTGTCGATGACTGTAGGGTGAATTGGGTAACTGTCTTCGAGCCGATCCCGGTTCTCTGGATTTGATGCAAGATCGGGGAAGGAATCCCGGTCACCTGTGTAGAAAGACGCGTAGGCGTCTACAGTTGCGTCGCGGCCATCGCCATTAATGCTCTCGAACAAGCGGTGTCGAAGGACGGCAGCAATCTCGTTATCTTCGGTCGGGGTGATGGACCCTTCAACACGGTCACTGATACTGTTGAATTCCGAGATGGACTCGGAGACAAGGCCGCGGACGTCCTCGGCTTGGTCAGCGAAGGCAGTGTCTGCGATGCTGAGGACAACGGTGACCTTGTCGTTGTTCTGCGTCGCGGACAGCAGCGACATCAGGAAGGTGTTCGTCTGTTTGGAGAGCGTTGAGTCACCGATCTCGACGGCAGCGGCCTGTTCGAGGTAGGCAGCTATCTCGTCGATGAGAATGAGCGAGGGGTTGTCATTCCGCTCGAAGAGTCGTTCGAGTTTAGTGGTGCCCGGTGGAGTACGGTTTTCGTCGTTTTCGCGGAGGAACTCGTAGCCTTCCCGTCCGAAGAGTTGGTAGGCCATTTCGCCCCACATTGTCTTCGTTGCAGGCGCGTCGGAGTCATCGTAGTTCGAACGGGCATCTTCGGCATCGACGTGAGTGCCAACGAAGACCGCGGTGTTCACGTCGAGTCCGAGAGCAGCAGCATCGGTGTACTCATCTGCAATCTCCTGATCTTCGATGAAGTCGGAGAGGTCGGGGACAGCACTCGGAGATTCAGCGAGGTGGTAGGCAGCGATTTGGTTGTGGGTCTTACCGCCACCGAAGCTGGTGTCGAGACGGAGAATGCCGTTCGTGCCGGTGTAATCGTTGTTGTGTGCGCCGACGAAGCGGGTAGCAAGGCGAGTGAGAAGTTCCTGGAGACCGGTGGTAGGGTAGGTTTTCTCGAAGAAGAGATGTGAGTCGGCGTAGACATCGGGTGCGTCGCTACTGTGTGCGACGTCTGCAAGGCTAGCTGCGAATTGGTCTTCGGCGAGTTCTCCAGTGAGTACGTCCTGTCGTGGCGTGCAGGTCTCGAAGATTGGCGGGAGGGTTTGTTGCTGACTCATTTGTTACTCACGCTCCTTGAGCAGGGATTTGATGACAGAATCGTAGGAGGAGTGTTCTTCTTCCTCCTTGATTTCATCAAGTTGGTCCTTGGTCCAGTCGTGGACCTTGATACTGGGCATACTTGATGATTAGATGATAGTGTTAAATCCTTTTCCCTAGAGTGTCTTATTAGTTAACTCGTAGTGATCCAGGCCGACACTCACATGGGTATCTATGTGATTCCGACACAGCGATAACGTACGCAGACGTGAGCAGTACTTGCCGGCTGCACC
>LFCJ01003762.1_pt1 | contig 11131 bp, 18 predicted proteins | sample 643141 | NCBI WGS metagenome assembly LFCJ01 (sample SAMN03766243, study PRJNA286221) | soda lake metagenome | biome: soda lake; feature: Kulunda steppe; material: water; isolation source: sample B1-Br-g2 brine of Lake Bitter-1 | place: Russia: Kulunda steppe | collected 2010-07 | reverse complement strand
TTCTAATGGGTGTCCATTATCTCTATGATTATCAGGCGTATCAAATCTTAATCTATTTTGAATAATATAATTTCGAGGGTCGCCTGATACATTAACAGCTTTAACTAATTCAATAATTTCATCATTTTCAAAATAATCATCTACGGTAACATCATTTCGTAATTCATCTGGAAGGTTTTTAGGTGCATCAATTGTGTTTGTAAATAATACCCCATAATCCTTGAATCCATCTTCACCGTTTTCATCATATAAATCTGTGGGAAGATGTTTATTTTGAGAATAAAATTCAACGTCGTCATTATTATGAGTGAAAAAATGTACGTCACTACGTGTTTGTAAATGTTTAATTACATCACTTGGTACCTCACGTCCTTTGTATTTGAACCATCCAGTATCTGGTTTAACTTCAAACATATATTATTGTACGTGTTAGAAGTACTTATAATTTAATAATTTGTTTCAAAAATATTGTTGTATAATATGTTATAATTTATAGTAATATAGTTTTAAGTCAATACTATAATTACGCTGTTAAATATATTTTTATAATTATATCCGTGATTAATTTTCATATTCTGATACTTTATATCCAATGATGAATCCTATCATTAGTACACTTGCAAGTGTTGTTCCTGAAATTAAATATGCTCCTATCATGATAATCAACCCAATTGCTCCACTTGTTCTTCCAAACATATTTTAATATTATATCGTTATATATATAAAAATTTTGATTTTGTGCTATATTACGTTACATGGGGTCATTTGTAATGTAAAATAAGTAAATTTAGATTATCATAAAATATTTATTTTTACTAAAGATAAATTATGTATGTATTAATAATTTAAATCGTATTATGTTCTATCCATGCACGTTCCAATTCTTGAGGGGAATTTGCTATTTTTAATTTCGTGACATTAGGGCTATTCCATGAACAAGCATTGTGTAGCATAGTTCGATTTACAGTCGTATTTTCTAATCTAAATTCAGGAATATCAAATATACCTAATTGATATATACAATGTTGAAATTCTTTATTTGTATCTAAAATTTTATGTGGTTGCGCAATATTTCTCCGCATCATCTCATTCTGAGATTCTTTTTTCGGTTCAATTCGAATAGCTGTGTATTTATTATCTGTAAAATGTTTAATACAAACTATATCAGTCCTATTAGATTTAGAAGCCATATATTCTAACCTCCCAGAATCATCATATCCAATAGTATCTTGAGGGTTTCTTCCTTGTTTAAAATCTGTGTAAATTTGTGATATATTCAAGGCCATATTTAGTGATTAGATTGCTATCCTAAAAAGTACTTGGTTTTAATTATTCCACTTCAAACTACCATTTTGATTCATTTTCGGAATTATTATTTTAAATTTATGAGAAGATGTTTAATCTAAAAGCTAGAGCCGAACAATCAGGAACGAGAATTTTTCCAACGAATAAACAAATGCATGTTAATCAAACAAGTGATACAAAAGTATTTAGAAAAGATGAATTCGAAAATAATTAATCATATTTAACTGTAACCTGTGGTTTTTCATTAGCTCTTTTTCGGACAATAAACCAATCATAATATGCTTTTGGGTCATTTGCGGCAGAAACTAAACCAATGCTATCTAATTCAAGCCCTGATTCTTCATATACTTCATTTTGCATTTCTCTCTCGTACCCGGTTTTAATTATGTTATCACCATCATATTCCATTGTAACAATTTTGAAATTATCATATGATGACCCTGTACTCCCTCCAATAACTTGTCCATAATCAATTATTTCCGTGGCTGTTGTATCTGTGTCTGTATATTCATTTTCCGTCCAACCAACAAGTGACTCATAATTATTATTTCCTGCCCCTTCATAATCATTTGATGTCATTGATGCATATAATTCGTATTCACTATCCGATTTCGGGATAAATCCTATACCCATACCATCATCGTCATCTGTTTTTGTACTTATTTCTGATATAAATCCATTATTTTCCAATTCTTCGTCATCTTTTGTGTCTATGTATATATTATGCCAATCACTATTACTTTCATCTGTTTCTAACTGTTCGTCTGATGTATTCCATATAAATCTATTTCCACTCCCTCTATTATATAATAAATGTTCATCCGTCCAATCATCACTACTATCTGAAGAAAAATCATCAAAATGATTGAATACAGTCTTACCATCACTCTTATTTGATATACCAGAACCAAATCGAACCTTAATATTTGTAATTGAATCTTCATATAATTCATTTACATTGACCCAAATTTTTGCAGATTCATCTTCTACATAATCTTCAATCCAATATGATAATTCTGAATCTTCTTGATAAAATTCAAGGTTACTAAAATCAGACTCCATTATACTTGTATGATTTAAATTAATTAATGTCTGAAAGTTCTTTAATACTGTAGAGTTTGGATTTTCAATTTCAATATCTAATTCATCTAATCCGGCCCCTAATTCTATGAAAAAACTTTCAGATGACTTCGTTGATTCAATTATATCTTCATTTTTAAGTTCAACTTCCAAATCAATATCTGTCTTTTCTAGTTCTCCATCATCTGGTATATTGAAATCATCAATAGAAATATCATCGTTTTTTAATAAATCTATACTTATAATATCATTATATTCTCCTTCAGAATCTAAATATACATCTTCATTGTATATATTTACATTTTTGTCATTTACAATTGAATTTATATTTATATTAATTTTTTCTTCAGATGGAAAATTAAATGTTTTTATTTTTGTATCTAAATCTACTATTAAAGAATTAAACTCCCCATCCTCTGTTAATAAACGCCCATTCTCAGGAATTGTAAATTTATTAATTTGAGCTTCAGCCGAGGTATAAGATTTATTCATTAATGTAACTGAACCTATACTACCCAAACCAATGAGAGATAAAATATAATTTCGTCTATTCATTTATATATATATAAATATATCTCAATGACTATATATTTCATCATAAAATAGTCTAAAAATAGACTATATCTCGCCGTTAACCATCATTTCGAAAATCGCTTCCATATTTTCAATTTCATAGATGGTCGTCCGTTCGATAAGTTCTCCAAGCGGTTCTAACTCATCTTTGTCGTAGCCAGCATCTCTCAGCATTACGTAACCGTCATACAGGACATCTTCTTGGCTACAATTCCAGTAGCAATCATCTCTTGTTACGTTCTTTTTGTCTTTCTTTGCTTTTGCTTCAATATACGGATTTTCTCTATTAGTAACGCTCATTTGTAATCACTCACGCTAGCATTTTTATATGCTAACGTGAACGATAATTATCTTCAACGGGATTTTTCAACATATTATATAGAAAGACCGTTGTAAATATAAAACTTACGAAAAGCGTGTATTTATATGCGTATTAAGCGAATATGGAATATATGAATAAATTAAGTCATTATATTAAATTAGTTATTGTTCTATGTATGTTGGCTTTTCAATATTACTTTGGACACAGTTTGCAACTTTTTCGTAATTAAAGTTTTATTAATATACCAAAACATATATTATTATATAAAATAATTTTAATATATGAGTTTGAAATTTTTTACACCCTCAGATTTGGAAAAATATTACGATAAAAAATTTGGTAATATATCTCCAATAGACAAACCATTAGATAAATACATGGCTGGACATTCTAAAACAAAATGTAAAAAGTGCGGGAATAAGTTATCTGTTACATGTGGTTATTCCAAACAAAATTCAAGAAAAAATCCAATAGATGCATTTATTGATTATGCTTATTGTGATAGCTGTGAATTGGCTCATACAAGAGCTAGAAAAGTTGTTAATATTCCAAATAATGCATATGATTATCAATGTAATCATAAACGCATAGATGAACGAGAAGAATATCTTTGTAAACATTGTAATCAAAGACATTTATTTACGGTTCCTGATAGTGAATACAAAATATCTGAACCGGTACTTACATCATATGAAAGTATTACGGTACCATGTGAGTGTGGCGAAACGGTATATATGAATAATATTAAATTTCCTGATACAAAGAAATGTTCAAATTGTAGTCGAAATTATGAATTTAATGTATATGACGTAGATATGTAAATTAATTTTACTTTTTAATTGAATGTAATAATATCAACTTATTTAACGGATATGCGTATATAATTATATATGGTATCTATAAAAGATATTCCACACGAATGGGAATTAAAAAATGACAGTAATCAAAATATTAATACTGTAGCGGATTTAGAACGTATACTAATAAATGATATTACAAATAAAGTTTTTTATTATAATAATGAAAATAAAATTAAAATTATATACCGATGTTTGAGTAAAGATTGGTGGGTTATATCAATGAATGATGATACAGAAAATAAAATTTTTGATGATATACATAGTGCATTAAATAATTCAATAAAACGAATGGAATAGTTTAATTCTGTTACTAAATATATACTACACCCACATTTTTCCTCTTGCAATCCTATCAAAAATTTTTAATAAAAGAATATTATTTCGTTCCCATTTATCCGGTGTTACAGATATTAAATTTCCATTTAAATCTGATATTTTCTCAAGTTTACAATAATCTAGTTTATTTAAATTATTTTCAAAACCAATAAATAAACTATTCATAATTTTGTGAGATATGTCTACAATTTCACCGTTTATGATACGTTCTAAATTTATATCTGTATGATTAATTTCTTTTGATGATTGTATAATCGACGTTATTATATGTCTCTGAACATAATTAAATTGAACAAAATCAATTTTTACCATTAATATATTAATATTAATCCAAACATATATATTTATATGTATTAATCATATACCAAAATATATAACCAGTAAAAATAATATATTTGTATGTCCAATATATCTGACCCACCAAACTGGGATAAAAAAAGCGTAAATATATCTAGTGACATACAATCTGAATTATTTGAACTATCTAGAATTGGTTTTGAAGATAATTTAAAATCAATGATAAGTGAATCAGAAAAGTTAAATTATAGTATTTTAGGATATGGTTCTGGAAGATTAGTTGTAACTTCAGAAAAACTACCAGATAAAACTGTAGCTAAAATTGCTCGATTGCCAAAAGGAAATATGTTTAATAACAATGAAGCATGGACTTATGAAAAAACAACAGAGGATGAAATTAGACCATATTTAACACCCGTATTACAATCAGATAATAGAACAGGAAGATGGCTTATAGCTACGAAATGTGAATCTGGAAATAGAAATACCGTGTTAGAATTAAGAAAAATATTAGATTATTATAATGTAAATTATGACAAAATCGAAATCGTTAAACCTAATGTCGGTACGTATGGTGATGCACCATGCATTATTGATTATGATAATTTATTATAAATTATAAAATTCAAGTGAATATTTATTTCCACATTCAATATCCATATGATTATGATTAGATAATCCTTTTATTTCAGCTTTTCCTCGGCCATACTGTGGCATAGCAGCACCAGTTATTGATTCTCCACCTGTTAAACTATATGCCCATTCGCTTGGACCTTCCGCCCAAATAACAGCCCAACAATCCCGTTTATATTCGTTCGGACTTTTAAGTATGACGCTAGATTTAGAATATCCACTAACGTCGGCATAATGTTGTAGATATTTATGTACTTTTTTTGCTGCTCCGGCGGCGGATTTATAATCTTCAATGTTAATTTGGTCTGGGTATTCAGACATATATGGAGTTACAACAAATAACCATATATAATTTATGGTTTAAATTAATCACATATTATTTTGTCGTTGAATTGCTCGGATGACGGAACTATTTGAGTAGTATTCTTCATCAGAAATGAGAACAGATGCATAAGTCGGTCTATTTCTCATTTTACGATTTACTTTATCCCATTCAATTTCAAAACCATAATATAAACTTGTTTCAACGGGGTATGGTCCACTCCAAGGCCATGTAAGTTCCATAACTTGATTATCAATTTCTACCCACGCATGTTTATTAGGTAAACCACCATACTTAGGAATTGCAATGCCTTCACAATAAGATATTCTCTCATTATTAATATCTGTTTGCGCCCGTAAAGCTAAACAAGAGAGAAACGCTGTTTGATAGCAAGCTTGTGTGTTTCTATCCTCTTCGTCTAAAATATCATATGCTTGTTTCGTGATTTCTTCTAAGGGATTTTTACTTCTCCAATTTCCTTTTTTAATAAACAATATATGAGATTTAACGCCATACTTATTATATAAATATTTTGATGTGTTAACTATGTGTTTTGCCCGGTCTTTTTGCGATTGATTATCTAAATCATCAATATTTATATTTAAATCAATATTATTAATTGATTTAATCGCTTTTTCTTCTTTTACATTATGTGATTCAAGTTCTTGTAAATGTGCACGAATAGCAAATTCAACATCGCTTGTCATTAATCGGCTTTGCATTCCACCGGGGGAATTTATTTCAAATAGAGAATGAGAATCATTTAATTCTTCAGGACCTATTGTTAACATAATATGTTTATCTTCGGTTGAATTTGTATTTCTGACAATTTCATGATTTAATACCTGAGGTTTAACGCTCATATCACTAATCAACGTTTCATTCGTTTGTTCTGAAGGATAATTTAAATTCATTAATTATGAGGGTTTAATGTACCAAGTGCAAGAACTTTCAAAATTTTACTTGTATGAATCTATGTGATGTAATTTTAAAAAGATTTTGATTTTGCTCAAAATATATTATTTTACAATAACAAATATAGTTATTTTTAATTCTAAACAATACATTTATTAATCCAAATGTTATATTTGTACATATATGGTTACGAGGTATAATAATGATACAGGCGTCGGACCTAAAGAAGAACATATTAAAAAATTCTCCATAGAATTATCGAATAATGAATCACGAAAATATTTAGATTTATCAGAAAATAAAAAATCTGAGAAATTTGCAAATAAACTTAATACAAATCTAGAATCCGTATGGATTGAGAATGAATCTGCGTCATTAAATTCTAAATTTAAAATTATTGTATCCGGTTCATATTATGATATTCAAGAACACTTAGAAACTCATAGTAATTAAATTGATTTTATATGTAAATATGAATGTATGAAATTTTTCTAAAATATAAAATTATAATAATGTATAAGGTTACATATCACCCTAAATGATTATAAATTCTATATGATATGATTATATACCGTATAAATTAGAGTGGACCTAATCTAACGAGAACAATTCCAGAACCGCCATCTGCTCCACCCTCATCTGCTGTTCCTCCTCCACCACCTCCGCCAGTATTATCAATTGCACTATCAGGACTTGAAGAACTATCCATCCCATTTCCACCCCCACCAATACCACCAATACCACCATCTCCTGATGACATAGAGCCACCACCACCTCCACCAGCAAAATAACCATCCTCTCCGTAATTAGTTCCAAATTCTGCACCATAATATCGACCATCTCCACCATATCCATCGCGCCCAGATGGATTTTGTGCCGCTGAGATACCGGGTTCAAAAGAACCGCCGCCTCCCGCGCCAACCATATCGCTGTCGCTACTACTATCAATAGAATCACCGCCATCATATCCAAAACCGTTACTATTGCTTGTTGATTGTAATCCTTCACCACCGGGTCCTCCACGTCCAGCACCACCACCACCAGACCCACCAGCCAATGTAGAAGAATCAGAAGTTTCATTGTCTGACCACCCGCCACCACCACCAATAGCTTTGAAGTCATCGAATGAGGAATTTCCTCCCTGTTCACCTACACCTGTCGTATTAATACCATCTCCACCAGAACCTACTGTAATGGAATGATTCGTATATGTAATAGAATAATTCTTTTTAAAAATTAAACCACCGGCACCACCACCACCACATCCATATGTACTAAATGAATCATTTCCAGCACCACCACCACCACCACCAACTACGAGAATATCAACTTCTGTTTCATGTTCAACCGTAAACGTATGTTCTCCTACATCCGTAAATGCGTGAATTCTATAATCGTCTCCATCTATTGTAATCGTACTAACGTGACCCCCCTCGCTATCAGGTATATCAGATTCGGTAACAGATATTTTTGTTTGACTTGTTTCTGTGATGGTATTGACATCAGAGTGTTCAAGTATAATTTTAAATTCTACCGTTACAGAATCACCTTCTTCATCTAATTCATCCATAATATTTAAATCAGATAAATTAACAGAATCTAATTGATTTGATATATTTTTATTATCATAATTTCTTTGTTCTAATGGAATAAATTGTTCTGTACCTATATTCGTATACGATTCTTCACCTTTGATTTTACCTTGTAATATAACTTGTATATCATAGTCCGGGTTAACATTAACCGTTGTTAAATTAAACGAATCAAAGTTGAATTGTAAGTCGTCACTGGTTTGATTTTCTTGAATTGATGTATTCGATACGGATACGTTTGCGGCGATTACAGATTGCGTCAAAGAGTTAACACCGTATAATCCTCCAAACGTGAGTCCCCCGCCAATCAAAGCTAAGGTTTTTCTTCGATTCATAAAGTTATATCTATTAATGTTTTAAAACACTAATAATTTATTGATGGTTATAGAACAAGTATTAAATTAGAATTTGGTGTTACAGAAAAATATACTTATAGTACCATTAAAATAACACCGACGTATTAAAAATTATGAGTACGATAAGTCATGTTATGACATGATTCATTAATTATTTAACATTTACTTGTTAACAATTATTTATGGATAATATATCTGAAAAATACGAAACTGAGCTTTATTTCACAACAGAACCAACAAGTCATACATTTAATGTATTAATACAAGACGTAATATCAAATTTAGAATTAAATATTCAAAATTCGTCTAAATTTAGTGGAAAACATCATATTATTTTAAAAGATTCACCTAATGTACAAATACATCATGAAAAAGGTTCTCAAAATGAAGGATATTTAATTAAATTAACTGTATTAGATACTAGTGATAATATCAATATAAAAAATAATAAACAGATTTTAAAAGAAGTATATAATCAAATTGAAGATGTATTTCCAAATGTTCAACCAATGAATTAATTTCAAATTAATAGTTTTCCATATATTCGTACATTTTATTTATAGCTTCTTCTTTGCTGTCACCAGTATAAACATATTTAATTGGGTTATTATCTGTACGGTAATTTTGAGGAAGCGTTACAGTAATGTATGGAGCATCACTGGTATCATCTTCAACAGCAACGACAAGCCCATTTCGTCTATTTTGGAACATAGCTACTTTTATGCATTCTCCTTTGATATCTAGTGTACTTGATTCGTCTGTATTATCTTGTAGCAATGACCAACCTTCCGGTGTATTATCTAATAACATAAACAAATATTATAAACCCCATACTAAATAATTTATTTAATTACTAATCAAAAATATTTATCAAAAGAGTTGAAAATTTTGTAGAGATTTTACATCCTTAGAGTAATTTTGTATTATATTGTGATAAATTATTTACAATTAGATATTTATTACTATATATGGAACTTACAGATATATTATTTCTTGGGGTTTTTATATTAGCAGGAATTGTAATGTTATATTTTGCAATAACATCATTTAAAAGAATACAATTAATAAGAAATTCAGATGAAGTATCGATTCATGAAGCTGTAAATCGTGATGATATTGTCCAGATAAATGGGAAAGCAAAGAAATATAAAGAAATATTAAATTCTCCTTTGGAAGATAAAGACTGTTTTGCATATGATTATACGATTGAAAAAAGAACAAGAAGACGAAGTAGTAATGGACGAAGTAGAAAGAAATGGAGAACCGTAGAAAGTGGGAACGATGATGTTGACTTTATTCTTGAAGATAACTCTGGAACAGCTTATATACATACAGATGGTGCAGAAAAATTATTAGATACAGAAACACAGTATTCTATGTCAAATTCATCTTCGATTCCCTCAACGGTGAAAGAAAATAATAATTTATCATTTGATTTGATGGGATTTAGTTTTGGACAAAAATTACGTCTTAGAGAAGGTACACTCCAACCAGATGATGATGTATTCGTCATCGGTAAATACACAAATAGAAATTCTACAAATGATGAAACGATTGAAATTGACGCAGAAGAAAAAATTTATATCTCTGATAAAAATACTAAGAAAGCCATAAGGAGCTTAATTATTAAAGTTATTATTTATTCTATTATAGGAATAATGTTCACACTTATGCCGATAATAATAATACTATCAGAATTTGGATTAATATAAAATAGTTATCGTCATTAAAATCAGGAATAATTATATAATTGTATAACCAAATTATATAAGGGATTAAATTAATATATTAAATATGAATCTTAAAGCTGAATTCGAAGGTAATTCTGGAATTTCATTCAAAGTAAGAGGTGTAGATGAAGTTACGTGTACAAATAGTCATTTACTTATTACATTTAAAGGTAAAAATAATTAATATACCAGATATTTTACGAAATGCTAGTAATGTAGAAAAGATAACGAAAAATGAAAGTAAAATATGTCTAACGGGTTTATATAATATAAATGTCACGGATAGATAAAAATTTCTATTTGAGGTGCATTCCATATTTTAATTATTATTTTTTCTATCAAATCATCGGCTTTACGTAAACCTTGTGCAAATTCTTTAGGGCTTCTTCTCCACAGTCAAAGAATATTTTAGCTATCGGTTTATATTCTGGTTTTTTCAATTTGTGTATCTAATTGTCTTAATTCAAGAGGATTAAATTCAACCGTTTCACTTGTAAGACTTATAGAAATTATTGAAAATATTACCAATGAGTTAGATTGTCAATACAAAGGAATTAAATCATCAGATACAGGCAAATGTATCGAATTTAAAACGAGTGTTAATTGGAAAAAATAAACATGAAATTAAATATTATTGACAAAACGTTAATGATGTAAAATAGTTTAAAGGTGAATATACATTCATTTCTAAATGATAAATATGTATATAAATATTTTTACAATTCAATAACGTCGATTGTAAAATACGGGATATATGTATTTCAATCAAAAACTATATTACTTATCAGGTTTATATTTTATATATGAAAG
>LFCJ01003761.1_pt1 | contig 11133 bp, 13 predicted proteins | sample 643141 | NCBI WGS metagenome assembly LFCJ01 (sample SAMN03766243, study PRJNA286221) | soda lake metagenome | biome: soda lake; feature: Kulunda steppe; material: water; isolation source: sample B1-Br-g2 brine of Lake Bitter-1 | place: Russia: Kulunda steppe | collected 2010-07 | reverse complement strand
GGAGCTAACTACAGAGGCACCAACGCGCTAGAGCAGAACACACTCCAGACCCCCCCCCGGCCTAGTTCGGAGGAAAGGATGTCCTGACCCTAGATCACCCACAGAGCTCAGCGAGCCTTGGCAGGCCAGGGTTTGGTCATGAGTGATCGCGACAGCAATTGATGCCAACTCAGCTTTAGCAACAGTGCTAATTAGGCCAGCTCCAATGAGTTTGACTGAATTTGTGTTGTCGGTGCATGGATGGTACATTGTCACGCCAGATCACTGCAGTGCCAGATTTTTGCTGCATTTCATGTGCAGTCAGTTGTGTTAGTTGACTGGGTATTAATGGCTTTTTTGCCTGTATTTATTTGTCGCTTTGCACCTCCAAAGTAGCTAGACTAGCCCAGACAAGACCTGTTGCAAAAAGTGACTAAACAGACGTATGCCACAGACCCCTGGATTCGGGCTTATAAGTCACATTTTGCGAACAATAAGACGTGCGCACACCATGGCCAAAGGGATGCCGGTACCAGACAAGAAAGATCTCAAGGCACAAATCATATTCTTGCACCATGCACCACCATATGCTTTGCACAGAGGCAGGAAAAAAACCTCATCCAGGAAGTGTTGATTATTCAGACATCTTCTTGCATGTGCGGAATTCAAGAAGACCGCAATAAACATGCAAGCTCCAAGTATGTGACAGAGGGATTTCTTGATCAATCCAGAATTGAGGGGTATCGTAAAAGAGCTTAATAGAAGGGATGGTTCCCATTGTGGAGTAAATGTGAGGGTAAGCTGCGAGGAATTTTGAGCAGTGTTCTATGGTCATGGGGGTAGGACCCCAGGAGGGGAGGCACATGAAGGTTGCTGTGGCTTGTGGATTGAAGATAGTAGAATTGATGGCATGTCTCAGGGTGTGATTCATCATGTGATCACCATAGATGGGACTAAATACTGAGAACCCAGAGAAGTGGGTGGAGAGAGCGTGATGGTGGGCACTGAAGACGGCATCGCGGGGGTCAGTGCTCCAAGAGTGGGAGAATGGATTCTCCCAAAGCATTCTGAGTCACTGTCCAAGGCTGAGGCCATTGTCTCTTGGGTAGCCAGGGCCCGCATTTGAAAAGCATGATGCTAGACGTGAGGGGGCAGCATCCTTGAGTTGGGGTCCTAGATTTTCATGCTTCTACAGCTGCTTTGTTGTGCAAATAGCAGCTGATGCAACGCTCCTGGGTGTGGATGTGAATAGAGACATACAGGCCAGCTGTATTTTCTAACTCTATGAATGTATGTACCCTGTCTTGAACACTGTCAACACTTACAAAAAGTGCACAAACAAGGGGTACGCTTTCGTGCACTCATGCGGCATGCGTTTGTCCTTGCGTCCATGACAGCCAGTTTTGCTCCAGTTCAAGGTACCTCTAATCGCTGGTCAGAAACCTTCTGACAGACTCGGCTCTCACAGAGAACCAAATCTCAGACAAACGATTTGGCTTCTTTCCCAATAGGAACACAAACCAGCCCCTCGTCATTCTCCGACACCCCCTATCAGTGGCACAGCAAAGGAAGGAGAATCTACTTGTTGCCTTCGTTGACCTCACTGCTGCCTACGGCAATGTGCAAAGGGAAAGCAATGGATGCATCTTCATGATATACGCACTCCGCAATACTTGCTGACATGGGCGAGGGCTATTTATGAGGAGAGTGTCTCCATTCTTATTGATGGAGACAAGGAATGAGATGCAGTGGCAGCCACCAAAGGGCAAAACAAGGGTGCTCCCTGAGTCCACTTCTCTACTCGTTGTATACCAATGACTTGGGCGGGTTCCTGAATATACCAGAGCGCGGAGCTTTCACAGGCTTGGAGGCGAATAAAGTGTCAAAAACTGAACATGCCGAGGATACAGCACTGGTAACGAACACTGCCTAGCACCTACAGTTACAGCTAGACCGATTCTATTACTACACCTTAACCAAGGGATTGACCTAAGTACAGACAAAATCAAGGTTATGGCTTTCTTCTGCTCCAGCAACCCACTTGTTTATCTACCATGGTGCCCCACTTGAAAGTGTGCAAGAGCTTGAATACCTAGGTATTAAGCTTAGCAGTGACGGAAGGACAAAAAGCGTCTCAAGGCAGATGGCATGCAGGTTTGGGAGCGCTATCGCCAGAATCTGGCAAGCTGGTTCTGAGTTAGGTGTATGGAACAGAAGGCGTGTCATGCTCTGGATTTTTTAAGCGTTCGCTCTCACTGCTGGACTGTATGGGTGTCAAATCTAGGCTATAACTTATAGTATAAGCACACTATCCTACGAATCTGCTGCCAAAACCAAAGCCCACATCCACCGTGTCTGCTTCCTTAAATCACTTTTGAGTGTGGACAAAAGCTTCAGAAACGCAATGCCAACTGCATGAAACAGGGCAGGTGCCTCTTTACTTTCATTGGTTCTGCTGCGCTATTTGGTACTGGAACAGCCAGTTGGCAACCAAAAGCAGTCTTTTGAGTCAAATCAGCCAAAGCTGACCGAGCTGACCTTATGCTTGCTGCCCAAATTGGTAGCTGGACCTGGGAAGTACTAGCCGCATCACGTGACATTCCCGGATCTTACGCGTACATAGCTGTTGTGACGAGCCGTATAAAAATCAACATGGGTGACTTTGAGTCTATGCTACGTGAACAAGCCCCATCAAATTTGAGGAGTGGTTGGAGAGATGTTGATCATATACACCCACATGAAGCTCACTTGACCAGCAGGGTGAAGAGGACATATCACCCACAATTTGGCATCCCTGTAGGTGCTCAGTTAGACCCGTGGGATGACAAGAAACGAGAAAGTAACCATCCATTCCTCCTTACCTAGGCTCGAACATCTCTAGTCATGTTTCACCCCTCCCTTTCTAGACTGCACCTTTCCAGCCACATCCTCAATGTTGTGATTCTTCGACATCAGCAAAATAGAATCCCTTTCGAGCTCAGAATACGCAACACAAGTGATTGGCACTGTGGGCAAGATTAAGAGCATGTGCTTCTCGATTGCCCAAGCCCAGATTTGACAGACTTGCGTGCTAAACACCAGCATTCATTCAACATTACCAACAATAGTCTTGCCAGGCTGAGAAATTGATTCACCAGGCAAATACTAAGGGAGTAGCTTTTTTTGTGCAAGAGTGCTTTGTCCGGTGTGCCTACAAACTCAGGCACCTAGTTGCTCCATAGAAGCTTGTGTTTTTTCTCTTCATCAAGGTTTGGTTGCAGGCCTGTTTGGCTTTAGCTAAGCTTCCCTCGCTTGGCAGGTACAGCTACGTAACCCTTACCTTTAAACTGATCAGGACTGGGCAGCGTGGGCGCCTGCTCTGCCCTAAGGAGCTCGTGTTTAGGAGAAAGGAAGTGAGCAACTGGATGGTGAACGCACCAGAGGCATAGGGGCACGCCCCTGCTCGAGTCAAAGCCGCCAGGTTAGTCCCTGAGAGCGCATGCTTTCTTCCCTGTCATCAAGATTTGTTTCTAACTGGAATACCAAAGCTCGAATTGTGAGCTTTGAATGGTCCAAAATTCATGTCCATCACCCGAATTCATCAAGACATGTTCTCATGGATACCAATCATTGAATGAATGCATAAACGGATGAAAGAATGAATGAATGAATGGATGATGCATGACACATCTGCGTCTAGTTCTGCACTCTGTCGCTATGAAATGAAGTATAGCAGGAAATGAAGCATAAATGAAATCAGGTCATGAATTGCAACCAGAGCAAATCAAGTTATGGCTACAGATCTTCCACTATCCATGGCTCTGTGTCAGGGCAAGCACGTCTGGGCAGCAAGCTTTCATCAGTCAGGTGTCAGCCTCGCAAGGTTCCATGCTCTTCAGCGATGGTCACATGATCCAACATCCCTAACTCTCATGGAACCTAAAGCCCATCTGAGCGGCCATGAGCTTCTCCTCCTGCAACCTATTTTTCTCCTCCTCCTCCAATCTCTCCTGCTCCTCCTTGTCCAAACGCTGCTGCTCTGCGACAGCCGCCATGTCAAGCAATGGGATGTGTACCCCATTCACATGCAGGCCTGCAGGGAGCCGCAAGACGACAGGCGGCCGGGCCTCCTGCACCGCCTCTTGCTGTTGTCTGCGGTCAGGGACGGATTCTATGCGCTGGCGGCCGCCGCTGCCGCCCCTGCCACCCCTGCTGCTGCAGTCTGAGCTTGGCTTGGCTTGCTTGGCAAGCCCAGGCCCGCTCTTGCGCTCCTGCTTGCTGCAGTAAACAGTGAACGCAGGCCTGCTGCCTGTGTTCAATCCGCGCTGCAGGCCTGCTGCAGGCCTGCTGCGTGTTGGCAAGCCTACCTTGCCACTGGTGCTGGTGCTGCTGGTGCTGGTGCTGCTCACGGTGGTGGTGGTGGTGGTGGTGGTGGTGGTGGTGCAGCTGCGGCTGACTGTATCAAGCAGAGGGACAATCAGCCCTCGGTTGCACGGCTGCTGCACAAGCGGCGTGGGAGCTGTACTGCAAGGGGCCTGGGGCAGGCGAGAGGGCAGCTGGATGGGAATGGGCAGCTGCTGGGCAGGGCAGGGTGCCCTGCTGCAGGTGCACTTTGGTAAGCGAGAGGGAGGAGGGCAGCGCATGGCTGGCGCGGGTGGGGGCGCCCCCACCAGCAGATCCTGCTTGAATGCCTCGTCAGGAGGAGATAGCCTGCAGCCAGCAAGCATGGTGCACAAAGGAGGTGTTGCTGAGGAGCTGCAGGCATGACCATGGTACGATTTGTCTGCTTGCGTGGTTGAAAGCAGGCTGGTGCCAGACAGGCTTGCTTGCACAGACAGCCTGCTGCTGAAGCTGAGGCAGACACACGTGGTCATGTGCACAGGCAGAGGAGCACGCTCCAGCTGGAGTGCTGTGTCTAACACCAACAGCATTCGTATCGCGGCAGGCTGTGACGGCCCTTGCACAATTGCAAGACTTCTGAGCAATGAGATCTGGCATGGCAGCAGTATGCGCTGCGGATATGTCCTCAGACGGACCCGACTTCTGATGCGGCAAATTGATCCCAACTTGTGCAGGCTCAGCTCTTCATCAGAGCGCACACAAGTTTGCAACCATGTCCGGACACATGACATATGCACACATACACACAATTGCGTATTAACATCCACGCTCTAACACCCATCCATGCAGGCACTCCCTTGCACTTGGTACGCAAAGCCGTTGCAAGCCGCTCTGGGTCCGTGTACTCTTGCACATAGCAGACACTACACGCATAAGATCTGGCACAGCAAACTCACGTATTGGCGCCAGAGCCACAAAGGGCGGCCTGGACCGGAGGCACAGGCAGGAGCCAACCTCCAGCCGGCATACAGCCCTCCCAGTCATCTGCCGCCTCCTTGGAGCAGTTGGCCCTGAGCAGGTGCGAGCAACCATGCCCAGTTTGAGCAAGGCTACAACAGAGGAGCCAGAAAAGTGCTGCTGCCCCTCTGGATGGCCCAGGGGTACATGCCAGCTGGCACTGCAGTGGGAGCCAGGGCCAAGCTCGAGCCCCCACAGGATGGCACTGCTAGACATCCAACATGAGATATTTTAATTAGAATAAGCGCTGGCAGGGGGGGTGCGAGCTTGCCCTCAGGCCGGGTTGCACTGGCGTGCTCATCCATGCAGCAGGCATGCAAGTGTGATGCGCGGCGCGTGGAGTGCGCGAGAGGCACACGCTCTTGAAATTCAAGAGGCGCGCTCTGCTGGTTTTCATGTGGGCATGCTCACAAGCCGCGTAAGGGGTGAGAAGCACTTTGCGTACGTGCTTGGCTGCTGGCGCGCACGTGCCAAGGCGGCTGCGTCGTCGTCAATTCAAAACAAAGCTGCTGTGCTGGCCCCTGCAGAGGCGATCTGAGGCTGCAACGCAGCGTCTCAGCTTGATGCCTCTTGACGTGGTGTACAGAAAGGGTTGCAGCCTGCAGGACTACTGGCCACCGAGCTGCCTGCTTGGTGCCTGGACTGAGCTGAGCACTCGTGCCGTCTAAGGAGCTGAGTCTCTCACCACCCACCCTTGAGGAGCAGCCTGCCCTCGGCTGGCGAACTCCTGCACCGCTTGCAAGAAGGATGCCGGGAGGGGGGCCGTCCTGGCAGCAGCCTCGTAAACGTCGGTCGGCCTGTGAATGCGGGCAGGTTCGACGAGGAGGGGCAGCCAAATTTGGTGAGGGAGGGCCGCTGCATTTGCGAGTGATCACTCGCAAATGAGCTCATGAGCGTGAGAGGTGGCGACCAAGCTGTGTGCGGATGCACCGCCGAGGCGCGCACGCGCGCTCAGCCAGATGGACGGAGGGTTGTGCGCGTTGCATGCAGCGGCAGGAGAGAGCTGGAGCGCTGCGCGCGCTGGCTGGCCGACCGGCTTGTGAGGCTCCCGGGCCCGACCAAAGGGAAATACGTATACGCGCGCGCGCCACTCACTGTGCATGTGTGAAAGAGTTAGGGAGGGCGCTGTCTGGAGCCCCGGGTGGCGAGCTGGCCTGCGCGCGGCAATGTGGGGTCAGGCAGGGAGGGTGTGAGGCGTGGAACAGGGAAAACTACGCTCGAGCTCCCATGCATGTGTGCGCTGGCACCCCGGGTTACGCCTCAGGCGCTCACCGGCTCCTCAAGCGGGCGTGCACCTCCTAACCGGTACCCACCCGCGCGTGGGACCCCACGCACCTTGAGCCTGGCGACGGCCAGCACGTACTTGGCCAGCTGCGCCGCGGTCAGCAGGCCCTCGTCCAGGTCGTGGTGCAGGCACATTGTGTGCGGCTTTCCCTTGGCTGCTCGCAAGCGGGTGAGAAGCTTGCAGCTGTGAGAGTGCGAGAAAAAAAGTTGTGCTGTCCCTGTGTAGGCGTGTCCCTGCTTACAGCTGTAAAACCACCGATTGGTTGCAGCGTCGTCGGTTGCAACTGCCGAGTCCGAGGAGGGCCCTCCCGCGCGGAACGGGCCTCCAGCTGCTCCTGCCTTGCGTGGCAATTATTGATTGGAGATTTAAAAGACGTCTAGTACCTTGGTGCACTCAACACCAGGCTGTGCGCAGAGCTTGCTGGTGCAGCTCTGCTGCCCTCCCTCTGACAGCTTGCATGGACCCCAGGAGCGGCGGGCCTTGAGTCAGGCCTAAGGGAATTTTGTGACTCTGATTTTGACCATGTAAAGCAATCACGGCATGTTTTGACGTGCCTGATGATTGAGAGAGCGCCTGGCGCAGCGCTGCAGCCCCAGCTTGACCTTGGGGCAGCCGCACGCCGATGCATGGTCATGGGTTCAAACTCACACACAAAGCTGTTTATAACGCTAACTTTTCATGTGAGCAGGAGCATAGAGCTGCAAGATGCGCTGATCACGCCCTGGCTCTTGTGGCTCTCATGATGTGATTGTGATCACAAATACCATGGTTTTGCAGGGTTCTGTGCAGAGAGATTTTTTTGGGGAAGTGTGGAATATGCAGATTGGATATGTGTGCGTGATTTGTGGATTGGATACGCTGATATGAAGACTGGATACATGTGCATGTGCAAACGTGTGTGCATGGAAGTGTGCGCACCTGCTATGTGTGTATGTATGTGTGCTCCGTCTATGTGTGAACACAGTGTGTGTCTGAGGTAAATTCCGATGGTCAATTTGTGTCTGTTTGTACACACATGCAGGAATGTAAAAACTCTGATACATTCTCCAGGAATGCATTGTGATGTGATGTGGTGTAATGTAGGCTACCCATACCTCTGAGTATGGCGTCAGCAAAGACCAGACATATGCCAGAAAGACAGGCACAGACCAGACAGACAAGACAGACTTAAAAATGACAGACAGAATTCATGCATGGTCAGACGCGATTGGCCAAGACAAACTTTGCAACCAATCTTCAATATAACCTCATTCCTAAAGACAAACTGCTCGCGCTTATAGACTGACACACAGAAATTGTCATAGACAAATACCTCCTGGCCTGCCCCCAGACAGAGACGTGCCACACTCAATTCCCGCAGAACCTAGCAAAAACTCTCCTTGCAGACCCATGTACAGGCTGAGTCCTAATGAAATGAAAGAAGTCCAGCGCAAGGTAACAAAGTTCATGACCCACGATTGTATCCAACCCGACACATCACCATATGGTGAACCTATGCGCTTCGTGCAAAATTAAGACGGCTCACTGCGCATGCTTATAGGTAAGGGTAACCGTTACAAAGCTGTACCTTGTCATGCCAGATCATTGTTATTGCTGAGACAAAAATTTGTAATGCACACACACTGCTCACAAACCTCCATTTCTCAATAACTGAGCCACCAATCGTCCAAGCACAGTAAATACTTCAACCACCAACTGATCAAGGTTTGGTAAAAGACACGAATTGGCAAAGACACAAATTGGCATGACAACCTGCCGAACGAGGGCAGCTTAGCTGAAGCAAAATAGGTCTGCAACCAAACCTAGAAAAAGAGAAAAAAAACACAAGCTTCTAAGAAGCAATTTAGTGTCTGTACGGTAAAAGATCATCGGGCCCTCAATAAGCAAACAATTTAAAACCGCTATCCGATTCCCCGCATTGATGACCTAATAGGCAAAATACAGGGTTGCCATGAATTTTCAACCCTAGACCTTTATGGGGAGGGAAAGGTTGCAGCCAATGCGGGGCACAGCAGAAGAGGGGGGGCGGCCTTAGCTGAGCAGCCAGGGTATCCACACGCTGGTGCGTGCACCTGAGAGCCAGCCCTATCCGGTCGTGGGTGCTTGGCGGATGTGTGGAGATGACCAGCTTTGCCCCGCACTGGGCGTCGCCAGGCCCCCAGCCACCGATTTGTTATCCTGCCGCAGCGGCTGCCATGATGCTATTTTTTCTGCAGCATACTCTCAGCGTGACAACATGCCTGCCCTCATGTCTTACTCACCATCACAGACGGAGCAGCCGATATATGCAAAGGTCCATGACTTCCAACATTGAATTTTGAACTTAAGATCGGGGCTGGATTGGGAAGGAAGCAGGCCCTCTTCTACCATGGCCAGGTTGCCATGACCTCTGATAAGATGCTGCTTATCTGTGGGGAGTTGTCAAACTAGCAAAATTCAATGTTGAAATTCTCTGCCGCTGAGCAAAACTACCGTACTACAGACCAATAACTCTTGGGTGTGCACAACTTAGAGCTTAGAGGGCATAGACTGCACAGTAGTGACAGACCATAAAGGGCCTTCCTTCCTCATCTCCAGACACAACCCCTATTGAACAAACGCCAAGTGTGCTGGCTCAAGTTCCTATCACGGCCCAAGCCTGGCCTTGAATGGCAATCCAGACTCGGCAAAGATTGGGTTGCAGACCCTCTTAGCAGAAACCCTACTTTGGGCTTTGTGAGCTTTTGCTGCCACATAGACTGCTGCCCTTTGTGCCCCTCACATATTATTGGCAAGGTGCCCAGACAAGACCTGTTGCAAAAACTAACTAAACAGACGTATGCCACAGACCCCTGGATTTGGGCTTATAAGTCACATTTTGTGAACAATGAGACGTGTGCACACCATGGCCAAAGGGATGCCGGTACCAGACAAGAAAGACCTCAAGGCACAAATCATATTCTTGCACCATGCACCACCATGTGCTTTGCACAGAGGCAGGAAAAAGACCCCTGCAGTAATTGAGCAAGCATTATGGTGGCCAAGAATGCACCTGGATGTTGAGCGTTATGTAAACACATGCGATGCACGTCAGGGCAACTAGCACATGGACATGATGCCTACAGAACTCTTGCAGCCTTGGCGATTCCCAAGCAGTTTTTGGAAGCATCTAACGATGGGCTTTGTGACTCTTCTGCCAAAGTCCTCCAGACACCATGCCGCATCATGTTTTTGTAGACAAGCTTTGCTCCCACGACCACAGATGTATCCGCAGTGGATGCAGCTCTTAAATTTGCACAGGGTGGATCCATTATTTGGGCTTTCTAAAAAGTTCATCTCAGATAGAGATCCTCGCTTTACTGGCAATATGTTTACAGAGATATGTAGACAATTTGGCATTCAAAATGCCTTCTCCACTGTCTTCCACCCCCAGATAGACAGACAGACAGACAGACAAACAGACAGACAGACAGACAGACAGACAGACAGACACAAGATGTCACGCCGTCCTAGGAGACATGTTAAGACATTAGGTCACATAATCCATGGGAGCTCAGGCCAGACCAATTGCAATGATTTGTTGTTGCAGTTGAATTTTGCCCGCGGTACACCATGCTTGAAATGAAAGAACGGGTGAGATTCCTACTGAGATTCCTCATGCAGGGCCAGCACCCCTTGACCCCCGTGACAATTTAAATAGACGCAGCGGTCCCATCAGCCAGACTATATGCAGAAGCAGGGATATCAAATACTTCCCTGGAGACAATGGGTTGCTCAGTTCCAAAAACTTGGCATTCCAGACGACGGGGTGGGCACTAAAAGGTTTCTGCCCAAATATATTGGGCCTTTCTCAATAGGCAGATTTATCGGTAAGGAGGCGGTGTGAGTCAAGACTCCCTGAGACATAGCGCTTACACTCTGTCTTACACGTGTCCCTCATTAAACCATACAGATGATCTGACCACACAATTACCCCACCCCCTCCTATGCAAGTAGACCAAGACAGGGTCCCAATTGATGAAGTTGAAAACGTGCTTGCTCATAGAGCCTTTTAAAAGGGTAGACACCACTTGCTTCGATTCCTCATCAAGTGGAAGGGCTACAGCCATTGGCATAACTCATGGGAATCTTTTGACAATATTGCAAGCAAAGGCCTTACTTTGGGGCCTTACTACAGATCCATCAGTGGCGAACCTGTGGCAAGCTACCAAAGACAAATCCCGGACAAACGACCACGACACTGTACTCCAGGGAGGTTCCTAGCGCGGATCATACCTTAGTCAATTCTAGAGCCTTGGAGCTTCTGTCTGGTGTCTTGCAGGATTTTGCAACCTGCATGGTGGGGGCCTGCCTTTTCAGGACGGGTACCTTTCCTTAATGCACGCAGACCAGCCTTGGTCTTGCGTAGTCTTTTCTTTTTCTTTTCTTTTGCAACCTGCCAAGGCTGCAGGTCTTGCTTGTCCGACTTAGGTCCTGCCCACCCTTTCATAACATCTAGGCCAAATGGCTCTCTGTCGCTTTCTCTTCGCTCAGCCTCTGTGTGATTTGTCTTC
>LFCJ01003760.1_pt1 | contig 11133 bp, 18 predicted proteins | sample 643141 | NCBI WGS metagenome assembly LFCJ01 (sample SAMN03766243, study PRJNA286221) | soda lake metagenome | biome: soda lake; feature: Kulunda steppe; material: water; isolation source: sample B1-Br-g2 brine of Lake Bitter-1 | place: Russia: Kulunda steppe | collected 2010-07 | reverse complement strand
GTGCGTGTGTGTATGTGTGTACATTACATGTGCATGCGTTCTTACATGCAGGCTTGTGCGAAAGACACACGAGCACGAATGGGCACCCTGAGTGCTCCGGCATGACTGCTCAGAACAACTCACCACGCGCTCCACCTTGGTTAAATCATTTTTCAGTAGCTCACGGAACGCCATCAGGGATTGGACGGCTGGGCCCCCAGCTATCTGACTCATCGCTCTTTGGCTGACAGTCAGAGGGCAAGTTCTGCTCAATAGGTATGACCGCAAGATTACGCCCTCCCCTTCATCATTTATGCATTATGTGAAATTAGGATAAATTAGACAGTTGCGAGATGAGTAAACGCTGAACCTGACTCTTGACAGGAGACAACAAATCGCAAGACGAGAGGGTGGTTAGAAAGCAGAGATGTGGAAGTTTGTGAGCTCGGGCAAGACCGGCAGCACTGCTGGCAAGGGGGGCAATGAGCTGTTGGTATCTACGAATGGGCATATAGGCAGACAGACCTGGGAGTTCCATCCGGATGCGGGCACTCCGGAGGAGCGCGCGCGCGTGGAGGAGCTACGCGAGCACTTTTCTCGCAACAGGGGTACACAGAAGCACAGCGCGGACGAGCTGCTGCGCTTGCAGTGCAAGCCCAGCTCCCAGCACCGGCTTCCCTCAGCCCCCCTGCGTGCTGACACCCAGCCGGACGCAGACCAGGTGGCCCAGCACCTCAGGGGTGCCATCTCTTTCTACGAGGGTCTTCAGCAGGAGGATGGCCACTGGCCAGGGGACTATGGGGGCCCAATGTTCCTACTGCCTGGGATGCTTATCACTTGCTACACCACTGGCGTTCTGGATCGCGTCTTTTCGCCTGCACACAAGCAAGAAGCCATCCGGTACCTTAGAAACCACCAGAATGAGGATGGCGGATACGGGCTGCACATTGAGGGCACCTCCACCATGTTTGGAACTGCACTCAAGTGGGTACGCAGCCAGCACTCGCGCCAATACGGGCACGCAGCATGTATGCCTCGTGCAAGGCCCTGCAACAGATCGCAACCCTGGAGTGCGATACCGGATGCCTTGCGCTTGGGATTGGCAGAGCGCAGTGCTGCAGCGCAGGAGGTCTGCTTGTTCACCTCCTCTGAGATCAAGCGCACATGCCTGTCAATCACGACCTGCGCGGTTCGTGCGTATGCCGCGCGCACTGTGCCAGCCCACCACCGGCAGGCTGCTCCAGCTGGGCCCGCATTGGTGCCTGCTCATGCCCTCCTACCACCCAGCCCCCAGATGCACATTGAGGCAGCCTGCACTTTGCCCTGCTGCACGGCCGCACACGCCGCCAGCGCAAGCCCTCTGCGTCTGTTAGTGAGATCTCCTCCCTGCACACGCGCCTGCACCTGTACCTGCCCCTTGCCTCAACTCCTGCAGCTATGTGTCTGCTCGCCTGCTGGGCGTGGGGCCAGACGACGAGATGTGCAAGACGGCACGGGCCTGGGTGAGTGAGCAAGCACGCCCCCCTCTCTGATTGGCGAGCGCGCCCATGGGTGAGCCCCCCTATGGTGGGCAGGGGCTTGATCTGGGCATGGCTGAGCGTGCTCGCCCCACATTGTCAGCACAACGGCCTGTGGGGTGCACCGTTTGCAAGCCTGGAAGGTTGGCCGCCTGCCCAGCACACCCTTCAGGCATGCCCCCATCAACCCTGCTCCTGCTGCCCGGCGCCTTGCAAGAGGTGATGCGCACCATGCTCTACGATGTGGGTGTCATGTGGCGAGGGCCGACCCTGCAGTGCCCTGCTATAGTCTTTGCACCGCAGCACCTGCGCCCTCCCCCACCCCTCCCCAACACGTGCATCGCATGCCCTTGTGCGCTCAACTTTGTTGGCCAGTCTAGTTCATGCACGTGCGCATGCACCTACCTGCCCCCAAGGCTGAGTCAAGGCAGCCCTGCCCGGCGGAGTGCTGGCGTGGGCGACGCCAGTGGTCCGGGCCCAGGCCCAGGTGCTGGCTGTGCTGGCAGTGCCGGTGTTGATGTTGATGGTGGTGTGTTTGTGGGCACTGCGTGCAGATCCACTCGCGCGGCGGTGCGCACTGGGTGACGTCGTGGGGCAAGTTCTGGCTGGCGGTGCTGGGCGTGCACTCCTGGGACGGCCTCAACCCGATGCCCCCCGAGATGTGGCTGCTGCCCTACTCCAAGCTGTCAGGTGTCGGCTACCTTCATCCCGGCCGCTTCTGGTGCCACTGCCGCATGGTGCGCTGCTGCCTGCCACAGCGCGCACTGCGAGCTGCCATGAGGGTCCTTGTCACTCCTTGCCCACAGCGCGCACTGCGAGCTGCCACAAGGGTCCTAGTCACTCCTTGCCCACAGCGCGGAGCTGCGGCCTGCTGGTGGCTTGTGAGGGGGGGCATAAATGCCAGCAGGGCTGGTGGTGGTGAGGTGGCGGAGGAGCTGCACGGCTGCGCGGGTGTCTCTGCTTGAGCATTCTGCTGCCCGTGTGTGCATTGCTTGGGGGCTCTAGGTGTCTCTGCGGAGGCGCTGCTGCGATGCTGCTGCGCCGCACGCCCTTTGGCTGTGAGGTTTTGCTACGGCCTGATTGGATGTGGGCAGACGCTTTTGACGCGGCTGCGCGCTGCTGGAGGAGGGCCTGTGTGGACCTAGGGGCGTGCATGGGATCTGCTGGTGCACAGCTTCTGCCGCGTGCCCGGCAGTGTCTGTGCAGCAGGAGCAGCGCGCTCACAGGGAGCAAGGCGGGGATGAACCCACTTGCGCGTGTGCGCACATGTAAACATGCATGCATGCATGCATGCAGGTGTACTTGCCGATGTCATACGTGTATGGCAGGCGGGGCACCTGCAAGGAAACCCCTCTGACCGCCGCCCTCAGGTGTGTGGGTGCGAGGGTGCGCGGAGTGTCTGTGTGTGTCTGTGCCTCTTCTTTACCCTTTCACGTAATTCTCCAAGCTCTTCCATTGCAGTCCGTGTGCACCCCTCCCTCCGCCCACGGAATCTGTGGTAGTCCAAAATTTTGTCTGCCAGCAATGCTGCCCTGACTTAGGCACCGGCAAGCGCGTTGGACGTGCTGTTCTCCACGCCCTTTTTCACACAACAAAGTGTGCATGCACACTGGCAATGGCTGGGCTGCTGCTCTTTGGCAGCTGTGACAGACAGCTGCTCTTTGCCTCATTGACTGGGATCCTCTTTGCAGGAAGGAGCTGTACCCTGTGCCCTTTGACAACATTGACTGGAACGCCGCTCGCAACCAAGTGGCCAAAGAGGATTTGTACTACCCGCACCCCCTGATCCAGGTACATTCACCTGCACCCGCGCGCACACACACTCAAACACACACACTACACACATTCACACACACACTACACACACACTACACACACTCATACACACACTACACACATTCACACACACACACTCATACACACACATACACACATTCACACACACACGCACACACACTACACACATTCACACACACACACACGCACACACACTACACACATTCACACACACACACAGGCCACCATAGTGCCCCTTCCAGCTTTGGTGGCTGCACTTGTTGCACGATGGGGGGCGTTATCGCCAGCAACCGGCAGCAACCATATGTGCGCCTGTATGGTGCCCTTGCGTGCAGAGGCTGAGGTCTGCCTGCGCCTGTGCGCCGGCGGCTCCTATGCCTTCACGGGCTCCATCATGCGTGCATGCTTGTTGCATGGTGTTGCACGGGCACCCGTCATCAGTACGCAGTCGGCGCGCTGTAGCAACAGAGGCCTCAGCCTTGCCACGGAACCTCCGCGCGCGTGCATGCAGATGCAGATCGGCAGCCTTACAAGTTATGTACGATGTGGGGTCCCTGTGCGGCCTGCATGGCACGTGCTGCTGCAGGACTTGTTGTGGTGGACGCTGCACAAAGCGCAGTGTGCCTGTTGCTGCAGGACGTGGTGTGGTGGGCGCTGCACAAAGGGTGATGTGCCTGCTGCTGCAGGATGTGCTGTGGTGGACGCTGTACAAGGCAGAGAACCTGCTGCTGGGGTCCTGGCTACGTAAGAAGGCCTTGGCGGAGTGCATGAAGCACATCCACTATGAGGTGAGGTGCTGCTGTGGGTGTGTGCTGCACATCCAGTCACAAGTTTGGGTAAGGAAGGAATGTGCGCGTGCAGCACATGTGCTGCAAGGCAGGGGTGCCTGATTTCAGGTGCGTGCAGAGCATTGGCAGTAAGGCAGGGGTGTGAGAGGTGGGGTACATGCAGCGAATGCGCATCCTGAGCAATGCAGGCATGTGCACATGTGAGCGCACACGCATACACACGCTCATACATGGTGTACGCGCGTCCTTATTGCTTTTGTTGTCGTGATGGTACCCCTATGGTGCTCACAGGACCGCAATACCCGCTACGTGGACATTGGACCTGTGAACAAGGCCATCAACATGCTGGCGTGCTGGCTCGACAACCCCGTATCCGAGGAGTTTGAGAGGTGAGGTCAACCATCTGCAGCTCCGCACTCCTGCCCTGCCACCCTGCCCTTCCCAGCGAGCTGCTGGCTTTCTCGCAGTTGCTGGCTGGCTGGCTGGCTGGCTGGCTGGCTGGCTGGCTGGCTTCATGCAGCCACTTGCACCCACACGGCTGTGTGCTTTGAAAGCCCAGCAAAAATCCTTGTGTGCGCCCATGCCATGTGCTGGTGTGAGAGAGGGGGGCCTCTGGGAAAAAGCGTCTGGGATTGCATAAGTGTGCGCCCACCCCCTACAGCCATTGCTCATACCCCACGGCCCAAATAACATGCTGCATGGCGCTGCAGGCACATACCGCGCATCTATGACTACCTGTGGGTGGCTGAAGATGGGCTTAAGATGCAGGGCTACAATGGCTCCCAGCTCTGGGACACCTCCTTCGCGGTGCAGGTGTGTGCACATGTGTTGTTGTTGGCATGAACAGTGTGTGCATACATTGCCTTGCCTGCCAACCCACAGCAGCCCGTGCAAACCTTTGCTAAGCTACCGCAGCTTGAGAAAGAGTTTTGCGTTGTACCTGCTTGCTCAGCAGCCGATCAGCAGCTTGCCTTGGCTTCTGCGCAGTGTACACAAGAGATTTGGGTGGGCTGCAGATACTCTGTACGCCCTTCCTTCTGATCGGGCCCTCGCTGCAGCATGCGCCCTTACTGCTGGATTTGTCATTGCTGCTGTACGCAAGCAATGTAGCTGCATGCGCCCTTGCTTTTAGTCCCCAAAGGGTCGCTAAAAATGCACACATCTGTGCAAGTTAGACGGCTGGCAGCCTGCCGTGCGCGAAGAGAAGGGCGCTGCTGGCTACACCATGGGTCAGAGCCATTTCATTTAGTGCGTGGCCTGTGCTGCAGCAGCACGCGAGCCCTGCAGCCAGGGTGCTCAGGTGTTCTTCATGAGCTCGCATGAGGCCAGTTGCAAGGTCTCCATGTGGTAACTCAAGACACCTGCACGACATCCCGCCACCAGCTAGCTAGGCATCTTGCCATCAGCAAGCTGTACATCCTGCGCTCCCTTTTTCCCCCTGCCGCCCCAATCCTCACCCTCTTCCCCCCCTTCATCCTGCCTGCGACTGCTGCTGCCAGGCCATCATCAGCGCCGGGCTGCTGGACGAGTCTGCTTCCTGCCTGAAGAAGGCCCACTCTTACATCCGCAACTCCCAGGTGCGCGGTTGCAAGTGGCCAGTCGGTCAGCCTCCTGCCTCCTGCATGTTTGCCGAGCCCATCTGGTGGCGCAGGTGCAGGCAGACCATGATGCAGGAGAGGTGCAGGCCACAGGCGGAGAGTTTGTCGGAGAGGCGCAGGCGGATCATCTGCCAAGCCCGTCTGATGGTGCATGTTTGCCAAGCCCGTCTGGTGGCGCACATTTGCCAAGCCCGTCTGATGGCGCGGGTGCAGGCGGACCATGCCGCTAGAGCGCGCGGTGCGCACCTGCTGGTGCCATGTGCAGGAAGGGGCCGAGAGTCGCAAAAGGGGAGCATATGCTCTCCGGCGTGGCCCGCCCCAAATGCAGGGCTTGCAGCCCGAGTGTGCTCCCCTTGCAAGGGCCTATCCTCGCCCAGAGACTCTTGCTGTCTGTCGGGCCCCCATGTTCGGCATGTGCTGATGTGTGTGCGCATGTATGCATGCTTGCGCGTGCTCGTGCATGCTTGTGCAGGTACATGTGCGAATGCAGACGCGCATGCGCGTGGGTGTGCACACACTGAGCTGCAGCACCTGGGTTCCCTCAGGGGCAGCAGCTGCGGCTGCTCAGGCTGCACAGCTTGAGAGGGGGGACCTGTCTAACTGCGTGTGCTAGGGCATGCGACTCGCGGCCCCATACTGCTGTTGGTGGAGCTGTACCAACTAATCTGCATGCTGCTGCTCATTGGGCTAGATGCACATGCACAAAGATACACGCCTGCTATGCACCAGCACAACCAACTCGCAAACAGGTGTTTGCATCCACACGGACACCCGCGAACACATGCACAAACATGCGCATGTCTGCATTCTCCTCCCAGCGCTGCATACTCCTTCCAGCGGTGCCGTTTTGCCCCACCTTTAAGCTTGCCGCCTCCCCCAAATCACCCTTTTTGCCCCTGCGCGCGTGTATGGCCAGGTGACGGAGGAGGCCGAGCAGCCCCTGGCTGAGTTCTACCGCCACATCAGCAAGGGCGCGTGGCCGTTCTCCACGCGCGACCACGGCTGGCCCATTAGTGACTGCTCATCGGAGGGCCTGAAGGCCGCGCTGTGCCTAGCCAAGCTGCCCCAGCACATGGTGCGTAGGGAAGGGGCAACGGGCAGGGGCAGCAAAGGGCGGGGGCAAGGGGCAAGGGGCAGGGGCGGCAAAGGGCATGGGCGTGCGCAGGGGCGGCAAAGGGCAGGGGCGTGAGATAGGGGCGGCCACTCAATGCTGTGTGGTTTACAAATGAGAGGTAGCCCATGAGCGTCGTGCCCTGGCCTGCCCTCAACGGGACGCTGGATGGCCCTATGCCCATGTCTGTGCCCTCGATGGCCCTGTGCCTGTGTCCTCAGATGGTCTTGTGCTTTGTGTTCTCTTCAAAAGATCGGGAGCAGCCCTGGCCCGCCGTGTTGGATGGCCATGCTGCTGGGGGTCGGGCCAAGCTTGGCTTGCTGAGCTGCCTCCGCCTGGGCTCCGCGCAGGTCAGGGTATGCCCCAAAAACGGTCGAGGCTTGCAGGGGGCTGCATTGAAGCGGTTCAGGCACGGAGGGGGCTGCATTGAAGCGGTTTGAGCACGCAGGGGGCCACAACAAAAGGGGGCATGGGCGCTTGGAGCGCTGCATCAACAGCAGCCTGGGCATGCGGGGGGCTGCATCACAAGAGGCTCAGCAGCGCACCTGCATCCTTAGGCCCGTGCTATGTTGCTCACAGCTCACCTGTTGCTTGTTTTCCTCCCCGCGGCATGGCGCTCTGTGATGAGGGGCGCTGTGCACCACTTGCTCAGGCATGTGGGCCAGCAGCCTGCCTCTGCTTCGCCAAGCCGTGCCTGCGTCGCCACGCTGCAGGTGGGCGCGGGCGTGCCCAAGGAGCAGCTTTTTGACTGCATCACTGTCATCTTGTCGTACCAGGTGAGCGGCAGGGGCCTGCGCACACAAGGCCAGGCTGGCACTGTTGCATCACCGCCATCCTGTTACGCCAGGCGTGGGGCGGGGGCCTGCACAGAAGGGGCCAGTGGGGCGCAGGTGCATGACCGCCGTCCTGGTTGTACTGGGTAGGCACAGTTGCATCACTGTCATCCTGCCTTACCAGGTGAGGGGCAGGGGCCTGCGCACGCAGGGCTGGGGTGGCACACTCAAGGCGCGTGCGCGCGCGCGTGTGTGTGTATGTGTGTGTTTGTCTTCATGAGGTTGCACAACAGGCTTGCTGCTGCGCTCAGGCCTGCGCCACCACAGCCATCCCACTGCCGTGTCCAGGTGTTTGTGAGTACTTTGCCTGCCTGGGTGTGTCGCCACTGCAGCATGTGCACCCCACCCCTGCGTACAACAAGTGTGACATGCCAGGGAGCACGTGTGCGGCTGCCTGCCTGCTTGCTCACGCTTTCTGGGGCCGCACCTTTTGTATGCCACGCGCGCGCATGCAGAACTTTGATGGCGGCATGGCCACCTACGAGAACACGCGCTCCTTTCATGCGCTAGAGGTGCGTGGGTGGAAGAGGTTCTCGGGGAGCAGCGCCTGAAGCAGAAGGGCACCCCTGCTTGCACACCAGCTCGCCAGTTACTGGCTGCGCATCGTTACCCTGTCTCGAGCTTTGCACACGCACGACCCACCAGGGTAATGTGACTGTCACCAGGAGCGCAGAGGGGCAGGAGGGCCGGCTGTGAGGTCTGGGCGCAGCTCAGGGGTGTGGTGTGTGCTGCGGATTCGCGCCACAGAGAGGTTTTGGCTTTGTGTGGCGTAGAGGTGCACGAGGTGCTGCGTCGGGGTGACAACAAAAGGGCTCGGCTTTGGATTTCTCTCTTGCGCAGAGGCTCTAGCGCACGATGTGCTGTGCATGCTTTTTTCTGCTGTCTATCCTCAAAGGCACTGGTCTTTTTTCCGTGCATGGCACATGGCTGCACATGGTGTTGCTGTGAGCGCAAAACTTTGGTGTGCCTGCCAGGTGCAAGGAGGAAGGCACAACTTTTTTGTTGTGTGTTTGAGAATGAGAGAGTTACCTGTTCTTTATAAGAGAGGGCAGGCGCATGTTGCAAATTGTGGCTGCATGTGTGGGGAGAGACCTTGCCCCTCACTGACCATTCATCCCATGCGTGCACACATTCTACGTTTAATGTGTGAGCGTTCCTTTCAGCTGTGGCCCGTGGCCCCCCCCGACTTCCGTAAGATGAAGCCTGCGCGCTCCTGAAAATTGGCAGCGTGCATCGAGACAGATTCCGCTAGCGCAGCAACCCCTCGGGCAACTTATCAACAAGAGGGTCGCATGCGCTGCGCCTGCTTGCAGGTGTTGAACCCCAGTGAGACCTTTGGCAACATCATCGTGGACTACTCGTACGTGGAGTGCACCAGCGCCTGCATAACCGCCCTGGCGGCCTTCCGAAAAGCCTACCCAGACCACAGGTGCACACACACAACCCTGTCCTCACTCTTTAAACCACACACTGAGTGTGACAGCTGGGCTTGTAGTATGCCTGCGGATTGGGCTGGAGCCCAATCCATTTCCGTGCGTGCAAGGCGTGCAAAATGTGCGACAAGGCCACAAATGTACACCAGAACGTTAGGTTGCCTGCATAAGTCTGTCGCAAATCCGCAGCAAGGCTGCCTGCGCCAGGCTTGAGAGATCTTGGGCACAAGCATGCAAAACAGAGGCCTTGCAACGAAGCAGGCAGACGGGTGAGGCCTGTGTGCTTGTGTCTGATGCAGGCCGTCGGAGATCGTGGCGGCGCTCGACAAAGCGGAGGCCTTCATTCGCAGCATCCAGCGGCCCGATGGATCATGGTGGGTGGCGGCCACTTTGCAGCAACCAGAGCGCGCACGTGTGAGTGCGCGTGCATGTACATTGCGCAGCAACTGAGTGCATTGTCCAAATGGCTCATGGTGGGTGGGCTGAGGACAGGCGGAAAGCCCTCCTTGAAGGCAGCCTTGCATTCGTGCGAGGCCGGGCACCCGAGGCTTTTGTCGGTGCATCGTCTGCAACAAGCCCTCAGCTGCTGGTGGCGTTTTGGGAGGAGCTACGCGCTGATTGCCGGGTAGGCGATGGAACACCTGAGGCCCTCTGGTGCATGGAACACCTGAGGCCCTCTGGTGCATGGAACACCTGAGGCCCTCTGGTGCATGGAGCACCTGAGGCCCTCTGGTGCATGGACCACCTGAGGCCCTCTGGTGCATGGACCAGTGAATAGATGCGCCCCCAGGCCAAGCGCTTGTGTATTGTGTATGTGTCAAAAAACTTGCAGCGCTGCTGGCGTACACAGTGTTTGCGAGGCACCAAAACCACATCCCTGGATTTGCATATTCGCTTGGCGGCTGCCTGCTGTCAGGTACGGCTGCTGGGCGGTGTGCTTCATGTACGGCTGCTGGTTTGGGGTGACCGGCCTTGTGGCGCGCGGCTACTCCTGGGATACAGACGAGGTGCGTGAGCCACATGCAACGACCTGCGCCATGCTGGTGCTGCATGCTGCCAGAGGTTTGGCGCCAGCGCGATGCATGGGTTAGGATTTTGTTAATGTTTCTTCTTGTTCTCAGTGTTCAGGGTTCTTGGCTCGGCTCGTACGAGTATGTGCTGGTGATGCGTGCGACCTCAGGCCGCGCAAGAGTATGTGCTAGTGATGCGTGCGACCTTAGGCCGCGCAAGAGTATGTGCTGGTGATGCGCGCAACCTGAGGCTGCGTACGAGTATGTACTGGTGATGCGTGCGACCTCAGGCCGCGCCTTGCTGATCCCAACATCCTTAGAGCCGGCAGAGCGCTCCGGCTGTTGGCAGGGCCTTGCGAGTGCAAGAATGAACTTCAGCACGTCACTGCAGCAGTATTTGGGTGCCGTATCAGTGCCTGGTGCGCACAGCATTGCGAACGGCAGGGCCATGGCGGTGTAGTGCAGCCGCCTTGCTGCAGCCCACCGCTGCAAGCGCGTGGCAAGTATCTGAGGAGTTTGTGTGAGGGCCTCACGGAATCCTTTGAAAGCTGCTGCAAGCTCCCGGCTGTGCTTGTGGCCCAGGCCAAAGGGAAGCAGGAGAACTTTCACTGCGCCTGCAACTGGGGCCTGCTCACGCGCTGCTGGCTGTGCCTGCATGTGCCGCGCGCTGCAGGCCGTGCGCAGGGCGTGCGAGTTCGTGCTGAAGCACCAGCAGGACGATGGTGGCTGGGGCGAGAGCTACCTGTCCAGCCAGAACAAGGTGAGCCTGGGTGGGGCGCAGCACCACCATATGCAGCCGCACATGAGAAAAGCGATGTGCAAATGTGCAAATACGCACACACGCATGCGCGCACACACGCACGGGTACAATGCAGCCGCATACAAGTACAATGCACAATGCATGCTCACACACATAACACAGCCTGGCTTGCGTCCCTGGACTGCAGCTGCAGAGCCCTTCTGCTCTCCTTGCCCCTGCCAGCGCGTGCTGCTGCGCTTCAGTCACAGGCTGAACCACACACGTAAAGGTCATTCCCCACTTTCCACCCAAGCCCCCCCCGCACGCC
>LFCJ01003759.1_pt1 | contig 11134 bp, 7 predicted proteins | sample 643141 | NCBI WGS metagenome assembly LFCJ01 (sample SAMN03766243, study PRJNA286221) | soda lake metagenome | biome: soda lake; feature: Kulunda steppe; material: water; isolation source: sample B1-Br-g2 brine of Lake Bitter-1 | place: Russia: Kulunda steppe | collected 2010-07 | reverse complement strand
TGGATTCTCCAGCGGCAACAAGCACTGGTACGAACCCTGCTGTGATTTTATCGCGGCTGACATCCTGTTGGAGAAGAGCTGCCTGGAACCCTTGGCGGCGATAGATTGCTTGTTTGTATTCGCTTCGTGTCCCGACTGACGGTCCCGACTCAAAAGCTTCGTCGATAGCTGGCACTGGGACGATGTGGTCGACCTCATCGAAGTCATCTACAATATGAGTGAACCGAACTTGGTTGTGTTCTGCGTCTATTGAATACACACCGACTATGGAGAACGAATCTAGTTCTGGTTCTGTGTTTGGAGTCGATTGAGAAATAGAGTATCCAAATACCAACACGGTATACTGTTCAAGTGAAGAGTCAGCTTGAGCAATGGCTGTTCGTGCAAGTTCAAGCGCATCGCTTGATACCTCGTGCCAGTCAGCACCGTCCATTTCTTTGAGTTGGTGAGCGAGCCAGGCTGCGAGTGACGGATCGAGGTTCACCAAGTGGGCAACGTTTGGTGTGAGTTTTGGTTCACTGGTGACGGCTTCCAGTGGGAGTTTCAAGCCACTGTTGACGAGTTTTTCTGGTCTTGCGACTACGATTCGGCGATTGTCGGCGAGAGCCATCGCTTCAGGGTGGGGTTGTTCGGTAGTCTCGAAATCAGGTGTGACAGCGAACCGTGTCCCTTCGAAATTGGGTTGCGTAAGGAAGACTGTGTGATCGAAGGAAACGTTGCTTTTGAATCGTGTGTCACTGAAATCTGCATTCCCGGCGAATGTCGCTTCGTCGAACCGTGTCTCGCCGGCTACCTCGCCGTTTCTGAACGTTGAGTGGTTGTCGAAGTGACTGTGTGAGAAGTCCACGGCTCCCTTGACGGTCGCCGAAAACTGGAAGTGAGACTCGAAGTCAACGCCGCTTGCGTTCAGGTCTCCATTGATTTTCGACCCGTGGAAGAAAGCTTGCTCGACAAAACAGGCGTCGGTGATCGTTACATCACCGTCGAATTCAGCATCTCGGAAATGTACATCCCCGCTATATTGCGTGTTGCTGCCGTCGAGATTGCCGGCGAATCTGCCGTGGACGAACCAAACTTCATCGTCGAAGATAGCTTCGCTGAAGTCAAATTCGGATACGTCGAACATGGCGAGTGAGAATGAAGTGTATCCTCTGAAGTGGCTTCCACGGAATGTGACTATGTCACCTGAGCAATGCAGGTCATCACAGTCTAATTCACTACCGAAAGTAACGTTCGAGGCGTTCAGGTCGCCGGTGACTGATGCATGCTGTAGTACTGTTTTGTCGTCTATTGACGCACCAGTCAACACGAAATCGTCATCAAATTTTGTGTTGACGAACCGGAGTTCGCCATCTACATCGATTTTCTCGAAGGATGCTGGACCGTTAATGTTGACAGCTGTGAAATCGCATAGTAATCCCCACGTGGCTCTGGTGAACGAAACATGGTCGTCAAATGTGGCGCGGGCAAACCGGCAGTTTACTTTGAATTTTGTGTTGTCGAATATTGCTGGTTCGGAGACGTGCATACCTCGGGCGTCGGTGTAGGACACATCGAAGCCGTTTGCTGCGAGTCCGGCCTCGAATGTGGCGTCGCGGGCATGGAGTCCTTTAACGGAGAGACCTGAGAAGTCGACTGGTGCTTCGAATCGACTGTTCTCAAGTATGAGTGAGCCGTTGATTGTTGCACCACCTAAGAGGAGTGGGGCACTGATCGTCGTGCCTGTGAGATCGAGGTCGCCTGTGATTTCTGCTTCACGAAGATCAATTGGGTCTGTGCCAGTTGCATCCAGGATTTTGTCCGAAAGATCAAGTGCGCCGAGTCGACCGCCGGCGAAGTTTGCGTCGGGGGTTGGTTCCGTGACGGCATCAGTGAATGCTTCACTGAGAGCACTTGGTGGGAACTCACGGTTCTCACTGTGGAACATACAACGTGTGCCGTCATCGTCGACTGCATGGTGGGAACACGGTTCTGGAAGGTCGCTGGGCACCGTAATGAGGGGAGATGGTCTGATCTCTTCGATTAATTGGTGTTGGTATGAACAGTGAGGCCGAGAATTATCTGCCATTATCTCAAGTAATATGTTATGTTTTGTCTTAACTTATAAGGCGTTTCTGACTCCACATTTCGAGAATTCAGACTCTATTTTGATACTAAAACAGAACAGGTCTTCATTTGAACAAGTGTTCGAATTCCTCGAATTCGCATGGTATTGTTAGAGCTCCCGGTTCAAATACAGGATGCTCAGGATCAAGTTCGTATTCGTCAGCGACCCAGTTCAGATAGGATTCATGATCATGTGGAAGCCCGGGTGCATGTGTCTGATGGTGTGCTGGGTGGAGAAACTCGATCTCTGGGTTTCGGCGTAGCTCTGGGTCACAGACGAGACAAGGAACGAATTTCTGAGACATTTCATCCGTAGGTCACGTTAATTTGTATTGACCATTACGGTGGCTGGAATGTGGTTTCAATAGCAATTAATTCATCATAAGAGCAACAAGCAGTAATTTAAGTTTGAAATTAGAGATTCAGACATCAGGTTCCATACGTTCGTACGTATCTGTTACTTTTCGAACGTTGTTTCGGCACATGGGAGTTCGTTGTGCCTGCACCATTGGCAGTGCTGGTCGGCAGTGTATGAGTTGTAGGACATGTCGGTGAGGTTCGAGAGGAGTGATTCGACTTCTTGTGTTACGGAGTCAAGCTCGATCTCTGTGAATTCTTTCGTGTCGATATTTGGTCCAAGTGGTCCAACGTAGGCGTATCCTGCCTGATGAACTGGTTCATCGTACAAGTCACGGCATGCTAGTAGGTACAGTGGGAGTTGCCGATCATCGTTGATGTCGCGTTCGAGTTGTGTGGCTTTGTAGTCAATGACGACTAATTCGCCTGACGGGTTCCGGTACACTGCATCGATGAACCCGACGATTTCTTCGCCAGCGATTGTAATCGCAAATTCGCGTTCTGCATCTATGAGGTCCCAACTACTGATTTCTAGGGTGAAGTACTCGTCAATGCATGTTTTGACTGCTTCGACGGCATCGGTTTGGTGTCGCTGGCTCGCTATCCGGTCGCAGATCTTGTACCAGTCTTCAGTAGATTGATGATCGTTGTTCGCGGCGATTTCGGCAGTATCGTGGAAGAGTGTCCCGACTGTTCGTTGAGATGGCCCGTTGCTGTCGGTCCACTCGCTAGTAGGTGTGTAGTCGTTGAAGGCGTTGACGACGTAATCGAGATAGTGTTTTCGAGGGCACTCGTCGAACGATTTGAGCGATGTGTAACTGTGCTGGACGGCTGGTGCGATAGCAGGCGGGCCTGTGAGTGCGTCGAGGGCAAGCTGAGAGTGTGCGGTGGGGGTGATGCTGCCTTCCAGTAACTTGTTTCCGAGCGAAAGCACGCGTTCGGACGCTGTATCGACGGTGAGAGAATCGCCGTTGTGCGTGACAGTGCCGCCGGTGTTTCCGACAACGGTTTCGGCCAACGAGTCAGTCCAGTCAGCTGCTTCGGGTGGAAGATTGTGCTGTATGTCTTGCCAGATCGGGAGGTGTCCGGCGTCTGGTTGCCACGGGAGGTGGCCGTCGAGTGTGTCTCCGAGTAACTCGCTTATTTCGTCGTCTGTCGAAGCGTCAGTATCGCTAGTTCCGTGGAGTATGAGGATGTCTTCGGCACGTGTCAATCCGACGTGTAAGATTCGGCGTGTTTCACGGGCGTCGTTGGCGACGAAGTCTTGTGTGAATGCAGCTTCGGGAGCGTCTGTGAGTGCTTCTTCTAACGCATCGTATGACCGACCACGAGGCCCCCATTCGTTCGGGGTCAGTCGCGGCATCATGACGACCGGGAAATCAAGTCCTTTGCTCTTGTGGATCGTCATCACGTTGATCGCGTCGTCTGCAAGTTCAGGCTGATCTGTCGGTGTACTACCGTTCTCATTGAATACGTCGTCTTGGTGCCGGAGTGAGTCGATGAATTTGCTTGTCAGTGGCGGTTTGACTGCGTCGTCTCCAAACTGTTCGATAGCGTCTTCGAGTTGGGTTAGACTTTGACGGTCTTGTTCGCTGAGGTACCACTCAATGTCGGTTGTTTCTTTTAATTCGCGGTAGAGCCGTTCGAGTGATGCGGTCTCGCGTAAATCGAGTAACTGTGAGGCGTGTGTTCTGACGGTCTGGATTCGTTCGGGTTCCTCAAATTCATCGAGAGGAGCCTCAAGAAGTGCTGTGACGAGCGTCTCGTCTCGCGTATTGAGATGATGGAGGTCTCTATCGGTGAGTCGGTACCGCATTGTGAGTACTCGGTTCCAACTCACTTCATCTTCTTGCGGGTTGGCGAGTGCTTTGAGATACGCGGTAACCGTGCCGACACCAACTGATTCTGTGGTCAAACTCCCAGCGACTTGGTATGGGATTCCTGCGTCTTCGAATCCTTCGAGAATGGGTTCTGCGTGCTTGTTTTTTCGGACGAGGAGTGCAATGTCTCCGGGGTCGTATGCCGTGTCGAGTTCTGTAGCTGCGCCTGTCAACACGTTTTGAGTCGCCGTAACGAGTTGGTTTACGCGATCGGCTTCGTCATCTGCTTCTTCCATAGTCACGACGCTGTCGCCGTCATACGTTGGCTCATCCACGCGAGTCAGTGTTTTACTGCTTTTCCGGTTATCGAGCTCGTCAAGAGCGGCGTTGGCAAGATCTAAAATCGGTTGTCGTGACCGGAAGTTCTGTTCGAGGGGTTCGTCAGTTAACGAATCGCCGAACACCCGCTCTAACTCGTCGGTGATGTTGGCGACGTTCGCGCCGCGCCACTCGTAGATTGCTTGGTCGTCGTCACCAACGATAAACAGGTTGTCATCGGAGACCAACGAAGTAACCAAGTCAAACTGAAGACGGTCTGTATCTTGGAACTCGTCGCAAAACACGTAGTCCCAGCGTGATGCGATTTCGTCACCGAGATCAGTTTGAAGCAGGTCGACTGTCTCTACAACCAGGTCGTCATAATCAAGGAGATTTTGATCTGTTAATTCCTGTTCGTACGCGGCGTACCCGACAACGAGATCGCGTGACTTACAGCAGTCATCGAGGAAGTCAGCTAGGTATGCTGGCAGTTTGAGGTCGGCGTCTGGGATGCCTTTCGGAGCGCCACTGCTGTAGCCACCGAAAACATATTTTGGGATCTTGTGAGCGTACTCTGGAAGCTCTCGCTCACCGTTTTCGTGTGCTTCGAACGCTTCAGTGAGTGATTCGCAAACTGCTACGATTCCAGTGAGAAATGTCTCGATGCTGGTTTCAATGCCTGAGTCAGCGTCGTTGATGTCTGCTTGTATGGCGAGCAGTTCGTCATGCATGTCTGTGAGGCCATCCAGAACGGTGGATACTGACCGGCCACCGAGGTGATCGCTTGCTGCGGCTGCTATTTGTGAAGGTAGTTTTGTGAGTTCATACAAGCGGTCTACGTCTCCGAGGTACGTATCGATTGCAGTGGGTGAGATGTTGCTGCGTTTCATCGTGCTGATGAAACTGGTGAGTGCATCGACCGCACCGCTTCCGTGTGAATCCGGGCCGTAAACGTTCGGTTTGACAGATCGGTATTCGATCTCGTCGAGGACATCGAGTGCTAACACGTATTTTTCGCCATCGGTCGCTACATCGAAGTCAGGCTCAATTCCGGCGGAATACGCGTAATCCTGGAGGATTGCGTTACAAATTGAGTGGTACGTGTATGCTTCGACGTCATACCCAGCTGTGCCGAGTTTCTCTTGGAGTTTCTCCTGCATCGAGTCGGCTGCGTTGTTTGTGAACGTCAAGGTCAGAATACGGTCTGGAGAAACACCTTGCTCGTCGATCAGGTGTTCGACTTTCCGAACCATCGTGAATGTCTTCCCGGTACCTGCCCCTGCAAGCACACGCATCGGGTACGCCCGTGAATCAATGATCGTTTGTTGTTGTGGTTTTGGGGTCGTGTTTTCCGGGGCTGTTGGAAGCCAAGACGGCACGTCTGGTTGGTTATCGTTCGTCATTGACGCACCTCTGTCGCTAGATAATTCGGACACATCGCCTGGTAGTCGCAGTCACCACAGGCGTGTTCTTGAATCAGTTCGAATGGCTCAGGCTCGTACTCCTCGTTTGTGATACCGTTGTGTGCGTGTTCAATAAGGTCCCAAATGGTGTCGTAGTACTCCTCGTAGGCTTCCGTTGTTTCTCTGGGCTTCCCACTCGCAGAGATCTCATACCCGTTCGCTGTGCTTTGCGTATCCGTCTTATGTAGTAACCCGTAGAAACTGAATCGGATACTCATACCGGGCTCATACAACGACGAATCTTTGATACCCTCGACGTACGCAGCGGTCTGAAAAGCGTTCTTAACGCGCTTTGCTTCGTGCGCCTCACCGTTCAAGTGATCGACGAGCCGATCTGCACTCCAATGCCCAAGCACGCCCTTAACATTCCGTTTGTAATCTATGAGATGCAGCGTATCATCATCTTCACGGAGGACGTTATCGGTAATTCCGTGTAGCCCAATCCCGTTACGTTCGCACTCAATTCTCGTTTCCGTTGCAATTGACGTTCGAGCATGCTCGATCCCATCGCCATCATCCGGATCGAAAAAGGATTTAATCCCTGCGAGCGTCTCCCGGCGCTGGTATTCCTGATGTGCATTTGAAGCATACTCCTCGGGAGCAATGTGTTTCTCCCACGTCTCGTCAAACGTGTTCATCGCCCGGTCGTAGATGACTGACGCATCGTCGCTGTGGTCTGTTAGTGAGCAGACAGTCTCAATTAATTCGTGGTAGGCTTTGCCCTGATAGAGGTACAGTTTCGTCTCGTCAGGCGAGGACACACTTTGCACAGAGTTGTACTGGTACTGCTTTGGGCATGCGGCGTAAGTTGCAAGCCGCGATGGAGAGACCGAAATAACGTTACTCACGACTGACCCTCCCTGAACTCAGATCAATCCGAGCACGAAGCGCCTCACGCAGAGCATCCCCACGGTCGCCGCTATCATCAAGCAACCGTTGTATCTCACCGATATCCGACTCTAAGTCATCGAGAGATACAGTCACGTCCCGACTCTGCGTCCGTTGGACATCGGCCAATGCCCGATCAATCCGGGATAACACGAACTCTTCGGCTTGCCGTTGACTCCAAATTTCATCCTCACTCTCAACACCCAACCAAGGTAACTGCCGGTATGCGTCAGTGATAAACCGCGATGGCTGGACATGCTCGTCAAGGCCGGTATCGGTGTGATCGTACAGGCAAAAATACAGGGAATCCGATGCAACGTTTGCACCAGTCGCTAATCGTCGACGTGACTGCTCAACGTGATACTGCTTAATTGGTCGGCTAGATGCCGTTGATGTTGTCCGGAACGTATCCTGCACCTCAGACGCTGTCACGTCCGTAATCCCTGGGAAATCACTCATCCTAAGCACTGATTCTTGTGAGAAGAGACGCGTCACGAACGGTTGGCCAGGATACTCTTCATCGATAACCGTCGGGATGAATACAACACGCCAGGATTCGTTTTTCAACGCCTGTAAGTGATCTACTCGGACGCCGCCATCAAGATCTGTCGCACTCGTCTGCGTCTCTGTTGCCGCATGCTCATGCGCTCGTTCCAACATCTCTACGAACGTCTGCCATGAGGCTTCGATAAACTCTGTCTCCTCGATGAACTCTGCCATCGCAAATGCTCGCCGGACATTTCCGAACTCTGAGCGGGCATCGAGTGGCGAGGCCCTTTCTGCAATCCGATCTTTCAACCCTGAGGCTGTCGCCCAGTACCGAAGGGTATCGGCTAACGAATCTTCTTCAGATGCAATATTTGACAACAGCTCACTGTCGAACTGTTCTTCGGTCTCAAGAGGTATCTGAGAGCCCCCTACTTCTACAGCGAAATACCGAGCAACACTCAACAACTCTCGAATCGCTGGATCATCACCGAAGCCGATGACTGTCGTAGACTCTGTTGGCACCCCTGCTTGCGTGAGTTCCTGGATCGTCTTCGAAACCGCTGACCCTCCCTGATTGAGCGCTACAGCGAACTCACTATACTGCCAATCGTGTTTCTCCCGTAACCGCTCAATCTTATCGACAATCAGGTCAAGTTGCTCGGCAGCCGAGTCCGCATGCAGGACGTTCACATTGCCTAACTCTGGGTCAGGTGGTACCGTTCCAGTTGCGAGATATCTCGCGGTAGCTTCAGGCCGTGTATCAGGAGTTTCCGATTCCTCCACGGTATGTATATCCATTGAGACAAGGTCGGTGAGGGGTCCTGTTTCGATACCCGTGCGGCGGACACTACTATCACGTTCACTGACGCAAACAAGTTCTAAAGACGTTGTTAGCGTGGCAAGGTATTGACGTTCGAGTTGCGCGAATTCTTCGAATTCAACGGCGAGGATCGCATCATAATCAATCGCTGCTGACCGGTTTTCTGGCTCCGAAAGGCAATCGAGGGCTGTTGTCAGCAGTTGTCCGCGTTCAATATGGTCCTGATCTGCGAGCCAACCGTGGAACTCATTCAGAACCGTTTGTACCTCGATGAGTTCTGGTGTTTCATTGAATTCTACGTCCTGCCAAGTCGCTGTTTCCATGAGTTGCGCGATATCTCCAGCGAACGATTCGAGATTCGATGCTTGCTGCAAGTAGTTTGTTTCCCAATCCGTGGTGGCGAGAAACCGGTGAACGAGTTCTCGTCGAAGCGTATCTGAAAGGATCGTTTGATCCGTTACAGTGTTGACGACATCTGTCGCGTGAACAATGAGCGAGGAGACGTGTGGAACGCTAGCACCGGGAACTAAATCTTGGAGATACGCTTCGAAAGTGTCGATACTGGTTGGTGCTGCGGACAAGACAAGCACATTCTCAGAACCGTACTCGTCACGTAACTCGCAGTACGCTTCTCTAACTTTTGTTTCCGTTTCTGACTGTCCAAACGGAACTGACCAAAGCTTTCCCTCTAATGTTTCGTGCTCACCCATCGAGAGTACCTTCACAGCGAGAAGTTCGTGGAGAATATGATCTTTCTGACATACCAATACTCACGTTGACCTAATAGTTAAATTGTATCCTAAAACCGATAAACTGAATCGAACTAACTCGCAAATCGAACCAACTTCGAAACTAAAAGTGATAGCGGACGAAGATAGCAAAAATTCTCACACCTGAATGTTCGGCTGGTCTGTTAATCTCTGTTGAAGACATTGAGTGAGAGGTCATGGGTAGTTGAGAGGTGTTGCTTGATTTGTTCCGTCGACCATCCTGCCGGAGCGAGGACCGATGTTGCTGCTCGCAACAGTGCTTGATCATAGTACGCTGAATCGTATGTAGTAGGATCCTCACTGGCTAACCGCACCCGGTCGCGCGAGAATTTTGTATTGTCAGTGACGACGTATTCGATTGTTTGCCCGGGTGAACGATTCAATCCGAACTCTATCGCGCGTTTCAAGACCGCGACTGTCGTTGTTTGCTGAGTGTACTCGCTGCGATCCTGTGACACGCGGATACTCGTGACCAACTCCGCAGGATCAACATCCCCATCGAGGAGTTGCGTACGTAGGTGGGCTAGCCGGTTACAGACGATAGTCGGATCACGCGAGTCGTCGAACACATCGATCAGTTCTTTCTGTGTGTCCTCGATGAAGGCTGGCGTACTACGTTGTCGGCACTCGATCAGGGCCCGTACCAGCGTGCCGATGAGTGAGGAACACCCATCGCCGTTTCCGATTGCACTCATTTGTGACACGAGCTTTCTCCGAACGATTGGTGGAACAGATAGCGACACGTACCAGACGTTTATCGAGTACGTCCAGATCGAGAATCGTGAGTTGTACCTGAGTCGTGGCGTCGTCGAGGAACTAACCGAACAGCGTGGATACATCAGCATTGACTAGGTCGACCGAGCAGCAACGACAGATTGGATTACTATCGTCGACGACGTACAACTGGGTATGCGAGTTCACGATGGACCTCGTGTTGGAGAAGTGATGGACCGAGTTCACGAGCGACTGGCAACATTCGAACAAACCGACCCAGATGTGTTGCGAAAGACGGATTCAGAACTGCCTGCAGTCGCTGTGATGTTGCTCGGGTCGATACTACATGAATCAGTCGGGGGTTTGATGGATGACCGGAACACTAAAAAAGCGATCTCTGGAGTGATTGAGAACACATACTACGAGGGGAGAGTTCGAATCATAGATATTTGGCTCTGGTGAATCGCCAGATGGCGTTTGATTTCACTGTTTCACGGCTCGCTTGATGTTGTAGACCGCACACATCAGGACGATCTCACGAAATTCGCGGTACCATGCTCGGGCACGCACGGCGTGGCCGAGCGTCCGCTTGATTGTGGAAAAGACGGTTTCAGACAGTGCTCTTTGGCCGTATAGAGACCCATCGATGCGCGCGTTATGCGCACAATCGATGGGTCGAAACTCGCGGTGCTTAATCAGCGGTCTCACGTCCTCTTCGCGCAATTTCTCACGTAATCGTTGCCAGTCATAGCCTTTGTCGGCGGCGAGGCTGGCAATCTCGCCCGCGTTGCGGAGAGCGAGTTGCCAGCCGATCTGCGTGTCGTGCCGTTTCTCGGTCGTGCAGTGAACGTCAAGCACAGCTTGCGTTTTTGTATCGACGAGTGCGGTCGTTTTCGGCGTTTGAACGCGATAGTTCGTCCGGCGGCAGTAGTGCTTGCTGGCGGTTTCGCGGTCGAAAAACGTCGCGTCCATCGCAGCGTGATCAGCGGTGTCGTGCAGCTGCGCCGACAGCCGCAGCAGCACTCGCCAGACTTTCATCTCGAACCTATCAAACGCCTTTACCAAAGTTGAGTGATCAGGGAGATCGCCCGGATCAAGGCCGATCTCGGCCACTATTTGTGGCATCTCACTCAGCAGATCAAGCGCCTCGCGGTAGGATTTCTCTAGGTAAATCCGGAGATAGTGGAGCGAAACAACGGCGTAGTCGGCGAAGCCCCCACCCCCTTCGGGGGCGGCGGCTTCGCCTCGGCCACCAACAGCATTTTTAGCTAACGTGACCGCCTTGCTCGTGAAGCGGGAGATCTTCGACATAGGCATCGCCGATTTCCCGCTTCACTTCCTTTGATTTGACGACCTATCCCGTCGTCTTACAGCGATTCACCAGAGCCG
>LFCJ01003757.1_pt1 | contig 11134 bp, 15 predicted proteins | sample 643141 | NCBI WGS metagenome assembly LFCJ01 (sample SAMN03766243, study PRJNA286221) | soda lake metagenome | biome: soda lake; feature: Kulunda steppe; material: water; isolation source: sample B1-Br-g2 brine of Lake Bitter-1 | place: Russia: Kulunda steppe | collected 2010-07 | reverse complement strand
GCGCCTGAATCGAGTGAATCAGCAGGGCACCATTTTGGCATGTTATATTTCAAAAAATTTATAGCGCTATATAGCGCTATGTAGCGCTATACGCTATATAGCGCTATAGGCCAACGCCGACCCCTACAAGTATATCAATGCTTAATGTGCAAAGGTGTTGGCACACTCGAGACAAGGGTAAACAAGTAAGGGTAGTGTTACAAGCAAAGATAAGCAAGGGAAGCGTTACATGCAAAGACAACTAAGAGAAGCGAGTGTTGGCAAAGCCCGTGGATGTGTTCAAGCTGCAGGACAGGGCCAGCCCTGTCATGCACGCCCTCGCTTCTTTGTTGTACAGCATGCCTGTCAGCTGCTGACAGGCTGACATATGCTTCATGTCTTGTATGCCCTGCAAGTCTGCAAGTGAGATGAGCAGTACTGCGCAGCACTTGAATTAGTGCACGTTATCAGGGTGCACGTCATTAGGCCATCAGCCACAGCAGCAGCTGCACCAAGCCTGCTAGCCTGGGCCCTTCCTTCCCTGCTGCCTGCTCACATCTGTTGTTTCAACCAGTCATCCCAAATGCTACTCCAACGGCACCGCATCATGAAAAACATGTAATCTATCTCATTATGACTTAATTAATCACAAACTGTCTACCCAGTCATGAGCTTGAAAGGTTCTGTTGGCGCACTGTGAAGTTGCCACCCAGACCACCCCCCGCCCCATATCAGAGTTCTACATGCAGAGAGGTATGCTGCATGAGCCTGCACCATCGGGCAGTAGTTCAGGGCCTGGGGTGGCCTGGCTGGCCAAGTCCAAGCTTGAAGCTTGCAGAACTTATGGCTGTTCTGACTGCACGCTGCACCTGCAGCCACTAAAACTCGGCCGAAAGGTGAACAAATTAGCCAAGAACACATGCCGAGTTTCAGGCTAGGCCCTGGGCTGGCCGGCCCTGGCCAATAACTGCTCGCTCCCCTCCCCAAATTTTTGTTGAGCAACGCGCTGTGCTGCTGCTCGCGGACCCGTGACACTGAAGGCCTGCCTGAACAAAATTGGGGCAGGGCCAGCCAAAGTTCCAGGGCGCAGGGTGCGCTGGGTGGGGCCTGGGCGGGCCACCGTGGACTTAACCGGAAGCATCTGAAGCCTTCACTGGGCTTCGCCAATAAAAAACTGGCATAGTCTGTGGCTGCACGCTTATTGGGCACGGCGCCCTTTCTTGGATGCCCTAGCTACTCTGCTGTACAGCGTGCCTATCCGCAGCCAGCTGGTCACAGGCAACAACAAGGGCATGCACTGTACGTTATGCAGTTGGGGCCGCTAGCAATGGCACAGTTACCAGAGCTCTGCCACACCAGCATTTGCTCAGAATGCATCAGCCACAGCATCAAATATACCAAGGCTGCCTCCCCTTGGGCCCTTGTTCCCCAGCTGCCTGCTCACGTCTGTTATATAAAATGCAGGTACCCCGAACGCTCATCCAACAGCGCTGAGTCATTTGTGGCACACTTTTAGTTACACCGCAGCTTGAATTATTCCAAACCGTCCTCCGCGAGCTTTCATGGTCTCGCTAATTTATTGTTCACAAAATTTCCACCCGGGCCACTTTCCAGCCCCAGGCAAATGTTTGACGTAATGGTTTGTGCTAAGTTAACCTGCAGCACCGAGCATTGGTCCGGGAACCTGACTGGCAGAAACAAAGCTCATAAATTTGGCCAGGGCGTGGGAAGGCTGGCACTGGCCAAAATCTACCTGCCCGCCAATTAAGTCGAGAACTATGCTGTACAAGGCCTCTCTTCCCCCCCTGCAAATTTGCCTAGCAGGTTTACAAGGCTTGCCAAAGTTTCATGGGCGGAAAGTGCTTGAAGTAGGCTTGGAACTGCTACAAAATTAAAAAAAGCACGAAATCTTGGGGCTACGCCCATGACTGGAAGACACAACAAGGCTGCTCGTAATTTTCAATCCATGGGGTTGCTTATAAATTTACCAGCCCTTCATCATAATCAATTGTGATCAAAATTAGGTGAAACACTTACGATGAGCTTGTCCACCACCATGATGTAGCCCTTACTCCCATGGCTAGCTAGCAGACTGTAGAGCCCCTCCAAGCTGTTTGGTAACTTTGTGGGTATAAGGACATCTTGAAAGCTCCGTGTGTCACAAGTCTGGGCCTTTGCTCCTGCTTTGCCATCTGCGCAATGCTCGGTAAGCGCTAACGTAAAAAAGAAAGCCATGGCCTGATGGCAGCTGTGACACTGATACAAGTCAAAATATCAAATGTTTCATGTCATTTGCCTTGAAATCACATTGTGAGGGCAAGCACTATTTTTATTCATTGAGTCACCTACCAAGCACACATGCACACACCTGCTTGCATGATCCACTAAAAAGCCCGCATGCACAGATGCACACTCACACACTAGCCTGCCACACGTATACAGACAAGCGGCAAGCACAAGCACAAATATTTGCACGAAGCGAACTTATATAGGTAGCAACTCTTACAGGTAAACTGTCATCTAAATAATTGCACTGTACTGGCATGCTGTATACCATTTTGTTATTCTAAGGGATAAGCAGACAAAATGGACAGGTGCTCCAATGAGGCAAGGTGATTCATGGGATTTGACTGAAGCGAACATTATCATTATCAGCAGACGTTGTAACTGGCTAAACTAGACTGGGTTAAAAATAAACTGACATTGGTTTGTAAAAACTCTTACTAAACACCTCTTGCCTTCACAGAGAAAGCACAGGCTGCTCTTACCTGTTACGTGAACAAGCTTGCCGGCATTGTAAAGGGGATGCAATGATGAATTGAACCACCGACCTCCATCTTTGTTTTCATCTCGCCAGCCATAGTCTGCAAACGAGCTCCAAAGCATTGTTGGAGGATTGTTTATGCATAAGCATTATTGAGCCTTGATGTTAGTATGTGCAACATTGAGTCCAGTGATTGCACAAAGACTGCATGCACAAGTATGCTCATGCACACAGAGACATAGCACATGTGTGTAAAGATTAACATTTTTTTATTAGCATTTTGAACAGGTTCTGAATAATTGTCAAGAAGCAAAAGCACATGTACACATGGCTACTTACATCCTTCGTCTACACGCTGCCGCTCCGCATCCTCCTTAATCTTTTTAAATCCTCTCCAAATGCTTGCAAGGCTAAGGCGGGGGACAGGATCGTCCTGCAAAGCAGTCAATACAAAAAACCTCCTCGTGTGGTGGGTGCTATATGAAAACCACAGTGTACCATACCATCCATACTCAATCCTAAGTTGGTTGCTACATGCACTCGCCCCTAAAAGTAATTTATAACTTGTTTCTTGCTGCCACTTCTGCTGCCCAAATTTCAGCAAGCTACGCAATTGGGGCACAAGATTAGCAAAACACAGACCCTGAACACAAGCGAAGAGTCTGCCAATCGTGCTCACGCCTGCGCTGCTTAACAATTTTCCTCTTTTCCTGCTGCGGCCATTGTCCTTCTTAAACATCAAATTTGTGGTAGGCCATACACCATGCAACAGTGGGCAAGGCCTGGGCCATGGCAGCGTGGCTACGCTTGCCTTGCAAGCCTGATCAAAGTGAGCTGCCTGTCACGCCTGATCCACAACAGTAACAATTCCTTTATGTTAAGTCTTGAGCAAACCATTTCGCTTGTGATGTTACTTTGGTATCAAAGGAATTGAACCTGGGACCTCAGGAGGGGGAGGGGAAGGGAGAGGGAGAGGGAGAGGGGCATATAGCAGGAGGCAATGCAACAGGCAGCCCCCTGGGAAGCATGGGTTCCTCACCCACTCATACCCTCATACCCATACACCTTACCCATACACCAAACAAGAGTGCCCTGTTTAAATCGCTTGGGACCCCCCCTTCTTGTAGCCCCCCTCGCCCCCTGTTCCTGCAGGCCTGCCTAAAACTTTTGATTGGGTGTTTAGCCAAAGCTTCAGGGGCGGGGATTGCGCTAGGCAAGCTTGGGCAGCACATTGTGAACTTAACTGGAAGAAGGCAGACCCAGGGGGTACGCCCCTATGACTGGGACTTTGCCCAAAGAAACAGAGTTGTTTGCGGCGTGCTTTAAGAATAACAGTATGTAATTAGAATTCATAAATGAAGCTACCTAATCATACCAAGCTTGAAGCCGATTGAAGAAACCTAATGCAGCAGCTGAGAGAGCATGCACACTTAGAGCAACCTCGAATTGTTCTCCCAGAGAATAACCGCCGTTGCTCCTGCTCTTTTCTTCTTGCTTGCTCCTTCCTTTTTTTTATGTTTTTACTGTCTGTCCATGGAGATGGTCCTGCCATATCATGCTGCCCACGCCTTCTTTTCCTCTTCAGCTGGTGCTGAGCTGCTGTCTTGCAGCTTATCTCTGAGAACCCCCAGATTAGCTTGGTTGCGCACATCACATACCCGTCGAAGTACTTACTTGATTTCATTGCAATAAAGTAGTAAGGCGTCATGCTAAAGCACGATGATACAGCGGCTCTATGATGTGCACGTAGAGGGGGTGGATTGGGTCACCAATAGGGCTGTAAAGGCTGAGTGAGACGGTTTGGAGGGGAGGCATTCATGGTAAAAGCCAAAAAATGGAACATGGCATTGAGGAGGGAACACGCTCTTGACAACACTACGGCCAGACAACCAGACTACTTACAGAGTTAATGAAAGAGGTGACGAAGGGGATGCAGTCTTCAGCCAGCTCCTTTGACAGCACATGGGGAGCGCCAAACGTCACCGCAGAGCATTCAACGCTGTCCCACCCAGGTCTGCGTCTTCCCAAAAAAGCAGCTAGCGCCGCCACGCCGCCACCTAGGCTGTGTCCAACGAATACAACCTTCCTGCAGTCACCAGAACAGCAAGAGCAGCAAAAGCATCGAACGCCTTCAAAGACAGCGCTATCACTCCCTGGTGTGTAGCAGGCTTACTAGCACAGCAATTGGCTGTTGTACTAAGCAATGGCACCTTGCATTTTGTATCGCTCTTCTGTATGCTAGCCCTACGGCACTGCACTGCTGCCTACAAGGTACCAAGGGGATCCCAGCTTGCATGGAAAGAGGTACATCTTTTTTTCTTGTTTATGTCCCTATCACTCTTTCTTTTGCAACAAACATGGCAATTTGCGCTGCACACTTACAAACAACAAGCAAAGCAAGGTCAAGTGACAAGTAAGAAAAGATAGCAAGCAACACTGATAAGTTGGCAAAGCCCGTGGATGCACTCATGTTGCACACATCCCGCATGCTCGCTTGGACAGGCATGCAAAGTCTGGCTGCTCAGCATCTAGCAAGCACAAGAAAATATACTCTGTGCACAGTTCGTTCACAATTGTGCACTCCTCTGCTTATACTAGTGCAGTTCAACTGCGCAATACCATGAGTACAAAATTTAAATGCATAAACTGCACCACAACTACTTGTCCTGTCCAGGACCTCCCTCTTTCGCTGCATGTTTGTGTTTCTAATCATAGCTGCACGTCTGTTGCTTCAATCACAGTCGGCCCAAACGCACATTGAATAGCACAGCACCACAAAATCCCATTGCAACATGAACTATGCAATCCGTCTATCCAGTCACGAGCTTGCACGGTGCTTGTACAGTTGCGGAAAGGGCCACCCCTATCCCCTGCACCTGAGCATGACACGCTGAGAGGCATACCGAGTTCCAGGCCAGGGCGTGGATTTATGGTCCTAGCCAGGAACTGCTCTTCATAAACCTAGTTGGGGATCGTGCTCTGCTGCGTCAGATTTCCTGCCCCCCTGACACTGCAGACCTGCCTAGCAAGTTCGCTTAGAAGGCTTGAAGCTTTAGGGCAGAGGGTGCACTGGGCAGGCCTGGGCCTGGGTGCCAAGACCCCTGCTCAAACATCTAGAAAGGTACACACCTGACACGAACTCCTTTGATGTTCAGAACATTCTCCCTCTCATGCCCTAGAAGCGTCTCTGCTGCCAGCTTCATTCCACAGTGGGCGAAACCAACGGGCTCGTCAGAACCTTTGAAGTATACCGAAGCTGCAAGGAAGGAGCGCATCACTGAAATGTTGGTGAAGCTTGTGGATGCGCTGGAGCAGTGTGTCTGTTGTGGATGTGCACATCTGTTTGCACGTCTTGCATGCCCAGGCCAAGGCTGCCTGCTTTTAGAGTCGAGTATTGCTGAGTGCTTTTAGAGGCTGAGTGCTTTTAGGGAGTAGAGCAAACGGTGATGGCATGCAGTGTGCGCTTCCCTGCTTGTAACAATGTTCCGCCTCATCAGCAAGTCATCAAATTGCAGGGTTGGGTCATGCGTATTTTGTCGCATTTTACGCATTGCTAAATTGCCTAAATTTTGCACATTAAGAAACCCCAATGCGTCCAATGCAAACTCCCCCCGCTCGTCGTCCAGCGTACCCTGTCTTCCCCTTTCAATTCCCACATTGAATCAAAAGGATTTACAGAGTTTTAAGCCAGTCTGCTCTTGTCTTGTCCTCCTCATTGCTGCTGCTGCTGCTGCTCCTGCTGCTGTCTTCTACATCACTGCCCTGGCTCTCCTTGTCACTCCCATGCTGGTGCCTGAGCCCCCTGCTCCAAGGCCTGAGTACGCTTAGCCAAGCGTACAGGTTGCTGTACAGCCACACCAGCTTGCATGCACGCCTTGTGGTCAAGCAGTTCTGGCTGCCGCTGTGCACGAATGAGAAGTTGTACCACCATTCTGCTCCCAGCCTGGGTCTGGTGCTGACATGTAAGGATGCATAGGGGTGGTTAGAGGTAGCTGGGAGGGTAGTTTGGGGTCCACATACCCCCCTCTACCCCAACCTACCCCTCGTTTTTGACCCCTAAATGCGGACGAATTGACTTAATACACGCGCATTGTTCGCAACATACGCGCATTGCTCTGGGCAAATTGAGGCATGACCAACCCTGTCAAATTGTATCAACCAGCTGCACCAAACCTGCCCTCCCAGGCCCTTTCCAACTGCCTGATCGCATTTGTAGTTTCAATCACATTGCCTGAAAAGCTCATCCAACAGCTTGCTTTTGCATAACTACTGCCGTACAGACTTTGGCTGATCCTGCAGCCCCAAAGAAAAAATAGTTTATGTATTCCCGCATCAACCCTGCAACTCTCAATTTATTTATTCTATTAACCGTTGTGCTCCTTTGATCTTGCGACTCCTTAATCTTGCAAGGTCCCAAAATAATTACATTAATTAATTTGCGAGTATTAAGGGGTTGCGAGGCCTCCCATTTTAAGCCCATATTTGCCAATTTCAGGTTTTTGCGTCTGCATTCACTCCCTGCTTGTCTAGCGTTAGTGCTCACTCCCCCCTCTTCCATTTCATCATCTGAGGATTCTGAGGATATCTCTGACTCCCACTCCTCCAGCTCTGCCCGAGCCCTCTTCCTCCCCCTGCCCCTGCCCCTGCCCCTGCCCTTTCCCCTGTCCCTGCCCCTGGCCTTGACCTTCTTGCACCTTGTGCTCCTTGGTCAGCTGCATTCTCACAAGAGCCAGAGCCCCTTTCCCTGGCACCCCTGGCAACACAATGTCCTCCCTGTCACACATGCGAGCTCGGATATCTCAGCGACCACATTCCCTTGCTAATGACATTTCCTACCAGCACCCTCAAAATTCACATTCCCATCCTCAATAGTATTCCACCCCCCAAGTCCTACCCCTGTAAAATTCTGAATCGCCCTGTCAATGATTCCGACCGCTTGACTTTTATGCAATCACTGCAAGACTCTGCAAATGGGGTTATGCAAGAGTTATAAGACTTCCTCAACACTCTAAATCCAGCGCACGAGGAAGCCATTGCGTTCCTGAGTAACTTAGATCATGAAAATGCCAAAACGCTACGAGACTCCACTCACTCTGCAAAAGACCTGCCGCTGAAGCAGTTGAAGACATGGCCAGTGGCGTGGCTAACATTATCCATTCCTCCTATCGAATTGCACTGAAAACCTGCAGCACCAAAACAATCTCCTCTGATCATAGCCACTTTAGTCCACGTTCTGTCAGCAAAAAGCGCTGCTCTCTTAGCAAAAAATTTGGCCTCATCAAATCCATACAGGTTCAGCTCAAATCTTCCTGTACCAGCCTAAAAGTTAGTGTAGCTACTGTCCTTGAGCATAATAAGGCAAATCAATCTTTCTGTAAGGCTATAATGGACCTTACCCATCTCAAATATGACCTCCCACTCCATAAGCAATTGGAGGAGCTCTACCTCAGCACCAAAGAGATCATTAATTTTATGGATGAAATGCGCAATATAGAAAGCAACACCCTCTCTTGTAAGAAACTACAAAAAGTGATTAATACCAACCCTAAGCTGGCACATAAGGAAATCTTTAAAGACAATAACGCACAACCTCGAACAGGCCTCCGGGCTCTACGTGACCCAGAAACTAACACCATTTATCGAGCCCACTAAACAGGCCCAGATTGTAAAAAAATACTTCTAAAACACAATGAAAGCTGTTAACATAAAACAGGGCAAATATCTGCCAGAAGACGCACCCAGAAATTATCCATGGGAGCAAGCCAATACGTCTTCACCTATACCTGACCCCTTCACCCTCCAGTCACATGTTACAAAAAATGAATCCCGAGGGTTCAAGCAGAGAAAGTGGCTCCACCCCAAGATCCTTGATAACAGTGCTTTTACTGAACGCATCAAAACTCTTAGCAATGACAAATCTCCGGGCCCAGACGTTAATAGTAAATGAACTGCTCAGAATGCGTACAAATGAGATTTTGGAGATCATCCATAAACTCTTTGTAATTATGTGTGCCTCCCGCATCACACCTACATCTTAAAGTAGTAGCATCACCATTCTCATAGACAAGAATAAGGGAGCAGAGACAGGTTTCTCTTCTTACAGGCCCATAGGTCTAGCCAACACCCTGTACAAGTTATGGACACGCCTTGTCACTAACACCCTCTACAAGTACGCTGAAGCACACTCCCTGCTCAGCACCACACGAGCAGGCTTTTGCAACCAAAAAGACACCATACACCAGCTTCAAAACGTCATTATGAGCCTTGAGGATGCCAAGCTTTTTTTAAATGACATCTATGCCTTTATTGTTGACTTTACGTCAGCTTTTAACACCACAGACCATGACAGAATGCTCTGGATCATGTACGACCTTGGCTTCCCTACTGATGTCCCATTGATATTGTCAAAAACCTGAATGAAGACACCACCACGCAGGTCAGGCTACCCTCTGGGGGAAGCGCTAAAAAAATACCAGTTGAAAGAGGCACCACCCAAGGTGATACAGTCTCTCCCTTCCTCTTCCTCCTCTACATGGAACCTCTTCTGAGATGGCTCCATGTGGGAGGACGTGGCTACAGACACGCGCGCAACCCGGATCAAAATGCTACAGACACCCACCTTACCAACATCCTAAGCAGCGCTGCTTTTGCTGACGACCTGCTATGTCCCACAAGCACAATCCAAGACCTCAAGATCAAAGCTAGGAAGCTCACCCTTTACTCTGATTGGGCTGCCCTGATTATATCGGATAGCAAGACCAAAGCCACTGGCATCCTACACAATCACCCTCCTAAGAACGAAAATGGTTTGACGTCCTCTCAAACCCTCAGCCATCAGCTTGAACAAACAATAGAAGTGCAGCAACAAAAAGCTCAATTCTTAGCCTCTGATAAACCTTTTTTATACCTTAGAGTGGAACTCATCATGGATCTCAACTGGAAACACCAAATTCAACGCATGACTAGTAACCTTAAAAGTAAGCTGGAAGCCTTTGGTGCCTCTTATGCCTTCCCACGCCAGACACTGAACATCATTTGCACTGCTATCATTCCCAGCCTTGCCTACGCCTTTGCTGTAAGCCCCTGCACTCCAGCATACCTGATCATTTGAGACAACATGATAAGTAGAACAATCAAGCACAAATTCAAACTCTGGAAAAGCACTGCAACAGCCATGATACGTGAAGACATCTGTAATTAAGGCCTTGGAGCACCCTCCATCTGTGTTGAATACCATAGACGCTTAGCTGTAGCCCTCACGTCCAGCCTAGAAGATCCATCAGCTAGACACAGCAATGTCACCCTCTTTTTACCAAGCAAATTGCCCATCTTACCGATCTCTCTAACACCTTTCTCACCGTCATAGAAGGCACCAATCTACACATGAGACGTCGGCTCAACTACTTCATGCAAGCCCGCCAACTGCTTAGCATCCACTCCAGCAAGCTACTCCTTGTGAAGCATGGAGAAAATTTTCTCCATAACGGTCTCATGAAAATTAATGAAGCGCTCTCCCTCCACAGACCACCTCCGCACACTCTCTCTACTCTTATCACCTGTATTACCCAACCTCTCATGAGCCTCGGATTAAATGGGCTCCACAATCTTAGCTCCCCCAACAAAACCCACATTATCACAGTGGCCCAGCTAAAAGATAAATTCTCCAAGGTCACCGAAAAAAGCAAAATAGCACTCAACAGACTGGCAGCCCTTGTTAATTTACCCCAGGCAGAAGATCTCACCCCTGGTGAAATTCATAAGCTCCTGGCAGGCATGCAAGCACCTTTGCCATCATGGCCACGGTGGCAGTCACAGATGCTTTCTTAAAGCCAGCTGCAGTGAAAATGGCGATGGCCCACTTTTCTATGGTCATAGGGGCTCAGTGGGTGTGATACTGCTTCTGGTAAGTTACAAGTTACAAGTTAAGGGTTAACCGCCAGCCAGGTCGTTAGGCTGATTGGTTTGTTGCTGGTCTTTGCCAGCCAAAAAATAGTCCATAATGTCCAAAGTGAAATGGCAGAGTCCATTGTGCCGCTGAGAAAGAAAAGCTTCTGGTAAGCTTGTGGGGAGCTGTTTGAGCCCACTCTCCTGTGTGGTTTGAAAAGTTCGTGGCAGTCAATGAGTTTATAAGTGAGTTCGTGCTTATAGATGGAGGTTATGGCTGTGATGGGCTGCGTGGCTTGAGCCTTGTTCCTTTTGTAGTGCCAATGGCACTGTGCCATACTAAATTTGCTCTCTCTTGCCCACTGGATGACTCGGGTAGAAGAACTGGGATCGCCGTGGGGAGGTTAGTGTCTTGGCTCAGGTATCTTGTACGCGAGGGCATGCTGGGAGGCAGAGGTTGAGTAGGAGGGGTAGTGAGGTCCTCTGAGTCATCTCTGAGAAGGGGGT
>LFCJ01003755.1_pt1 | contig 11136 bp, 3 predicted proteins | sample 643141 | NCBI WGS metagenome assembly LFCJ01 (sample SAMN03766243, study PRJNA286221) | soda lake metagenome | biome: soda lake; feature: Kulunda steppe; material: water; isolation source: sample B1-Br-g2 brine of Lake Bitter-1 | place: Russia: Kulunda steppe | collected 2010-07 | reverse complement strand
GGTTCAAGCAGGCAGTTGTTGATCTCGGGTTCGCACAGGAATACGCTGATGGCGTAACCATCGTCTCCACCCCATCCAGAGCATGAGTGACACAGCAACTTACCCAGCCACGACCTTTGATGACAGCGCACAACTCATTGGCGAAGCAATCGCCGACCGGATTAACCACGCACTGGCAACCGAATCACTCGGTGTCATAATCGAATCCCCGCCACGGTTCCATCCGGAATCGTTCATCGAGGCATTGTGTGACGCTGCCGAGTATGATATCGGGCTTGCTCTGGCCGGGATCTCCGAAGCTGATGTCGACACGCTTCAACAGACGGCCGAGGGGTCATCGGTCCGTGTGACTGATGAGATCAGTATCGCAGTCAAATGGCGAAACGGCTCCGAGACTAAATTTGAGTGGAATGGAGAGCATGTGCCTGAGCGCACAGTCGTACTTGTCCGGGGCAACCATGCGAAACTAGGATCACTCCACCGGCTAACAGCCATCCCACTAGGAGAGATCAGCGAACAGATCACTAATCGGATGCGGTCACTCGACCAGTTCACGGATAACGCCCCCGCACAGGCTGTCTGGAAGACGCTTGGAACGGATCTTCGAGACCGATTTGGGATTCCGGCTATCGCAGATTATGCGGTGGCAACTGCCCGTGGTTCGCGGCAGGCCGCACTTGAGGCGTTGGGACATGATCTGTATCGGCTTCGCCTCTTCGCGGATCCGGGACTGGACCTGCCTGACGAAATCCCAAAGCGACTCGCGGACAATCTTGACCTCGTATCGCGAGTTGCGCACATGTCGAACGCCGACCGTCGCCGGATCATGAACAGTATCAGGGAGGGAGACGCTGGCGAGCAAGCGGAACGTGGACAGATTGTCGAAAAGCTCCGCCGGTTTGAACGCACCGGTGACGAAACGATCCTTTCTGAACTCGCGTACGAAGACGTCAAGGAAGTGTTCACTACTTCGAGCCAGCCGACTTCCTCGCGGTCGAGTCGAACAACACGGGGTGACGTCGAGTCTGCTGGCGTCGAACTCGTCTTCAATGATCAGCACGAAGAACTGAAAAACCTGTCCGAACAGTTTGAAGAGGCCTTCGAGGAGGAAGCCCTCGAAAACGGTGAAAACCGGATCTATCTGGATTACGATAACGACCGTCGGCTCGGGATTGACGTCGATGATGACCAGTTCTACTTTATCAAACATTTTGTGGCTGAGGACCGGTTTGGCGGTATCATTCACGATGCAGAATCCCGGGATGATGCGATCACGAACTTTCAGGCGTTAGAGACGGAGTTCTTTTCTCCTGAGGGAGAGGACAGTAGTTTCAACCAACTCCGCCAATTCGCCGAGCGGAAAGATGATTTCGAGTCACTTGTCGAGTCGATCGATGTGTTTGTCGAGGCGCGCTCTGCCCTTATCGACGACCTGCAGGGGCTGCTGAACATCCCGCTGATCAAGTTGCTTGGTGACGAGGAACTGCTGGACCAGGCGTTGACTTATATCCAGGCGTATCGAACAGCTCAGGATAAGCTGGACAAAAAATACCGTGATCTGCAGGATGCAAGTTCGTCCGGTGCATCACGCGTTCTATCTGAGTTCCTTTTATTGGACACGATCATCATAGAAACGGAGCAGGGCCGGGAACTCGTTCTCTCTCCGTTCCACCCATTGCACCTCTGGAAATATGCAGAATTGGCGCAAGAAGTAACAGACGAACGTGAATCGTTAACAGACGAAGAGAGGGATTTCCTTGTTGATGCCGTCGATGAACAGCCACATGTTCTCCGCAGTATCTATGTCGGTGGGAACAGACAGCTTCAACGGCAGACCTATCTCATTCAGTCAGACGAACTCGGGAAGCTTCCTGTGTTCGGGGAGCCGCAACAGGCTGATACCGGAACCAACTCGCGGGTATGGAATTATCTGCTGGAGAAGTTTGTTTCAGCCTATCCACCGTCGCAGCGCCACATTAAAATCAGTGTGGTCGATCCGCTCCAGCCATCCGACTTCCTAAAAGAACTGGCTGATTACGCTGACAACGGTCAACTCAACGGTGCCACGGTCGAGTTCGTCTTTATTAAGGGGCGAAAGCGCTCCATCTTGGAAGGCGCCACTCCTGCACAGGAAGAGGATATCACACGAGTTTTTGGCCCGGATAGTGACATGGGTTCCTTCCGAATCGTTACCCGCCAATACGCGAGTTACGACGACTACCTCGATTATCTGTCTGTAAATCCCAAACACTTCGTCCTGCTCAACGATCGCAGTGAATTCTACCTGCAAGAATTTGACCGGGATTCCGATACGACGATACATCCGTTGTATGTTCCGAAAGAGTTCCAGTACGATTCGTTTGAGGACAAGATCAGTATCTCTCCCTCGAAGGAGGGCGTACTGTTCTCTGAATACCAGAACCTTGTGAACCAGCTCTACAGTCAGCGCCAGACCATCCACAATGCAGAGATCCACGAACTAAATATTACGCGTGAGACCGCTGAGCAGCTTCTGGAATCATCGATATGGGTCTGTCTCTCAACCCCGACAATGAACACCAACCCGTTCTGGAACGAGAACCTTATTTCACAGGAACGCCGCGGTGATCGTGACTACGCGATTTACTCCGGTGATATTGATCACTTCCGGCGAACACTCCGCCGCATCATTAACGAATACCGGATCGCCCCAGACGAAGCCGACCTCGAGGAAATCGCAGAACGTATCGCAAACATCCAGCAAAGCGGTTTGCTCCGGCTTATTACGCAGGAGACACTGGGTGACCAGCAGTCACGGAACACGAAGGGCATCCTTGGATCGATTATAGCCGTCCAATGGCTACAAGAGAAACTCGAGGATCCCAAACTCATCTTCTCCATCGACGACCCAGTCACCCGGGAATGGCTGAACTTCGAGAACAACGGTCGGCGAGCAGACTTTCTGACCGTCCAATTCGATGACGACGGTGGGCTGCTCTTGGATATTGTAGAGGTGAAGGCGTTAGACGAACCCGATGACGCCTTCACGGTTCGTGTTGAGGACGACGCCGACGTCGTCGAAGGCCCGGCAGTGAATCAACTCTTTGAATCGACAGAAACTATCCGGAAACTCTTCAGCGGCGATGAGAACATCACCATCGCACCGCGGAAGGAAGCACTTCGAGAACAAATCTATCACGAATTGATTTCCTCGGATGAAGTGGGAGAGAAATCCGAGTGGGCTCAACGTATCAATAATGTCTTTCGAGGGGAGGCACAGGTCACGGTCAATCCACGGATCATCTCGGTCGAGATCACGAACCAAGCGACGGCTGATGAACGCATTGACGGCGTCACCCGAGAAGCGCAGGCGGTCCGTGTTGATCGGATCCCGCGACAGACGATTACGCGTCTCTTGGTGAGCGGGTTTGAAGATCAAAGTGAACACCGGCGCCGTGACAAGACGGAAAACCCGGATGAGTCCGACCCAACGGAACAATCAGTGAGCGACAAGACAGAAACGGAAACAGCCGCCTCGGTTGACGACGTGGACGATCTTTCTCTTACAAATAGTGACCAGCCTTTCGGTAACCGGGAAGAATACGCAGACACGGTTGAGACGCTGAAACGCGTGTTGAACGAGTTCGATATCAACATCCGCGACATTGACCCGGACGAGGTCGAAGTAGGGCCGAACATTATTCGATTCAAGGTCCAGTTAGCTCCCGGGGAACGTCAGCAGAAGATCGAACAGCGCTCTGAAGACATCGCACGTGAGATGGCCTTGGAGAACGAACCGATCATCCATCGACTTCCGAACACTCGGTTTATCGCCGTTGATGTTCCCCGGCAGGACCGGCAGATAGTTAGGCTCAACGAATATTTTGACCGACTCCCCGGTTCTGAGGACGTGGCTGTCGGGGACCTACCGTTTATAGCTGGGATTGAGCCCTCGGGTGACGCCTACGTCTCAGACCTGCGGGATGCACCCCATATGCTGGTCGGTGGAACCACGGGAGGCGGGAAGACCGTATTCCTCTATTCGTTACTCTCGTGCATTCTCGAGACGCAGCGACTGGAGGATGTTCAGTTGGCGATTATCGATCCCAAACTGACGAACTTCATGTTCTTCCGCGATCTCCCAAACTTGGTGACAGACGGAGTTATCACAGAGGCAGACGAAGCATACAACTTGTTCAATCGCCTTGTTAACGAGGAGATCCCGCGGCGGAAAGCAGTTCTCGAGGAGAGTGTTAGCGTGGATATCGTCGATCACAACTCTCGGGCGGATGACCCTCTGTCACCGATGGTCGTGTTCGTTGATGAATACGCTGACCTACTGGATGCAGCCGAGGAAGATGCTGATCAGATGGAGACGAACGTCCGTCGTATCGCTCAAATCGCTCGGAGCGTTGGAATTCACTTGGTGATCGCAACACAGCGACCCAGTGCAAACATTATTAACACTGATCTCCGGTCGAACCTTGACATGCGAGCCGCGTTCCGAGTCCCATCCGATTCCGACTCCCGAGTTATTCTTGACGAAAACGGAGCTGAAGGACTCGGTGGGGACGGCGATATGCTGTTTAAAGAAGGGAACGATGCCACCCGGCTTCAGGGCACGTTGATCGAACCGGACGACCTTCGCGAACTGGTTGACCGGATAATATAAATCCAATATCCACCAGTCGTATGCTTTCTAACCTGTTTTCCAGCTATCTGTGAATTTTTATTTCTTCCTCTTCGAGAATATGTTGTCCAGAGTTGCATTTTCCAATGTAAGAACATTTGCGGCATTTACTAGATTCTGGATCAGTAGGGAACTCGAACCGCCCGCTTCGGGTATTCCACTCCTCACAGTCGCTAATAATCTGGTCGACGAGTTCATCCAGCTGTTGTTGATTGACTGCCACACGATCGAACTCACCAGTCCCGGTATGAACACGTTGAGCACGGACCCGGCCCAAATCTGGTTCGTACTGACGGTGCGCCCAGAGGGCATAGCAGACTAATTGGTGTGGCTGTGCCTGCCGGTCGTAGGGGCTTGTCTTCCAATCTGTAACGACCAGTTTCCCCGATGAATCCCGGGTGCACAGGTCCGGACGGACCCAGACTGTGTGTCCACGTACCGTGAAGGAGGTAGTAGTTTCGTGCAGGATGTATCTATGAGAGGTGAACTGCGGCCAAATAACCTGGAAGAACGTTTGGAGATGAGAGTTTGCAGTCCGGGACAATGAATCTTGCATCTGAGATATTTCGTGACTGGTATCGGCTGTTGGATCGCGGTCGTAGTTCTCGCTCGGAAAGTTATAGGTGTCACAGTATTCGCGGATAATATCTGTGGCGGTCGACTGGGCATCTATCATACTTGGTGAACCGCCCTTCCGCCAGAGATTTATTTGCTGGCAGATACTTTGATGCACTGCCACCCCGACTAGCGCACCCTTCGAACCGATATACTCTGACTCAATCTCAAGCTCATTATTTATATTCCTATCAGTTCCGTCTATAGCTTGTTGCCAATAAAAGAACCCTCGTGGACACGAAGTGAAGAGACTGGAGCCGCTGTGTGACCACCCGATTGTTTCATTACCTTCGGATTTTTCCCCCATGTAATAAAGGCTATTCCAGTTGATCCATTAGTTCATAAGCTACGCTGGGAAGTTGATTTGACAACTCGAAATCAGAGTAGTCCTTTTCAAATTCCTTGGACTCGTGAGATCGGGATTCTCGAAGGCAGGATCGCACCCCGAAGACCAACGAGAATTCATTAAGTTGCACTTGCCAAACGTCTTCAGCCGTACTGGGTTGCGTAATTTTCGCACCTGGCTTCTGAAGCCTGAGTGAGCGCTCGAGTTGGTCTACGAGCGTTTGTATCTTTCCTACTTCGGGTGAAGGTACGTCTCCGGTAGTTGCGTACTCAAAGAGAGCTAGTCCTTGATGTCGGTTCAGGGTACTGTGCAGATGTCGGTTCTGGTAGGCACGGAGACAATTGTGGCAGGCCGAATCGCACGAACAGTCACTCAAGATCGATTGCGTTTCCTGTAGAGTGAGGTTGAATTCTTCCCACACTTTCGATGAGAATCCAGCTCCGCCTGCGGTAGTGTCGAAGAGAAAGACCTCAATGAATCCTCTTACATCTGGATCTTCAGCAAGATCTGCTGACCGCGTTCGATATCCGCCTTCCAGTTCATCGCTCTCAATACCAAGCGCTCGAGACGCACCCATTACGAGGGCTTCCGATAATGACTGTGCAGCTGAATCGAACCAATCGGCATCCGGAACGAATCGCATTGGTTCGTTCAGTGGAATTCGGAAGACGGTAAGGTCGCTTGGGAATGTGTGGCTGAAACTTGTTCTAACTGTGTCACCGTTACACTTGTCTGGCCATTTATCTACCTGGCTCAATTGTCGAATGTTTTTCGGGTAGGGACGATTATGTGCACTTCCAAGATTCCCACCTTTGTCCACAGCACCACAATCCATACACACATCAAAACCTTCTTGACTGGGACCGAGGTTTGCTACCAGTAGCTGTTCGTCCGACATCCGCCCGACAGTTGAGGGACCGAACCCCTTTGTCGAATTCATCTCTCCGGAGAATTCGTCCTGCTCAGAGGTTGGCGTGAGCGGATATTTCGGCGGTGTAGCATAAATACGTTCGTCCGACCTTCCTTCGCTCTCTTCAGGTCGTCCAGCCTCATTGATTTCGGGTGCGAAGGCCGTCGGTGTGAACTGGTGAACTGACTGAAGCGTTTCCTCGCCACACACAGAACAGGTGATTTCTTGATCGCCCAGATTGTCCTCTTCTTCGTCGAACACTGTCTCACACCGTGGACAAAAGTTGAGCCAATCTAGACCGCCCCAATCGACGCCTGAAGCACGGTTTACCGGATCCTCCGCAAACTTGAAGTAGGTACCATAGGATTCGAACGTTTTCTTGTCGACGACTATCTCACGGCCCGGCACATACGTTGAGAGGGCCTGCTTCAGGTCACGAGACATCTCATACTTAGTTTTAGGCTGGCCTGTCTCACGGTCAGATCCTTCAACAACGAAATCACAAACGTCAATTGGGAATGAGAACGTTGGCAGGAGTGCATTATCAAGAAGAGTCGACAGGAGATCCTCATCAGGGTTCGTGTCCTCTGACCAGTTCGCATGGCCTTCCAGATCACGCAGCCGAGTTAAGAACGTTTCACCGGTCTCCTGAATGAAATCAGTCCGCCAATTTCCAGTTTCACCTTCACCAAGTTCGGCTGGCAACAGTTCACCAAGTTCTTTAACTCGAGTTGAAACATCACCAAGAACCTCTGATTTCATCCAGTCTTCGAATGTTTGGAATGTGTGACGGCCATCTCCCTCGAAGAAGTCAGCGGCCGTGCCAAGTGATCGGAAGACGTCAGCCCCTGACTCGACCTCTCCGGGGTCAAAGAACCGTGCAAGTAGAGAGGCGTTGATATGGCGGCGAGCAATCTTCTTGTTTCCTGAATAAATAATTGGTTCGGTTCCTTTGGCCCCAATCATTTTTTCGGGATGCTGGAAATAGTGAGACTCGTGCGGCGAGTTATCGGCGAACGTGACAATCGTGGATAATCCTACGCCACGTCGACCAGCTCGTCCGGCTCGCTGTTCGTAATTTTCCGGTGCAGGTGGAACAGTCCGCATCGCGACACCAGTTAGGCTACCGATATCGATCCCGACCTCCATCGTCGTTGTACAACTTAACACGTCGATTGGTTGTTCAGCTTCAGCATCACCAACTAGAATGTCTTGAAACAGGAGTTCGTACACTTCGGATTTAGAGAACGGTTCGGAGAAGTCCTTTGCGTTCAACTGTGCTGAGTGCTCTTCGGATCGGAGCGTAAATGGATCTCGGTCTTCGTGAACAACGCGGTACGGTGGGTTGCGGAGATAGTCTTTCCTTGCCTCTCTATGAATATCATCATCAGGAAGCTCAACTAACGATCCGCTGCAATCTTTGTGCGGGCAGACACCGTTGAGCGTTACAGCAGAAAACCGATAGCATCCCTCACAGCGATACCATCCTCCATCAAGTTCTAACTGTATAGTGGTTGCCGCTGGGTTTACCACCTGATTCCCGTTCCCCAGCGGCATAAACAGAGGTGTCGACGTCTGGAGAAGGCTATTTTTGAGCGTTTGCCATTGGTCTTCTGTCAGGTCTTTCCCCACCGTTTCATCAACGTGTTCCGGAATTAGTTCAGTAAACTTGATCCCTTCCTCATCTTCACTCATCCACCCGTATGGAAGAGAGCTATTCCGCTGGTAGCGATCGATTTCGTTATCGAACGCACGCTCTTGGCACGCATGCTGGAGTGACTCAACAACAATACCGTACAGTAGATCATCATTGACCGACGGATTAAGATTTTCTAACTCGTCAATCACGGACTGAACTGGACGCACATATCCGATTAGAGCTGCTGGAATCGAAAAATATTCGTCTCCAAGCGATTTTAACAGAACACTGTTGTATTGTTGCGGGCGGTTTGATATTTCTTGTTGGCACATCTGGTGGCCCGGGATATCATCGATCGAGTCCAACCCATACCGTTCGACAAGTACCGGGAGACGTTTCTGAATGTCCTGGAATCGAGTCCGGGATCCGGGGTAATCAACTCCATCCTGAGTGTTGTACTCATCGCGGTCGTCGAAAAATAAAATGTTTTTCTTTCGACAGTAAACAGCGAACTCTGCAAAAAACCGGTCCATCGAGAGTTCATCCGATGCATCCCCGATGATGTCGGTGACAACTTCGCGGAACGAGTCAAGTTCGACATTTCCTTGCAGATCCCGGGCAAGACGAGCAGCCTTCTGTCGGCCATCAGAGAAACAGAGTACTTTCTTTCCTTTGTTTGGAAGTTCATTCTTCCTGTTGTCTTCTGGTTGGATACCGAACATCGACCGGACGATATTCGCAAAGGGTTCCTCGCCTTTCGTCACCAGATCCTGAATTTTTGTCTGGCCGTTCCACAACCTTTCTTCGATGCCACAAACCGGACAACGAGTCCAACTCCAGGGGTAGTCCTCTTCTGGAGGTTTTTCAATTGGCACCCAAACATCGATATATTGGTCGGGATCGCCCTCTTCCGATCGTCTTTTGTCCACCATATAACCAGAGGAAATGTCGAGCTTTCGGGATTGGGTCGTTTCGCGAAGGGACCTGCCATCCTCACGAGTGGGGTCATCATCACCTCGTGGTTGTTCTACGAGTAGATGGAGTTCGTCAAGATCCTCCGTACTCTCAGGATCCGTCCATAAGAACGTAGGATTGTGCGTATCACCGGACCGCCGGTATGCCCGAAGATAGGCTGCACCACAGGTCCGATGACTCAGCAGTTCGAATACACGACTGTCACACTCCGGGCACGTTGTGTGTGGGTTCGTGTATATCCGTCCGAGTAGGTTCTCGCCCTCCGTGATCCGACGTCCACTGCACTCGGGGTTGACGCAGGCATACTGTGCAGGCAGGCCTTTGAGAAACATGTGAAGCCGGGTTGGTAGCAACGACTGATTTTGCCCACGATCAGCCTCTGTACAGAGATACAGGAGGTTACCAGTGGCTTCCTGTGCAAGCTCCTGGTCGATGCCAGGGAATAAAATATTAGCCAGATCATCGAGTTGGAGTGGGTTATCCCGAAGATGCTCATGAGCCAGATGGAACAGCGAGTCTTCTTGCAGTTGATCAGCCAGATATTCTAGTGTCGAATTAGCCTTTGTAGTGTCAAGCGGATCCCATCCACGTTCTGTAGCTAAATTCCGGATTTTTGCGTTATCCATGCCGTATTCGATGCGCGAAAGAATTTCTGCTGTGCGTTGATCGGAAGAAGTTCCTGAGCCGAACGTTTCCTGTTCGCCTGTAATGACAGCAAACTCTTCTGGTTGCCCAGTGGTCAACTGCGCAGCGAATTCTGGGGCGGCAGACTCGATATTTTCCCCCATTGTCGCACTGGTAAGAATGAAGCGGACACGGTCACGAGAGATTCCGAGCTTCTGAAGGAGTCGACTCAAAAGAAGGGCTACTTCTGCCCCCTGGGCACCACGATACAGATGTGCTTCGTCAAGAACGACTGTTATTTCGTTGTCTTTGTCTTCCTCGAGCCACTGTCGAGTGTCTTCGAACAGCGGTTGCTCGATGGGACGCATCAGCATATACTCCAGCATTGAGTAATTTGTGATCAGAATGTCTGGTGTCCCACCGTATTCGTTACCTGTATGCATCTCCTGGCGGGTGAACAACTCGCAGTCACCGGGCTGCGTTTGGAATTGGGTTTCTTGCCGTGCGCCTTCATTTCGGAACCCTTCCAAGTTCTTTGCCGGGATTCGTCCCTTTTTTTTGAGTTCGGTATACAGTTCGGGTTTTTCGCGTCTCAAATCGAGATACCGGTTTATGATTGGTTTGAGTCGTCTAGCGTTCTTATCGGTATCAAACTCACCGTGATACGGTGTCCGGCTCGTGTACATCCCGAACTGTACTCGGCGACCCATGTACTCCTCGAGCGTGTCGGCCCCGTCTTTGTCACCGAACATCAATCGCATCCGAGACAACTGGTCCGCGACGAGTGCGTTCATAGGATAGAGAACAAGTGTCCGTATCCCTCGCTGCTCTGTGGAGCGTCCTCGGGCTGATTCCTGTGCGATCTGGCCGAGAATCGAATAGAGGAAGATCTCGGTTTTCCCGGAGCCGGTCCCGGTAGACACGATGAGATCTTGTTTGTCGTCAAAGAACGCTTCAAGTGCGTCTGCTTGGTGTTTGTACGGTGGATCGAAAACATCCAGGCCATCTGCCTCAAGATCCTTCAATAGGTCGGAAACGCTGTCGGGCAGTTGGAGGTTACGAAGGTTTTCTCCTGCCACGTAGGAGGGTGTGGCTTCGACCCACGGTTCTGTCGATATCTCGTCTTCATTCATTAATTCCCGTCGTTCCTTCAACAGTCGGGGATGGTGGAGGTGGTAACTGGATTCAAGATACTGTTTTAGGTCCGATTCTAACTGTTCAGAGACTTGTTTGATTGATTGCATTAGGATCTTCCAGCAATTGGGTTTTTGATTGTGACCGCTAATTTGTCGAAAGCCTGTTCTACAGATGGAGTGTCACCAGCGTCAAGTTGCCAGTGGATTCTGTTGTTGCGTGGC
>LFCJ01003754.1_pt1 | contig 11137 bp, 12 predicted proteins | sample 643141 | NCBI WGS metagenome assembly LFCJ01 (sample SAMN03766243, study PRJNA286221) | soda lake metagenome | biome: soda lake; feature: Kulunda steppe; material: water; isolation source: sample B1-Br-g2 brine of Lake Bitter-1 | place: Russia: Kulunda steppe | collected 2010-07 | reverse complement strand
GGTCGGGCCGCCATCCGGGTTGTCCCGGAGACACCGAGTGTTGCGGGTGCTGTCGTACCGGTGTTATATACTACGAATACATCCCGAAATCACGACACAGTGAGGACGAGTGGCTCTGATGGTAATGCCGATAGCTTCGGTCACGCGAAACCAGTGGAGTAGATAGTCACTGACTCGGAATCGGTTGTCAGAGCAATCTTCAGGTATAGGATTCACCACCCAGCAGTACGCAGAGCATCGACAGTTTTTCTCAGCGTCTCGGACGTCCGGAACGGTGGAGCGAGTTCCAAGACGACGGGGCCACTGTAGCCCGATGAATCTAGAGTCTCCACCATTCTTCCCAGATCATGTTGACCGTCCTGTGGTGGGAGATGTTGTATCTCCCCGGGTGGCTCCTCAAGACCGCGCAGAACATCATCGCCAATCCCGTACTTGTCCCGGATGCTCTGGAGACGATTAGTTTCTGTAATGGGTAGCGACCCGTGAAGGTGGACGTGTGCTGGGCACCCAACTGCATCCAGTATGGCGAGCGGATTCGGTGCGTGACCGAGGTCGATAGTAAACTGTACCGACGGCACCTCAACGTCTTCTGGTTGCTCGCGTTGTAAATCAGCCCTTGCCTTCTCGAACTTCGCGACATCCGATTCTTCGGTCAGGAGATATTCGAAGGGGCCTCGCGGACAGACGTTCTCGATCGTCAGGACCGGAACGCTGTCAAGGTTCTCGTTGCTCTCAAGTCGATATTGAGCGTTTCCGAGCGTCGCGACAAGCTGCTTTCGTCTTCGCTGTAGATCCGCGTTCTCGCTCGCGTAGGTTCGTGGTGGATGGAAAACGAACACTGACGGGTCACAGTAGGAGTAACGACTCGCACCGCCGTCATCAGGGCCTTGAGCCGAATCCTGATCTTGGAATCCGAGCTGTGCATCGAGGACCTTGTCAGCGCAGGCTTTCGCTCCCGACGAACTACAGCCACTAAGCAAAGGGGTGCAGTGGACCGATTCGACATCGAGATTACGTTGCGATGCACGTACTACAGCGGATTCGTTGTGCAGTTCTTCATTAAGAAACGATCCGAGTGGTCCATGTCCTCTCGGTGGATCTGGCGTGAACAGTTCAATACTGAGATCCATGTCGGCGATCGTATTGAGGTACTCCTGACGAATGGGGTTCTCGCTGGATAGAATGCGACGCGGGACAGAGACATGGATTGGTCGTCCCATCAATAGAAAACGAGTTGTGGAGCCGACAAGTAGGTTTCCCAGCCAAGAAAGTACCTTCATTAATCACCTAGAGGGTGCTCTTGAACGGTTTACAGGTCTCTCATCCGACTAACGAATGTGATGTGTGTAGAGAAGAGGCTTATTATAAAATCCCCGGCGTCTGACTGACTCTTATTGGTGATGCACTCGAATGTTCCCGATATGCAAGACATCGTCGGAGCCAATTGTGGGTGTGGGTCTGTGATGGCTGACAGCACTTCTGTTGATGAACGAGAGGAGAGCTGTAGCATCTGTGGAGAAGAATTGGTGGAGATGATATTCTATGGTGGCGCCACGATTTCAATTTGCCCCAATTGTAAATGAAATAGAACCACTGATAGGTTCGCCTGCTCAACTGACTAGCAGATTTCTATTGAGAATCTTGAAACCAAATCCGTGGAAATCGTTCAATGACTCCCTTGATCATCTATGTTGATGGCTAATATAAGCCGCTGCTGTCACGCGGTTTCCCGCTTAACTAAAGACGGATGCCCATCGCTGATTGGATACAGTTCTATGCCTGCGCTTAGGAGACCGCCTCGTAGGATGTCGCTGTGGCCGACGGTGGTGTCGATCTGCTGGGTGTCTGCAAGTAATTGCTGCAGGTTTCGCTGGTCGTTGTCGAGCAGGTTGTCTCGCACGGCCAGCATCTCGACGGCGGCTTCACGTTCCTTTAGATCAAAGCCGAACCGAATTGGTTCTCGCCGGGATTTGTATTTATTGAGGAGAGAAATCGATATTTATCCACGCCACGGAAACCACGAACTCCCCGTTTCTGTGCTTCGTTCAGCTTCAAGTTCGGCCTCAACTGTACGCCGGCGATTGCGTTCGGCTGCTAACTCTGCTCTTTGATCGGCGATCGGTATTGGCGACAACGATGAGTAGCACTCGGTGGAGTTATACCGAAGAATTATTTTTCTATATCAAAATATACAAACAGGATGCTACCGATGGACTGTCCCAACTGTGGGGCAACAATCCACAGTGAGTTTGCTGCCTGGCGGTGTGACGTACCGGAATGTGAAAACTGGCTGTGTCTCGACTGTGACATGGAGCCCGAGCCCCGTGAGATGCGGCTGTGTCACGAACATCAGGGCGTAGAGGATCCAGAATTGACGTACATCCTGTCGTAACGACCAGCTCAATTGCATACTGTACCACAACAATGCCAACAGACAATCCGTATATCCCATCAGAAGAACAACAGAGGAAAATCATCGAGCGGCTTGATGAAATAGATGAAGAATTCCGAGGCAGTCCAACGAAGCGACAACGGCAAAAACATGCGCTGCTATACGAGTTAGCAATCGATCCCAGTGAGATCGACGACAACGAAATCCTGGATGAATTGAGAAATCATATAAATATCGTCAAATGGACTGACACTGAGAGTGACGAACGCGTCAAGGCCCGCCCGAAGGACATTCGAGAACTTCACGAATCCGGTCTCTCGAAAGACGATCTTGAGCGGTTAGGGTACGATTCCTCTGTACTGTGATTGTGAACTATGGCTTCAACCGCTCAGATGTCGCATCGGGCAAGCCAGCCGTCTGATTCTCGTAAATGATGTCCTCACGTGAATATTCTGCCCGCCGCAAATCGACTGTCGGTTCTGTCAGATCAAGAACCGCATATGCTGCTCGCCAGTCAGTATCCCGTGGTTGCCCAACGCTCCCTGGGTTCACGACGATCCCGTGTCGATCAAACTGCGACATGTCGACGGCCGCCTGCTCGTGGGTGTGTCCCAGCACAAGTCCCTTCGTATGGTCCTCCATGTACGTCGAAACCTCCGGGAAGTCTCCTTTGTAGACGTACGAATCGATTTGCTCCGGATGGCTATGAACGAGTAGCAGGCGGTCGTCGAACAGGAGTTGCCGCTCCGGAAGGTGTCCGAGCCAGTCCAACTGCTCCGAGGAGAGTCGCTCCTGTGCCAATCGAAGCCCTTCGTATGCTTGTTGGTTGAATGAGTACTGACTCGGAGCCTTCACAGCCCGGTCGTGATTTCCCTGAACGACGAATTCACAGCGGTCTCGAATCACCTCCAGACACTCACCCGGCATCGCATTGTAGCCGATTATGTCTCCTGCACAGACGAGTACATCCACGGCAGGCATATCCTCCAGGACGGCTTCGAGGGCGGGGAAATTCGAGTGAATGTCAGCCAGGAGGCCGATGGTCTCAATCTCGGTCATTCGTGGTTCCTGAGGGCTCGCTTTGCTTCGAAACGGACGATCGGATTGGTCTCCCTCGTCAGGAGGTCTTCGAGTGCGGTCCGTACGTCGGTGGTTGTACACGTCTGCAGTGCTCTGATGATTTCAACCCGTATGTGCCAGCGGCTATCACTGAGTTGCTGCAGTAACACGGTCTGTATCTCCTCTGACAACCCACCATATCCGTCGGGAAGGTCATCAAACGCGCTGATACTCTGTCTGTACACCCGGTGATTTCTGTTCGAGATATGCTCCAGAAGCGGTGGAACTGCCTCCGTCGGGAACTGGCGGATCACGTCCGATGAGACTCCCGTCTCGAGGAACCGTCGACAGTATGTTGGCTCTTCCAGATGCAGTAGCCTCGATATCACCTCCTCGGACTTCGTTGCGATGGCGATACGGCAGATAACATCGATCAGTTCCGGCCACCGATCATCGTCTGGAGTGATCGTTTCATTCCAGCGGGACAGTGTTTCTTCGAGCAGTTGTAATTCGGCTGCGGACTGCGTACTTACTTCAGCGAGCAATCTGAGCACTGATCTGGGCGGGATGGGCTGTCCCCGTAGTTCCGCGACAAGCACCTCGATAAGCGACATCGAATCGCGCTCGGCGATGATCCTCCCTGCAGGGACCGTTCCTGGATTGTCAGTCACTGTCTGGTCGAGAAGCCGATTGAGGTCCTCCGCCGGAGGTGGAGTCGGAACTGCACGAGCGTACAACCGCCAGGCACTCTCACGGTCTTCAGCGTCAGCTTCGAGCTTTGATCGAAGCTGGGTGGTATCGATGTTCCCCCAGACGATCGCTGGAGCATCGGCTGCAGTCTCGATGAGTGTCTCCCAGGCCCGATCAGCGTTCCACTCCTCAACCTGCTGTATTGACGCGTCTGAATCCTGACCAGCCATTTCATCACTGGGTTGCAGTCCGACGGCATAACTGGCAGACGGGAGGATCAACTCGGGATGTTCCACCGCTACGTCAGCGAATAATCCAGCTGAAAAGCTATTCAGCCAATCCAGCGAATCATCTGCGGCCGACAGCCACGTTCGTGATAAGTGCCTCACCGTCTGTCTAAAACCACTGGGATCGTACACTGCGGCATCCATGATCATCTCGGCCACAAGCGTTCGATTCGCAACGGAATCGAGTCTGTCCACCAACGCTGAGGCGACATCGACCAGCAGGTCTGGACTCTCCATCGTCAGACTGTGGAGAATCGATATCCCCTGTTCTCTTGTCTCCTCATTTTCCAGCATCGCACCGGCACGTGATCGGACTGTCCGAAGCGAGTCGCGAGCACCCACGCGCCCCAGTACATCGACCGCGTATCCTCGCGTTTCTCCGAACTCGGCCTCGAATGCGAGTTCGGTGAGTACCTGACTCCGTTCCTCGATGGGTTCGGGGAACAAATACGCCAGCAGACCGATCGCATAGGTTGCCTGCTGCTGTATGTACGGCCGTCGGGGTTCACCCGATGTGACCGGGCCGCGGAATGTGATCACAGGAGCGGACACGTCGAATGCGGTCTCCCACTCGAATTCGTCCGTCTCTGTGTTTGGATCGATCTGTGCAAAGAGCGGATCGATCACACGCCGAAACTGTCGTCGATTCTCAGCAGAGAGATCGTCCCAGTTGGCTGTCCCCCACGAGGCTGCGTAGCCGTGTGCGATCTGTGCGACCGTCGAGCATGCGGCCTCCCGGACGAGTGGATCGCTGTCGCTCACTCTCGGGACAACGTCAGCTAGTCCCGCTGCAGTTTGCTGTGGAGCCAACCGGGCAATGACCGCAAGCGTACCCATCACATGCACTCTCGTTTTTGTCTTCGATGCGTCGACGGCTTCGAGCAGGTCATACAGAGCCGCTTTTATTTCAACCGCGTCGTCGTCGGCAATCTCGGCCAGGGCGACCGCTCCGTCCGCCTGGATTATTTCCTCCGAACTCTGTACACACACGCCAGCCTCCAGGAGAGGATACTCGTCGGCTGACCCTTTCCCCGTCGAGTCGAGAAAGCGCTGGACAATTCGATGTGCTTCGGAGATTCCGATTGGGTGATTCTTCGATGTCATAGAAGACTCCCCTGTCGATTGTCACTCCGAGTCGGACATCCCGTCGATGATGTCTTGCATGGCATCGATATCGTCCTTGACCTGTTGTGGAACCGCATCGGTGTCGCGTTGTTCGAGTCCGTGCACAACCGCTTCGAGCTCTTCGGTGTGTGACTCAGTACGATCGGGGGCTGTCTCTCCGAGTTCCGCCTCAAACTGTGAGAGCGTCGCGTCGAGCTCTTCGAGGAGTGTGTCGGCGTCTCGACGGTCGAAGACGTGCGCTAGCTCGATGATTCGGGTACACACAGCGACGACGTCCGGCTCCGTTTCGTCCATATACCCGCACAGACGACGCGTAGTCAAAAATCTCGGTGCTGTAGCAGCTATGCCACGGCACCACCGGCAAATGAGAACAGAGACAGGCGATTGACAGTCCTCACACAGCGTATGGTATCCGTGTTCGTCGTCTCGCGGTTGGCGATGATGTGCTTGCTTACTAGCCTATGAGTAGAACAGAACGCATCTCAGTGTCGGTAGCCACCGTTTGGATAACAGATCTTACCACTGTTTTCTTGATAGACCGCGCAATCACAGCTGCATATCCACTTCCTTGACCTGCCCTGAAGAGATATTGTATCCACATTTCGAACACTTTGCTCCCTTGCCGACCGATACTTTCGCATCACAGGCATCACAGCGCCAGTGGTCTCCGATTTTAACGACGCGACCGGCACCACTTTGAGAACAATTCCGATGGGTCGTTGGGACTTTCGTGTACCCACAGTCGGGACACGTGTACTTCCTGACGATCACAGATATATCCAAATCACAAAATCGGAAGATGAAAAAATCGATCGTATTCTGTACTATATTATATACACACAGGCGCACTATCGGTGTCCGTTGCCCCTGTGACAGTCGGTACTGTACCGGTCAGTACCCAGAAATGGCCGAAAAAGATGTCCCAAACCGCTGTTCAAGCTCCTCGAGCACCCATGCTTCGATCACTGCGGGATCGTCGACAGCAACGGTCGCCCCACCGGCGTCGCTGTGACCGCCGCCGTCTCCATCGAATGCTTCTGCAACTGCCGGCAGCAGCGTGCCACCGAGACTCACCTCCTCGGCGAAGGCAACCGACGCGCGGGCCGTGAGCCGATACCCGCCACCGCTCTCGGAGAACACGACGGCAAGGTCGGCGCCTGCGTCCCGGAGTGCCTCGGCAGCCGCAGATTCATAGCCACCGACAGTACTGAACGCAATGAACCACTCTCCGGACCGATATCCCGTTGCCCGGAGCACCCCGAGTGTTTCGGCGGTCTGTTCCCCGTGATCTGGTGTGTGTCTGAGCAGGTCGGTGAACGATTCGGCCTGTGGACCGAGTGCCTCCAGGAGGCTGCCTGTCACGGAGAATGTGTCCTCCCCGGCAGTTTTGAGACGGTCGGTATCATCGAAAATCCCGGCAAGCAGCGCGAGTGCCGCAGTCGACGTGAGCGACCAGTCGGCCTCGGTTGCGAGTCGAGCGACGAGGACGGAGGTCGCATCGGCGTCGCTGTCGACGAGGGCGGCGGCTGCAGCCTCGACCAGATCGGCCGGTTCGTGGTGGTCGATGAGCAACGGCGCTTCTGGTTCCATCGGAGCGATCCGATCCGTCGACGGCGCATCGACGACGACAGCCGTATCGAACTGGCCGAGATCAGGATCTACCACGGGCTCGGTGCCCGTCGCGGTCAGAAGCGGTCGCGCTGACTTTTTCACACCATCTGGCGTACAGACTGTTCCACAGTCCAGAAGCGATTGCAGACCGATCGCCGCACCGAGACTATCGCGATCCGCCTGTCGGTGGGTGATGAACAGCGGCTCTGTCGCATCGTTCAGCGCGTCAACGAGCTCCGTCACGGGCCCTCGTAGTGTGGTCTCCTCAAAGAGAGTATCGGCGTGTCGGATACAGAACGATCGATCACCTGGCGTGTAGACGGTTATTTCGTCCCATCACGGACATCGTATTTGTCCCCACAGTGTGGGCAGGTATTTCGTGCAATTCGGTACTCCTGTCTGAGTTTCCGTCGAACGCCTCCGAACTGGTGATTGCTCGGGTATGTCGCCTTGATTTCCCTACTACAGTTCGGACATTGGGCAGCTTCAGTAGCCACAACTTGAGATGTATTGATTCATCACCTTCTGTATTTTTGCATTCCGTGATCTCACGACAGCCAGCAAACTTCGTTCTACATAATATCGACCTGCTCTATCCGTAGGGTTCCATCCTGGCTAATAGCAACGCTCGAAATTCCCGCGGCACCGGGGTTGTGTACGTAGGAATGTCCGCTGGTAGTCGGGATTGCTGTCAGTCCACGCTGGTGGGTATGTCCAGAGAAACACGCCTCGACACCGGTTGCCGCCAGTGCGACCCGAAGCGCCACGGAGCCGAAGTGGTAGTCGCCATCGCGTGAGTGCTGTCCGCGGATATCGAATGGAACATTGAACGGTGTGACGTGGCTTGCGATAACGGTCGCGCTGTTGGTTCCCTCTACCAGTTCTGTGAGTGTCTCGAAGCGGGAATCGAGTCGTGCAAGCGATGTCTCGAACGAGTGGTTCGTTGCCTCGGTGTCGAGTCTGTGTGTGAGGTCCCGTTTCGAGAGGTCGCCGGCGAGGTACTGTCCTGCTGCACGGAGAAGGGTCTCTGCGATGGCATCGGGTGTCCGTGTCTCGGCTTCGACCGGAATGTCTGGATAATCAGGCGACAGCAGGGCTGGCGTGAAGTCGAACTGCTCACAGCCCCATCCGGCGATGGCGAGCGACCACTCTGCCCCGACGACCACGTTTCGAGTAACGCCGTGAAGTGAGTGGACGTTCGTGAGCCCCTCACTCAGCCGCTGGGTGCAGTCGACGGGGTCGTGGTTCCCAGGTACTGCGAGTACTGGTACTCCCTGCTCATCGAGACGCTCAAGGAATGCCCGGCCCCGTTCTTCGTAGGCTTCGCCAGCGGACACGGACTTGGCATGCTCGCGGTTCTCGTCGATCACGTCACCGAGAGACAGGACGATGTCGTGTGCCTCAACCGGGAGGTCCGCAACCGGATATTGCGCCCCTGTCGCCCGGAGGTGTAGGTCGGAGATGACCAGTAAGTCAACGGTAGGGCCCTCGACACGACAGATGGGTTTAGATTCAGTCATCTGCCTGCAGGGCGTTCTCAGCGGTGGTTCGATCCGAAAATCGTTCGCCGCAGGCCAGATATTCGACCAACCTGTCGGTCGCTAACGGGCGGTAGTCGAGTAGCTCGACAGAGAAATTGACACGTCGGCTATCGTGGTCGACGAAAGGGAATTGGTCCGGCCAGTTGTTGTGGTGGTGGCCGTGAAGCAGCCACCCATTCCAGTTCGAGGGGCCGTCTGCCGGGTCGTGGATGACGTGGAACGGAACTCCACGGTGCTCGAAGCGAAACTCTTCAACGAACTGGACCCGGTCTAGCCCCTCTATTACAGTGCCGTCGTGGTTGCCCAGCAGAAAGACGATATCGCCGTTGAGTTCGTCGAGCCAGTCGAGGAGGGCTGCAGCTGACGTGCGAATCGTCAAATCGCCGCCATACAGCACCTCGTCATTTGAGTCGACAATGGCATTCCAGTGCTTGACCAGCTTCTCGTTCATTTCCTCGACTGAGCTGAACGGTCGGTCGCAGTAGTCGATGATATTGTCGTGGTCGAGGTGGAGGTCCGAGATGAGATAGTCCATTATGTGGATACTTGTCACATTCCGGAATGACGTCGAATGTGGTATGCGTACCCCCAAATAAATGCCAGTGTTCCCACTACGGCGAGGTAAATTGCTGCAGTGGTATAATTAGTACTCAGCGGAACAAACGGATGGGAGCTTACGATACTTGCAAGTGACTCGATAGCGATTTCAACATCTCGGGTAGTGATGAGTAGTTCAATAAGTCGAGAAAGGATTGGACCGACAACGACGACGACAACTGCCGCAACTGCATGGGAGAGGCCAGTCTGCTTGGGCATATTGGGACTTTGGACGGGGACGTGAAAAAGTTTTATTTGGCATAGCAAATTATAGACCAAGTATGTCACAGCGGGATGCGCTCCTCGCGTTACCAGGACCTTCGACCACCTCTCTAGTTCTAAACATTCCCCATATTTATCAGACACAGAACCAGCCGGTTGTGCTGATTGACAAATACGACTACGATAAAATCCGATCTCGAGCCATTTTCGAGGAGAATACGAAGTATCACTACCTGACGCTAGCATATGAATCGCTCGCACGACGGGGAATCATCGATTTCATCGATTATAGCCGGTTCTATCCCTCTCGATTGCGCGAGCGCAACCTCAAACGAAACGAGAAGCTTCTTCAAAACCTATCGAGCGATATCAGTCGGCGCTACGCAACCGTGGCCTGTGAGTTGTGGACTGACTACGCTCGCGGGGAATACCAGGAGGATTTCCGGGGTGGGTTAAGCGAAGACATTGACCAGTTCGTTTCGATGAGGCGCTCCGAAAGGCAGCAAGAACGGAAGATGGCTTCTGGGGTAGGGGATAGCGATGGATGGCTACGGAAAGTGATTAACAAGGATGTCGCCGCCCTTCACATCCGTCGTAATGCCGACCGCGAGTTGGACCAGTATAATGTGAAGGGGATAATCGCTGGTGGCGAACATCTCATCACAAGCCAGCTTAACGGAGCCACTCCTTCTGGGCTGTCGGGTTTTGACCTCCCTGTAACGGAAGCAGGAACTAGTGCGAAGCATCTCGATCGACTTCATGCTGGTAATCGAATCTACGGTCTCATGCCATCCGGACTGACTGAGACGAGGGAGACGTTGAATCTAACTAGCGAACTTGCAAGCGAGATCGCTGGGATGAATGAAGATGATTGGTTCGTACTAGGTCCTTCTCTTGCCGTTCCAAGTTATGATGACCTATTTGAAATGGACTCAATCAAGTACCAGTTCCAGAATCGGGAGCTTGCTGATCTCCAACAGCAAGCAGCAAATCTCGTGAGGGAACTTCGTTCCAAAGCCGAGGTGCCAGGTTCAATCAACAAACTCCAGTATAGTGCTGAGTATACTGCTGAGCAACAAGGAAGTAGAATCTCGACAGATGGGTTTTCGGTTTCATCGCTCACGGCGTCATTAGAGCACGCCGTACAGCTTTCTACAGCGTCAAATCAGATCCGCTCACTCACAGAAGAAGGGGGATATGATGAAGCAGCTGTCTTCGTCGCCCTTTCGTTCATAAATGATCCAGCGCATCGGTATGAACAGGAGGATGTCTATCGTAAAGCGACGAAACTCAAACGACGTCTTAATCCCCCGAACCTTGATCAGGACACGTTGGAATCCTATCGGAAGGAGCGTCAAGGTGAAACCTGGTCAGAAAACCAAGATTGGCATGAAGATCCGGAGGCAGATCGTTGAATGACAGGAGATCATATGACACCTACCTATCCGATAGAGAAAATAGTAGTGAAATACAAGCCAAAATCCGGATCAGGTCTACTCAAATGACTAGTTCCACAACCCCAGCGGATCAGACGGAGGTATCACAGCCAGAAGGTGTTGTTTTCCTTGACTTCGATGACGCCCTTATTTTCGGAAGCACATGGAGAATTCTCC
>LFCJ01003753.1_pt1 | contig 11140 bp, 8 predicted proteins | sample 643141 | NCBI WGS metagenome assembly LFCJ01 (sample SAMN03766243, study PRJNA286221) | soda lake metagenome | biome: soda lake; feature: Kulunda steppe; material: water; isolation source: sample B1-Br-g2 brine of Lake Bitter-1 | place: Russia: Kulunda steppe | collected 2010-07 | reverse complement strand
CTCTCGGAGATGACCTTTCGATCACGATAGATAGTCTCGTGACAGCGAATGGTGACGTAAAGTTTGGCCGGCGGCTCTGCTTGTTCGTCTTCTGGAAAGACGGCCTGAACCGTCTCCTCTGGTAGACAAAGTTTACCGTGGAGAGTAACGTTGTCCCAATCCGGCTCCTCACTACTGCCAGACGACGACACAGCCGATGTGAGGCCAATTTCTGTCTGAGACGGATTCAGTTCAAGCGCAGTTCGATCCCCCTCGTCAACGGCGAACGAGTCCAGATCGAAGTCTAATCCCTTATCTCGGTAGCTGAACGGAAGTGTAGTAGTACGGTGTCGTTGAGAGTGTCTGGTCACGCTTGATCCTCCTCGGGGGTCTGTAACTCTACGAGTATCTCTAGTTGTGTCGCACCGACGTCACCGTGTACCAAGTCAGCTGGCTCGTCGGAATGAGAACGCCCCGAGAACGAGAGTTCATCAACATCCTCATCGGCGACAAGATGAACACATCCATCGTCGTGCGACACGGTAACGCCGGATTGTTCGATTTCGACGTAGTTGATGGGGATGCCGTCGTACCGGGATCCGTCCTCACCAACACCGGTGAGTGAGATGTCGGCACTCCATCCGTCAAACTCTTCTGGGAGTACTTTGATTCTACCAGAGATCTCCCACGCGTCGCCGTCGAAGCGAGAAGAACTATCGATTTCGAAGACAGGGTCGGCAGGAGATGTCGTTGATCGGGGATTCCCGTTCCCGTGGATCGGAAAACGATTTAGCACGTTGTCGGAGAGGGCGTCACCGTTGCTGCCCTTCGAGATCAGGTGACGGAGACCATCACGCAGCGTTCCGAACATATCGTCAAGTGCCATGCGGAACCCACGCTGGTACTGCTCACGGAGGTTCTCAGTGGATTCCCACTCGTCGTGCTCTGGGGGTTCGGCGAACCGTAGGAATCGGTCGATTTCTCGATCACTATCCGAGGGGACCCCCTCTGACCGCGCTTCGCCAGCGGCTATCACGCCGAAGAAGTTCCGGTCACCGTAGGCGATACGACTCTGATCGTAGTACTTGACCACCATCCCTGCCCCTCGGAACAGTGCGATGTTATTCAGATAAGAATCGTCGTCTGCAGGGGATGCGAGGCGAGCCGACAGCCGAACCGAGCCGTCGGGAGTCTCGGTTCCATCGGCACGAGGCGGGAGATTGACCGGGATATCGAGTCCAGCAACGTCTCCAGGGTTCACCAACCTCTGCGCATCTGTAGTTCTCTCCTCGTAGGCCTCGACGAACGGTCGAATCGCGGGAACGCTATCGACGTCGGCGGTCAGTGTTTCGTCGGGTGTTTCGACCGTAATTTCGAGATCACCCCGATAGATGGCTGGCCAGAAGTATTTGACAGAGGCGTCAACGAACTCCTGTGCGAGATCTTCGACGTCCGGTCGCTCGTCCCGTGTCGGGTCCTGGAACTCAACGACCATGGCGCTCGTTCCGCTGACAGGGGGGCGTTCCACGTGTAGTTGCTCTGCGAGTTGCGACGCGTGCTCTCCCCAGAAGGATTCAGGGCGGGGTCCGTCTTCGGTCTCGATTGGCTTGCAGAGCCACCCCGCACCTTGGTACGTCGTATCGCCCTTTCGGAGTTGGTGCGTAGGGAACTTAGAACGGGCGATTAAACGGGGCGAGTCTTCCTTATGCTCGCCTACGAGATGCGAATTGAAGACGACTGTCGAAGCCCCCGAAAACGTCCAGAGAACGGACTTACCGAGGCCGTACGAGCCGCCTGCGGTGTCGTCTTGCTTGCTGCTGTAGAGTTCGTCGCGCACCAAAGCGGCGTAGTTTGAATCTCCGTCCCAGCTTCCAGTCAATCCGGTCGTGTTTCTGTCTTCGACGACGAGGAGTCGTAGCTCGGCATCGGGGTCGTTGACTCGTCCAACCACCCGTTCGTAACGATAGCCATTATGTGTGTCCGCGACCGCTTGTATTCTTTCACCGAGGCCGTCATCCCAGCCGAGTCCGTCAAGGAACTCCTCTTTCTCGTCACCAGTGAGCGTGACAAAACGGAACGTCACTTCGACTGGATCGCCGTTCGGGAGGCCCTGGTCGTTCGCGTTTTGAAGGACCTCACGGACGAACGCCTCCGAATCGTGATCTACGGCGTGTTTGGTCGGATCGTCGCCGTAGCGTGGGGCTCCCGGTCCACCACTGAAAAAGAACCACTTGGCCGCTTCGTTGATTTGGATCTGTCCTTGGTCCATATTATAAACCGGTATGTCTGTACGGAACTAAGACCAGCTAGTTAGTATTACTGTTACGCGTCGATGAGTCCCGTCACTGAGAATTGATGACTGTTGTAATTGGGTAACTGCAGCGTGCTTTTCCTGCAGTGAGAGTAGCCGGGACGGTGTAGTTGCCGAACGCTTATGTGACGATACGCGAGAAAGACGTTTATGAAGGTAGCTGCAGTGGATTTATTCTGCGGAGCCGGCGGACTCAGTTATGGCCTCCAGCAGTCAGGTGTCTCCGTCGTCGCAGGGATCGATAAGGATTCAGACTGTAAGCATCCGTACGAACAGAACATCGACGGAAAATACGTCAGAGCGGATATCCGTTCGTTGGCAAAGAATCCGGAACCAATCGCACAGATGTATCCGTGGGATGCGGATTTGAAGGTTCTCGCGGCGTGCGCACCTTGCCAACCGTACTCCACAATGGGGCACTCAAAGGGGAAAGGTCACGAGGATCATCAAAAGTGGGGGCTATTGAATGAGGTCTCACGAATCGCAAAGTACGTTGAGCCAGACGTGGTGGTCACCGAGAACGTGCTCCAAGTGAAACAAGAGGATGGCGTCTACGACGCGTTTATCGAGAGCTTGGAATCACAGGGCTACCACGTCAATAGTGACGAGAACAAGAACGTCTACTGCCCCGAGTATGGAATCCCACAGAAGCGGAAGCGGTGGGTGGTCATGGCGTCTAAGCGGGGGCCTCTCTCACTGCCCGAACCACAAATTCAAAACGAGGATGACTATCCTACAGTTAAAGAGACAATTGGTCACCTGCCGTCGCTCAAAGCAGGGGAAGTGAGCGGCGAGAACGACGTGCATAGATCACGTTCTCTATCGGACAAGAACATGGAGCGTGTCGATAACATGGTACCTGGTGGAGACTGGACTCTCTGGGAAGAGGAAGGCCTCAATCATCTCTTGGCAGACTGCCACCGCAAAGCGAGCGGACGCTCATACAAAGCACCCTACAGCAGGATGCGACCCGACGAACCCTCCCCGACGATAACGACGCAGTTCTATAATTACGGCAGCGGTCGATTCGGTCACTACGACACTGACCAGAATCGGGCACTCTCGTTGCTTGAGGGAGCACTGTTACAGACGTTCCCAGAAGACTACGACTTCTACGACGAGTGGGAAGACGTCGGTGTGTCTAATCTGGGCCGACTGATCGGTAACGCAGTGCCCCCGAAGCTTGGAGAGTACATGGGACAAGCAATCTTCTCGCACGTCGGAGCCACAGCTCCGTCTGCTGAGTCCTCTGTCGCCGACGACTGAGTGAGAGTCAATGTTGTCTGAGGCGGAGCGCCGGTTTCGGAGGAACCTGCTTGAATGGGAGCAGGAGAACCGCCGTGAGTACCCGTGGCGCGAATCAAACCGAACACTATATGAGGTGTTCGTAGCGGAGTTCTTTCTAACTCAAACGCTGGCTGACAACGTCGCAACGGTTTATTCAACCCTCTTGGAACGGTTCCCCACTTTGAACGCGATAGCGGAGGTCAGTGAGGAGGAACTCGTTGAAGTTATTGAATCCCGGATTCCAAAATTTGCGTGCAGAAGCACTAAACAGATAGCCTCATCAAGACCCTGTATTTGAACACGCACCGCCTCACCTGTTAACATTGTCTGAACACACCACTTGGAAGCCGGCATGATGAGTGAGACAGCACTCAATCAAGCCTTAGAATTCAGGCAGAGTGTACTGCCGCCTACCAGCCACAAATTCTAGGATACGCTCCCCCACAACCTCACCGAGCTTCGGCGGCACCGCGTTGCCGATAAGCACACCAGTCTTCCGGATCCCAACGTCATCGATATTTTCGAAGAACTCGTAATCACTGGGGAAAGTTTGGAGCAGTGCACCCTCACGAAGCGAGAGTGCCCGGTTTTGGTCAGTGTCGTAGTGTCCAAATCGGCCGCTTCCAAGGTTATAGAATTGCGTCGTGATGGTGGGAGCTGGCTCGTCTGCTTCCATCCGACCGTACACCGAGTCGTACGACTGGCCACTCTCATCCTTGTGGCAGTCCAGTACCAGTTCCTCGGGCCAGTCCCGCCATGTCCCGCCGGGTTTCGAGTGTTTCACCCTCCGGATGTTCGTGCGACTCAGCGACCGAGCCGTATGTAGTTTGTCAGCAGGATACTCGTGAGACTCGTTTCCGGTCCACGTTTCTCCCGCCCCAATCTTCGGAAGGTGGCCGATAGCTTCCCCCGCGGTTTTCGGCTGGAAATCACGTGGAGGTGGGGAGGTCTGTATCTCCACCGGATGATTGCGAGCGGCTAACGTGACCCACCGGCGTCGAGTCTGTGGGATACCGAACTCTGGGCAGTACACGCTTCGGTCGTCGTACCCGTTCAGGTGGTACCCCCAGTCGTTCATGTCAGCTTCGAACGAATGATAAATCTCGGAGTGGTACACGCCGTGTACATTCTCCATGACGACGTAATCCGGTTCAATCACTTGAACGAGTTTTTTGAACGCGTCCAGTAGAGAGTAGCTCTCGTGGTCCTCACTCCGTTCGCCGTTCGTAAGTGTAGAAAACGGCTGACAGGGCGGACACCCCGCGAGGAGTTTGATATCGGCATCATCATCAAAAAGATTCGCGATTACTTCTGGCGACTCCTGTGCGACAGCCTTGATGTCGTGTTGGTAGAACGTCGCTTCGTTGTTCGTCTCGTACGGGTAGCGGCACGCTTCTTCATGATCGACACCCGCTTCGACGGACATACCAGCGGCTTCTAGTCCACAGGTCATCCCCCCCGCGCCGCAGAACAGATCCACGGCGGAGACGCGTTTGGTCACGAGTGTATTCTAAGCTCTACCGACTTTAATTGGTGCGGAACCGGATGGCACAGCAGGCTCCCGCCCCCTCAGGGCTAGTGGAAAGCGATCCCAAGATATTATTTAGTAGATACTAAACTGACAATCAATGTCTATCGGGTGGAAGTTCAGCCGGTCTTCCGTTGACGAAGGTCGGTCGGGGGGGAACGCCTCGGAATACGCGTTTGACCACGATCTCAAGGATTTTGTCAGGGAAACTCTACAGAACTCTAACGACGCAGGTCAGGACGTGGAGGAGAAAACACGCGTCAACTACAAACTCAGAGAATTGACAGGCGATGACCTGTCGTCGTTCCTGGACGCGCTCCAGTGGGAGTCCGGGACCACGGATGATACGCTCCGAGATCACACGGAAGCGGTTTCCAGTGCTAACACGGACACCACGCTCGGTCACGTGTATCGAAAAATAGTTGACGAAGACGACGCCCGCTTGCTTGTCGTGACTGTAGAGGACTACAACACACACGGGCTCTATGGTCCAGAGGGCGGAGACGGCCCCTTCTCAGCACTCGTGTTGGACGAGTTAATCACACAGAAAGAGGGGGGCAGCGGCTCGGGCGGGAGTTACGGACTTGGCAAGGCGGTACTGTGGTCGTGGTCCGGGCTAAAGACGGTAATCTTCTCCTCCAATCCTGACCCCGACCGACTCAACGGTGACGAACCTCCGAGGCTTGTCGCACGGACGCAACTCCCGTCGCATGAATCAGGTGCGGACGCCTATCGATATGAGGGGAGGGGGCTCTTTGGTGACATCGGCGCTTCTCCTTCGGTGACGGCCGTCGCGTCTGGCCAAGACGACGTGGTGTACAAGTGGGGCGACGAAGGCGGAAGGCCGTATTCCGTGTGGGGCGACGAGTCCGCTGAACTCTCCGAGCGACTGGGCATGGGTAGGAGAGAGGATGAGTACGGTACAAGCATCTCGATACTTGGATTCTGTGAACCTGGTGGGAACACGCAGGCTTCCGTAGACGAGATAGCGGAGGGTATCGCAGAGGAGGCCTCCAAGTGGTTCTGGCCTGCGATGTTACAGGGTACACTTGAAGTGACCGTAGAGACCGACAACGAGACGGTTGAAGTTGAAGCGGACACATGCGAAGCAGCCCGCCCGTTCATCGACTGCGTCCAGAAACGCCACGAGACACGTGAGGTCTTGGAGCAGCCCGGCGACGTCTCGGTTCGTACGCCGGAGTTCGACATCCAAGACAAAGACAGATCGTCAATACCTGAGGGAGAAGACCCAACGACACAGGGTGGTCCGATCGCGGTTTACGCCAGGCTAGCCGACCCAGACGATCCTGGGCCGATGTCCAATCACGTCGCACTGATCCGGGGATCGGGGATGGTCGTGAAGTACTACAACCGGAACCGAGTGGTATACGGCGGCCGTTCGTTCCACGGTGTCGCACTGGCCGGAAAGGCACGAGCTTGGACCGACGAAGAACCGACCGACGCCGATGTGGCCATTGACGACTACCTGAAAGCGGCTGAGCCCCCCCGACACAATGACTGGGAGTACACCAAGCGACTCAAATCGAACTACGAGTCCGGTTCCGGGACGACAATCAAGAACCTCCAGCGGAGAATAATCACAGACGCCATCAAGGATCTTGTACGGCAGACACGAGAGGAAGGCCGGCTCGTCGCGGGGCGGCTGGCGAACCGTCTCAACCTCCCCGAAGGCAAAGGAGACGGTGGTGACGGAGACGGTGGAGATGGTGGTGGCGGCTCACAGGTGTTTAGTGGGACATCTGACATTGAGTTTGACGTCAAGGCAGATCGGTGGGAGTTCTCGGGATTCGCCACGATAGAAGTGGACGATTGGGAGGCATGGGAGGTGGAGGTAGAGCTCCGGATGAAAGACGAGGAGAACCGGCCCGTTGGGACGGTGCCGATAGAGAGCGGTTCGTTCCACTCGGAAACCGACGGTGTATGGTTTGACGATTCGGGCGACACGGTCACCGTCCGCGGTGGCCGCAACGTCGACAGCTTCTCTTTCTCGGGTCGCTCAATGTCTAATCCGTTCCGGGGAGAGACAGAGGTTAACGTGACCGGTCGGATATTCCTCCGGAGGATGAGACCATGAGTTCCTCGGACGAAGAAGCACAGAACGCTGTAGACTCAGAAGTGAACCTTGCTACGTTTGACCCGTCCGAGTACCGCTCTCGCACGGGGTCGTTCAACAGTTCTGCACTCGGACACCGGTATTCTCCTGAGAAACTCGAATGGGACGTAGTTGAGTGTATGACCGAGACGGGTGAGGACGCGAAAGTTGAGCAGTCGACAAATACGCTGTCACTGATCGGCATTGACTGGGAGACTGTGACCGTCACTGCGGAGGTCACCGTCTCCGAGTGGTTGTACAGTCTCGTCACACCCGACCCTGCGGACCGTGACGACGAGTGGTCGGAACGACTCAGTCTAGCATGTTGGTGTCGACAGACGATCCTACGCGACAGTTCACCCCCCGTTGAAGTAGGCCAGCCCGAGACCTACGAACTGAAGCTTGAGATTGAACGGCAGGATATTTATCAATCGCTCCAACTCTGTCCGAAGCTGGTTCGATCGGGCTACACAGATGCGGAGACGGAGTACGCGTCGGCCGCAGGGCAGAGACTAGCAGAGTGGGAAACGTGGTCGCTCAAGACGGATCTCAAGCGTACCACGAACAATCTGTTACATCCCGAGACGAAGTCGTTTGAGGACGACGACGACCTACCCGGGCCGGACCACTTGGTGTTCGTAGACTTCGACCGGAACCCACCAGGAATATATATTAACGGGGATCACGAGCGCATCGTCGCTGCACTCGACAGCGACTCCAACCGCGGTTGGGAAGCGGCGGTGAGAGATGTTGCGTACGACACCATTGAAGCGGAGGTGTGGCCACAGATGATACTCGAAGCGGCTGGGGAAGTCTCTGAGGAAGGCGGCCCCGAGACCGCTTGGAAACAGGGAGTCATTGAGAAGTTTCGTGAGCGCCTCTACGGGGAAGGAACAAGCTACGAAGAGGCGGTGGACAATCTCTATGAGGACGTGAGCTCGCCCGAGAGAATGGGTCGGCTAATGCGCGACATCGACAATGCGGTCCAGACCCGGAACGACGCGCCTAGCCACCTGAATACGCTGTTGCGGCTGGTGGACAACCGATGATGCAGCTCCGATCACTCACACAGCCCGGGAAGCGTCAGGTGGAACGGGTCCTGCAAGATGGGGGCCGCGTGACAGAGATCGACGCCTCAACGATCCGCGAGTACTCGGCTCCGATACACGGTGTTGAAGCCGACGTGGATGGTCTGAGAGAAGCGTTGTCAGATATCACAGACGAACATGAACGGTATGAGCACAGTATCGACGCAACCGCAGCAGAACCGGTCCGCGAGTACCTTGACTTCTCACGCCACATAGCGGCCGACGCTGGTCTGTGGCACTGGCTAGCTGTATCGGAGCTCGATGAGTTCGTGTACTATCGGTGGAGGGAGTCTGGCAACATAGAAGAGAAGTTCCTGAAAGCCGGTGCCGACATATACTCCAACGCGGTTCACCGATTGTGGTGGGGAGCCGAGTTGACCCGAGACGGTAATGACTACACCCGGACAGAAACCATGTTCCAGCAGGGTGAGCTCGCTAACGACGTACTTGACCGGTGGTTCGCAAGGTACGAACCGGCCGCGAAGGTGGTCGTTGACGAGTTAGACGGTGAGGATTCAGATGTCATCAGCGATGTCACTCGGGATCTCAAAGGTAAGCTTTCGAGGTACAGTCTTGAGCTTATGGAGAGTGACGAGATTCGCACGCTGGTCAATGAGGTACTTGAGGCACACGACGCCTAGCCTACGGATGGGCAGGATGGTAGCACGTCAGTAACCTATTGTCGTTCCACAACAATATTGTCGCTCCACGCTCGGGATACATCATCATGAACGAGAACAAAATACACGCGCAGGAAGAGTTCGTTCACAAGCTCTTCGGTGAGGACTACCTCTACCAGATACCGAAGTTCCAACGCCCGTTCTCATGGACACAGGAGAACTTCGTAGATCTAGTTGACGATCTCACCGACGCGTACGCAGTCAACGCGGACGCATCCGGCCGAATACTGAACGCGAACGACTCTATCAACAAGCAAAACAAGGAACGATACGAGCCGTACTTCCTCGGGAGTATCATACTCAACGAGGGGTCGGCCACCGGCGACCGATACGACGTGATAGACGGCCAGCAGCGCCTCACATCGCTATCGATACTCATCGCAGTTTTAAGGGACCGTGTAGACCACCCCAAGTGGCGAGCGTCGCTCGCTAAACTGGTTAAAGAGGAAGAAGACCTTGTGAAGGGGAAGGCGAGCACAATCCGACTGAAGATTCGTGACCGCGATCAGGAGTTCTTCAACACTCACGTCCTTGAACCAGGAGCCACGAACACGATTCACCCGCCCGAAGAAGGTGAGACCGAGCCCGAGCAGAACGTACTACAAGCGATCGAGACTTTTGACAGGCGCCTACATGAGTGGGCAGACGACGAGAGAGAACTCATCGAGCTGGCGGCGTTCATCGCGCAGTGCGTGGTGATGGTGCGGATAATGACCGACTCACTCAGTTCCGCGTTCAGATTGTTTAACGTCACGAACGCTCGAGGAATGCCACTCAACAACGCCGACCTCCTGAAAAGTGAGAACCTCAGCACAATTGCGGAGGACGATCGTGACGAATACCAGCGAAAGTGGGAGGACATGGAGGAAGAGGTAGGAAACGAGGGTCTAGAGCGCTTCATCGGCTACGTCCGACACATGCTAGTCAAGGAGAAGTCGCGGCGGTCAATCTATGACGAGTTCCGCGACAACGTCTTCCCTCGGGACCCGGACCTCCGAGGTAAAAGATTCGTTGAGTACCTCCAACAGGTGTTCGACACGCACAGGGATCGGGTCTACGATGCGACACTCAGATCTGGCGATGAGGCTAAAAACGTCTACTATCACAACCTCGTCTCGCTGATGCGCGACTTCTACCCGTCCGATGAGTGGATCGTCGCGCTGGTGGGATTTAATCAGCAATACGACGAAGAAGACGCACTCTATGAGTTCGTCACTAAACTCGAACGGCGTCTGACCGTCGACTGGCTGGCTGGGGCGTCGTTCAGTGACAGGTATACCAGAGTCTACCAACTGTTGAGGGAGATAGAGGGCGCCGAAGATCCAGACGACGTGTTGTCTCTCGGGACCCTCACAGAAGATATTATGGAAGATAGAGATTCGTTCGAAAACGCACTTGATCTTAAGAACTTCTACAGGAAAGGGAATTATCAGTGGCCCAAGTATATCCTGATGCGGTTGAACATGGAGCGTCACGACAACAGTAACGTGAAACTCCAGTACGGGAACAACGTGAATGTTGAACACATACTCCCGCGAAACCCGTCAGACAGCTACTGGGGGACGCGGTTCAATGAGCTGGAACGTGGGAAGTGGACAAACCGTCTCGGTAACCTCGTTCTACTAGATGGACGTAAGAACTACCGAGCGAGTAACCGGCCGTTCCCCGAAAAGTATGAGCAGTACTTCCAGAAGAAGAGTGATTTTGCGATCACCAACGAGTTGGAAAGCTACGACAAGTGGACTCCAACGTTGCTTAAAAAGCGGCACAAAGAGTTGAAAAACGAGTGTCTAGCGATCTGGGTAGATTCGGCAATTGAGAGCGGTGCCACATAGATGCGATCACAGCTCACAACGAGGATATTTTGAGTAGTCGAATGAGTGTATCTTAATACTCAGCGCTAAAGGATTCGTGTAGCCTCGTGATTTTTACCACGAGCTCTCATTTGACGTACTCGATGCGTGATGATATCCGCGAGCTCCAAAATACACTAACTGCTACAGAATTTAGTTGTATCCCTCCGGGCGTCCAATCCACAAGCGAGGACATCTACCCAGCAGTACAGACCACGTATCCCGATCTGTGTGACGAGGACCTACGGTGCGACGACGTCTGTGCTAACGGAGCCGATCAACCCGAGTGGAAACACGCCGT
>LFCJ01003752.1_pt1 | contig 11142 bp, 13 predicted proteins | sample 643141 | NCBI WGS metagenome assembly LFCJ01 (sample SAMN03766243, study PRJNA286221) | soda lake metagenome | biome: soda lake; feature: Kulunda steppe; material: water; isolation source: sample B1-Br-g2 brine of Lake Bitter-1 | place: Russia: Kulunda steppe | collected 2010-07 | reverse complement strand
GTGTGTGTGAGTGTGTGTGTGTGTGTGTGTGTGTGTGTGTGTGTGATTGTGTGATTATGTGATATTGTGATTCTGTGATTGTGTGATAGTGTGTGTGTGTGATTGTGTGTGTGTGTGATTTTGTGTGTGTGATTGTGTGTGTGTGTGTGTGCCGGCACACTGGTGCCTGCAAGCTCTCCATTGCGGCCAACTTGTACAAGTGTAAGTGCATGTGCGCATGCTCTTGCTCCTGCCCGCGGTGTAAGTGCATGTGCGCATGCTTTTTCTCCTGCCCGCAGGCTCCATTGCAGCTGCATCGCGGGAGTTGCGGCCAGTAGAGATTGTGGGGGTTTACGAGCAGCAGCGTGAGGGCTTGGAGAGTCAGCTGGTTGCCGCGCGTGCAGAGGTGGGCCGCCGGGGAGGGCAGAGCTGCGGGGCCCCCCCAAATACCGGGGCATGCCAAGTACCCCTTGTGTATGTGCCCCGTGTGTGCGTAAGCGTGCGTGTGTGTGCGCGCGAGCGTACGCGTGTCTCGCACGTCACGTGCTTCAAGAGTGTGGCTGTTGTGTGGGTTCCTTGGCAGCATACACCGATACCACCACGTGGCGTGCGACAGTAGGCTGCCTTGTGGCATGCAAGCTCCGCTGCTGTCGCTCCAAGGTGGGGTCATGGTATGCCCCTCTGTTATGCCCCTCTGGGCCATGGTATGCCCCTCTGGGCCGTAAGCCCCCTGGTGCCTTCTTGAGGGCTGGCCCCAAACAGGTCATGTGCCTACCTACAGGTCGTGTGCCAAACAGGTACCTACAGGTCATGTGCCAAACAGGTCATGTGCCTACCTTCGCCTGCCAGATGACTGGTGCTGTGCATGAAGGGGATATGCCCGAGAATGCACCAACATCGCCCCAAGCAGGGAGCACGCAGGAGGCTGTTAAGTGCGGAGTGCACAAACAACGTCAAGGAGGGGGGGGGGCGCAGGATTGCTCGTGGAGGCGCATGCATGGCATATGGTCCTGGAGGGAGGGGGGTGCTCTTGCTGGCTCCTGAGATCCTCATCGAGCACTCCTGCAACCTGAAAGCATCCCTGCACCCGTGCACTGTCCCTGCCTGCTTATGCCATCCCTGCCTGCTCACACTATCCCTGCACCTGTACACCATCCCTGCACCCTCACACCATCCATCCCTGCTCACACCATCCATCGCTGCACCCATACACCATCCCTGCACCCATACACCATCCATCCCTGCTTACACCATCCATCCCTGCACCCTCACACCATCCATCCCTGCTCACACCATCCATCCCTGCACCCTCACACCATCCATCCCTGCTTACACCATCCATCGCTGCACCCATACACCATCCATCGCTGCACCCATACACCATCCCTGCACCCTCGCACCATCCATCCCTGCATGTGCACCCCAGATCAGCTGCGCAGGCTCTCCCACAAAAACTCCGGCCTCCATTCCTGCGCAGACAACGCGCTGAAGCCGCGCATGCCCTCTGTTGCAAAGGGGCTTTGCTGGCGGCACCTGCCCAGCTCATTAGGCTTGCACTGATGTGATGCATTTGCACTCTTATGCCATGCTGCGCTTTGGAGGCATCCGCATCAACCCATGCAGCCCCTCGCCTAGGAAAGTCAGTGGCTGCTTGGCCTGGAGGGCCGACTTCTGAAGGCACTCTCGCAGCGCAGGCATCCGCCACACAACACGCGTCACACGCACGCGTGTTCGTCAAACGTGCATATTTGTTTCACATGCACGCCCGTGCACGCAGGTCCGGCTACTGTCTGAGCAGCTGCGGGACGCCCAGAACATGATCTCCATCAAGGACCGCTCCGGTGCATGGCGCAACCCCGATGCAGACGCCGACGTGCATGTGAGGCTGAGGGTTGTACAAGGCTGCTCATGCGCCCTGCTTTTTGCAAAAGGAGTCAGCTGGTCGCTCCCCACTGCACCCCTCTTACCCTGTGGGATTTGAAGTCCAAAGCAGAGGGGGATTACAGGCTTGGCCTCTGGCAGTGCATTGAATGCGTGCCTTGGGCTCTCAGGCTCCGCTGAAGAGTGCAAGTCATGCAAATCTTTTGCATCCCCTTGCCTCCATCGTGCGCAGACCAGAGGCTCCTGCTCAAGCACGCGCACATAGCTCCTCCGAGTATGCCTCACCTGCTGCTGCACGCACACAGGCCAAGGTGGTGGCCCTGGAGAAACGCGCAGCGCTGAGCGCCAGGGAAGCTGCGGCAGCCAGGGCGGAGGGCGTGGACGCGCTGCGGGACGCAGAGCGGCGAATTGCTGAAGCGGAGCGGCGCGTGCAAGTGAGTGTGCTCTTCCCCGCACTGTCTACCTCCTTGCTTGCGGCTTGCGCTGCGCAGGCTGCTGGGGTGCAGCCATGCGTGTGAGTGTGCAAAGGAAGGAAAGGAAAGAGAGTTTGGGGACTGAGCGGCGTAAGCTGCATGGCACAGGTCACTGGTCGGTGTGTGCACTTGTGCGTTTGCGTGTGCATGTGGGGGAGTGTGCTTGTTTGAAAGTATTTCAATAGTACGGCAGCGCGTCAAAGGCAGCGCCAATCAAGACTTGTCTGGGGACTGCATGCAGGAACTGCTGCATCTTGCAATGAGCCTTCCCTACATTTCTTGTCTCTCTCTCTCTCTCTATCTCTCTCTCTCTCTCTATCTCTCTCTCTCTCTCTTTTTCTCTCTCATCTGTTTAATCCTTTATAGCAACAACTGTGCCCAGCTGTTCTTGGCTGCCTACACATGCTGCGCAGGGGCGTGTCAGCTACAAGGCGCACCCTTCATACAGCGACAGTGAAGACTCTCTTGTTCACGCGCAGCATTTGCAGCAGCAGGGTGCACAGGAGCGCAAGGATGCTGCACAGTCACAGCAGCCTCCGCCGCCTCCTCAGTACCAACCACAGCTGGAGGACACGCTGGCACGGAGTGAGGCAGAACTGCGTGAGGCTGCAGACCGGCTGCATACACTTCAAGAGCAGGAGGCTGCCAGGCCTATGCGGCTAGCATTACAGGTGAAGGCCTTTGAGGCTTAACAGCATAGCAGGTGAAGGCCAGTGAAGCAAGTGTTATAGGTGGAGGCCTGTGCGGCTAGCATTACAGGTGAAGGCCAGTGTGGCTAACCAGCATTGCAGGTGAAGCATTGCAGGTGATAGCCAGTGAGGCTAACCAGCATAGCAGGTGAAGGCCAATGCAGCTAGCAGTACAGGTTAAGGCCAGTGAAGCAAGCATTACAGGTGGAGGCCTGTGTGGCTAGCATTACAGGTGATGGCCGGTCAGGCTAACCAGCATTGCTGGTGAAGGCCAGTGAAGCAAGCATTTTAGGTGGAGGCCTAAGAGGCAAGCATAGCAGGTGGAGGCCAGAGAGGCGAGCATTTCAGGAGAAGGACCGGTGTGTAGTTATGGCACAGTCGGGTGGACAACATTGCAGGCGCAAGGATAATGCACAGGAGGACCGCAGTGGTGGCAAAACAGGGCAGTTTGCACTCAAGCTGCGTGCGCAGGAGCTTGCACAGGAATTTCCACAGCTGGTGGTGGTGACACGCCGATGCAACAGCAGGGAAGGGGGAAATGCCCTTCTCATCCAGCCTGACATTGGAGACCTGGTTGTCAGTGAAAAGGCAGTTGATGCCCTTGCCTGTGCTACGCAGGTGCTGCAGAATGATGAGACAGGGGAAGGGCAGGTGGCTGTCCAGCTAAAAGGCGAGGCTAGCAGGGGGCCTGTGCCCATTGCGATGGTAAGTGCGGGGGGTGATGCTTATGGTGAGGGATGGAGAGGGAGAGGGGCTTGTTTCTGGTGGCGAGAGAGGCGCCTGTATCAGATGGGAGGGGTGCCTGCGTCTGATGCCTGATGGTGGGTTAAGGGGGCAGGTCTGTATTCACTCACAATGGTAAGGGAGAAGAGGGTTTAAGTCAGGTTGTTGACGCTTGGCAGCAAATCTGGGCAGACTACTGGCTGCTTGTAGCATCACGGTCTTGTGCACTTGTAGGCAGTGGGATTGACACAGTCCTTGTACGTGCTTGCTCTGCCAAGGCAAGGGTCATGCCGTTCTGTGTGTGGACGTGCTGCAAGGCACATCTGCAGGACCTTCTGCTCAGAGCACAATAACTCCTAGCACTTAGGCTTGTTGAACATAAAAGAAAGGAAAGAAAGGAAAATTACGCAGACAGATGAACACCCCCTGCATCAATTAAGGAAAGGGAGACACATTGGTAAAATTGGTCACTTAGGTTGACCAATGGAGATTGACGCTTTGCTCTGTGCAAGTGGTCTGATCCTCAGATCACACTCTCTGATTGCCTTCTTCTCACCCTCTGACTGCAAACACGTTAAGGGGCCCCCTCACCGCCTGGAAGCCCTGGAGGCGGTGGAAGAGGAGTTGGGTCTCCCTGAGGTCCAAGGAGAGGATTTCCCAAGCCCTGTCGAGACAGGTAGGACAACCCTTGGCCCTGCGTGCCTGCAGGCGTGTTTGCTTGCTGGTACGAGGCTCCATCAAAGCTGCTGGTCCTTTGGGAACCGCTGCCCACCTGGCAAGCAGCAACTCTCAAGGGCCTGCCAAAGCAACTCTCAAGCAACTCTCAAGCAACTCTCAAGGACCTACCAAAGCCAAGAAAAGCCAAAAAGCCAACGCCAATTAGGCGACACGCAGCGTGCATTGATGGAAGGTCCACTAGTGCAGCTGCTGGGCCCTTCAAAAGCGATGGAGACCAGGAGTCTGGACCATGGTGTGTGCATGGGCAGTCCCCCCCTGCATATGTGCGCACGGCTGAGATGCCTGAGCCGCTCGAACTCGGGGCACACTGTGCGCGTGGCCATGCACGTGTTGATGGCTGTGCTTACACAGCACCTGTTCTGCGCATGTGTTGTGAGGCCAAAATGACCAGGAAGCCTCTGCCGTGAACGCGCTTGTTGCCCTCAGCCTTAGACGCTGCACACATCCTCGCCTAGGGTTTAGAGCTTTCTAGGGTCCAGAGCTTTCTATTCCTTCCTAGGGTCCAGAGCTTTCTAGGGTCCAGAGCTTCCTAGTGTGGCCCATCCTTGACACAAGATGAGTTAAGCGGCTTCTCAGGGCTCTAGGGATGACACAGATGCCTGTCTTTTCTGTTCCCCACACTTCTGCCATGGCATGATGCCCAATCGTAACTACTAAATGATCAACAATTTGGTGTATGCACGCATTGCCAAATTGTTGATCAGAAAGAACAATGCAACAAGTCTCCAGAACTCAACCATTTTGCACTCCAGATGCATTTCAGAGTTGTATGATTTGTATCCAGTCCGGATTAAATCCAGAACAGTCAACATTTCTCCAACCCATCATGCTCCCCATCACAAGTACACACGGGGTGCTGCGCTGCTCCCCTACCCAGAGCCTCTGAGCTTTTGCTGCCATCTTGTAGCACTGACATTGATTCCTCTGTTAGCTTGTCAAGTGGTAAGGGTATCAATTGAAATAGGAACAATAAGTGGCCCTGTAAACATTCAGGCTCAGTAACATATTTCTAACCGACAATTGTCAGACCTCAAATACACAGTCTCAGGCATCAATTCAGCAAAGGCACATACAACTTGTATGTTGAACGTGACAGGCTTGCCCCTGTCAGGAACTAGCTGCCTCTCCTTGTTCAAGCAACACCAAAGCAGGCAATACCCCATTTGCACCTAGAATAGCTGCCCATTCTTGTCCAAGCAACACCAAAGCATGTGATGCGTATGATGCGCATGCAGGCGCCTCGCCAAAGCCCGCCAAGCCAGGTGCAGCAGCAGCTGGCCCCCTGGCAGACCTGCGCCATGCTCCATTTGGGCCAGAGGACCAGCAGCAGAACGGGCCTGCAAGCCAGCCAGATGGTCCACAACAGCAGCAGCAGCAGCAGCAGCAGCAGTGGCAGCTGCGAGGAGGACGGGGACGTGGCCTTTCTCGGCCAACAATGCCGGAAGGCGCGCAGGACCAGCAGGCTGACGTGCAGAAGCAGCAGGAAACAGTGCAGGTATGTTAGGCGGGCTGCCCACGGCCAGCAAGGCCAGGCGAGTATGCCGGGCAGCCTCTTGCCTCACTGGGGCAGTTTCTTGTGCTCTAGTCTTGCAGAAACACGACATGCCTGGTGCGCTAAGTGTTGCTCCCGTGCGGAGAGCTGCAGAGGCAGGAAAGTGCTGGCAGGCACTCGTGCGAGCATGCTGCTCCTGATGGAGCGACTCTGCATTGCGCCAAGAAGCGATAAATGACATTGCAGAGCGCCCACCTGGTGGTGTGCATGAAGAGGAGATCCGCTCCTGTTGGGGCCACTCTGCATTGCGTCATTGACTTCCTGGTGAGAGCGCAAGCGCTTGAGCAGCTTGCAAGATCGTGTTTCAACTTTGCAACTTCAGGCTTAAGATCTCTGCCTGGGCACCTTATGTCGCAGCCATTGTTGTGTTTGTGGTTGTTTGGTGTGTGCCTTGAACCAGAGTGAGGATCCTTACAAGCAAGCCAAGGCCCAGAAGCAGCAGGCGGAGGTGCAGAAGGCAAGCCAGCAGGTTGCACAGGTGGAAGGGATTCTGGAGAAGAATCTGCCCAGCATGGATGCTGAGAGGTGCAGGCGATGCGTGCCCCCTTGTCTCCTGGCTGCTTTAGGCCCAAGGGCTGTACATTTGTATTCAATATCATTATCCTTTTATCCCTGTGCTGGAATGCATTATCACTCATGCAGTATTACTCACGAGCATCACAGGCGCCCCCCCCCAACATGACCACCGCGCCTGCGGCCCTGCGCTGCAGTGCTGAGCCGCAGGCGCAGTGCGTGGCTGCAGCAGGGAGGCATATGCACGGTGCGGGGCTGCAGCAGGGAGGCGCATGCGCGGTGCGGGGCTGCGTTGGGGAGGCGCATGCGCTGTGTGTGGCTGCAGCGAGCAAGGAGGCACAAGCGCAGCGCGCGGCTGTCACCGTCAGGCACGCTCTCAGATGTGTGCAGCCGCCTGCACCCGCAACGCAGGAGGACGCCTCCAGCACGGACCCTGTGATACCTGAGCCAGCCCAGCCAGTGGGTCTGCCTGCAGGTATGGGCCCACTGGTCACAGTCCCAGAGACTCCTGCTCCACCGGCTCAGCCCCTGCCAAGCGAGCACCGCGGCCCAGCCCAGCTGCCAAAGCCTGGGGTTGTGCCTCCCTCCCCTCCTGGTGCGCAGCCACCAACCTGTGCAGCCAAAGCTGTGTGGTGTGCGCGGCAGACTCCGTTTGGTATCTGCTGCCAAAACTGTGTGGTATGCACGGCCAAAGCCATGTGGTTGCCAAAGCTGTGTGGTGAGTGGCCAAGGCAGTTTGTCTGCTAAAGCCGTGTGGTGAGCAGCCAAAGACGTGTGCTTGCCAGAACCATGTGGTGTGCGGCCAGAATGGGTGGTGGCCAATGCTGTGTGATGTGTGGCTGAAGCCGTGTTCAGGTCAAAGCAATATAGTGTGCGGGGCAGCATGCTGTGCAGCCGCCTCTGCCATGTCTGGGGCCTTACGTGGCGTGTCACAAATGGAGCGCTTACAACTTTCTTTTTTGGGGTGCCTGTGTGCCTTCCTGAATCACTTATTTCATAGTACTTGCTGCGTACATGCCGTTGATGCAGGCCCACTCTTTACCAAAGGGCAGCAGCTGCCGTTCGCCTGCCTATGTCCCTCCCTGATCAGCCTGACCTTTTAGGCTTCATAACAACAGATCACCCCACACATCTGACACGTGTCCAACCATGCACGCGCACGCCCTGTTCTCAAACATGCCGTGCCCTCGCAGAGCAACCCTCAACTCCCGCGCGGCCGAGCGCCAGCAAAGGCCCCACGCCGCCTTACCCAGAAGCCCATATCCCACCTCAAGGGACAGCAAGCTCTAAGTGGGATGCCTCCAAACGCAGCCCCTCCACAAGTGCCGGTGCGTGCATGTGTGCACACTTGGTTGTGCCTTTGTCTGTGTGTGGGTGCTGGTGTGCGTGTATGTGTGTGTGCATGTGCCTGCGTGTGGTAAATCATTTGCAGTCTACTTGACCAAACGCTGAGTCACCCAGTGTGCATGCAGATCCTGGCACTGATCTTCCCTGCGCCCATGATAGACGTTAGTAGTTAGCCAAGCCTGTGTGCATGCGTCTAGGGCACTGATCCTCCCTGCGCCCATGAAGCCTTGGACACCAAATGCCCCTCTTGTGCATGCGGATCCTTTTGCACTGATCCTCCCTGCACGCGTGCAGACCTGGACACTAAATGCCCCTCTTGTGCATGCGGATCCTTGCACTGATCCTTGCACTGATCCTTGCACTGATCCTTGCACTGATCCTTGCACTGATCCTTGCACTGATCCTCCCTGCACGCGTGCAGACCTGGACACTAAATGCCCCTTGCTTGCATGCAGACTTGAACAGCACTCTTGAAGCAATGGTGACGGCCACTGGCGGCAAATCCCCGATGCGCGCGGAAGGGAGCCCGCCAGGGGCAGTCACCCCGTCAGGCCTTGAGACCCCGCCCTCCGTCCCTCAGGTGCCTGAGGCCCCCTCTTCCAGCTGCTCCACAGGCGAAGATTTTGACCGCGCCTCCATACGGCAGACAGACGTGGTGCGCGCTTGCACGTGTGTGTGTGTATGTGTGTGCAAGTGTGTGCATACGCGTGCTCCCACGAGTGAATGCTTGTGTATTTGCATGTTTGGATGCATGTGTGCTTCTATGTGGGCATGGGCGAGCGCAATTCGAAGAGCTGTGCGGCCCCTCCCGAAATGAGGGGGAGTGGGGAGATAAATTGTTGCTTCCACTGTGTGAGCCCATGCTTCCACTGTGTGAGCCCACTGTGTGAGCCCACTGTGTGAGCCCATGCTTCCACTGTGCTTCCACTGTGTGAGCCCACTGTGTGAGCCCATGACGGAGGAGGCCCTGCTTCAGCACCGCTCCAGCATGCTTGCTGGTGCTGCTTGTGAGTGTGCGACAACAAGCAGGCGTTTCACGACCAGCGATCTGGTCTGTCATCAGTATACATCTATTTGTGATCTGTCATCAGTATGCATCTATTTGTCATCAGTATGCATCTATTTGTCATCAGTATGCATCTATTTGTGCTCATACCTAGAGCCCACATCAGGATTTAGCAAGGCCACTCACCTCAGGGGCCACAGCACTGAACGAGCTTGGCTACAATATACCTGTAGGGCCTTGGCACAGGGATTGCCCTTTTGATTAACAAAATGGTTGGATTATTGAACCAATTGGGTCCGATCATCCATGCACATGGCATGCATGCTCTGTGTAAGCGACGCAGAAATTACACAGCATAGGCATAGGCCCTACAGGCAATTGGCCAAGCTTGTCCAATGCTGTGGCCCCTGAGGTTGATGACCCTGCTTGATCCTTATGAGGGCTCGAGGCATGAGCACTAGAGGATGCATTCAAAGCACCAGGCGTAAGGTACAAGGCGCACCAAGGCTGGTACCTTTCCAAGTCACCAGGCATGCGCGCACCAAAGCATAGGGGCGCAAGGATTTGCAGCCTATGGACGGCATGAGCCAGCGCCCCCTCTTGCACCAAGCTCACAACCATGCAGCCCTTTGCGGGCGGTTGTGCAGGTGTGCAGGGGCCTGCTATCGTCTACATGCACAAATGCGTCTTTATGTGTGCGTATGTACGTGCACGCGCGCTCATGCATGCAGGTGCCTGTGCCTGACGGCGAGGTGCCGGTGGCCAAGGCGCAGCTGGGCACCGCCTACCACAACCTGGGCGGCACCTTTGCCATGAGCAGCCTGCCCTACATGTCCAAGTTGGAGAGCATCACCAGCAGTGCCGTGCGGGCGGCGGAGAAGGTGGGCACGCCCCTTTCGCCGCACGTGCTGCGTGGCGGGCCACCTCTGCTGGGGGTGCCCCGGCACCCCTGCTGGGTGTGCCATGGCACCTTTGCTGGGCATGCTATGGCACCTTCGCTGAACATGCCCAGCTTTGACGCGCTCTGCTTCGCTTTCATGGGCTTACCATGGCCAGTCATCAGAAATGCCCAATTCCACTGGGCGCGTCCCGGGAAACCAATTCCACTGGGCGTGTCTTAACCAAGCACTTTGCCAAGCTGATCAAGGCCAGCCAACTCTGCTATGCAGGTCATGGCTGGCCCAATCTGCTGGGCATGTCATAACATGTCGATGATGCACAATGGCCAGTCAACTCTGCTGGTCAGCGTCTCATGAGAGTATCATGGCTGGACGTCTTAGCTGCACAAGTGTGCACATCATGGCCGGACTGAGTGTGACAATCATGGTGAACTGTGCAACAGGCGCGCGCTAGTCTCATCCTGGTCTTCACACACACCAGCCGCGCCGCGCAGCTGGTGGCCAAGTACCGCCCGCCCATGCCCATTCTCACGCTCGTGGTGCCGCGCCTTGTCAGGTGGGTGGGTGGGTGTTGCTGTTGTTGTGGGTGATTTGTGAACGTGGGTGGACATCTTGCCAATGTGGGTGGATACCTTGTGCGGTGTGGGGGTGTTGTTTTCATTGTGGATGCCTTGCCAATGTGGGTGGTTACCCTGAGCAGTGTGGGGGGGTTGTCATTTTGGGAGTCTTGTCAATGTAGGTGGGTACATTGTCAGGTGGGTGGGTGTTACTATGGGTGTCTTGTCAACGTAAGAAAATCATGATGTATTGTTGTGCAGGTGGGTGCTTTTGTGAGTGTCTTGTCAATGTTGGTGGGTAACTTGTCCGGTGGGTGGGTATTATCGTGGGTGTCTTGTCAATGTAGGTGGACTCCTTGTTTGGTGTGAAGGGGGGGTGGGGGGGCGGCAGGGAGGGTACTCGAGAATGTGTTTTGTACAGATGCCGGGGGGGGGTGGACTTGTGCCTTAACCAATTTGGAAGAATTTGGTGAAGGCAGAAGTCTCCCCCCAAAATGGTGGCAATCGCTGATCTAACAGGTCAGCAATTGCCACAGCTGAGCTTGCTGGTTAGCAAATGCCACCTTCTGGTGCCTGCAGGCACCGTAGGGCATTGCTGCTGTCCCACAAGGCACCAAAAGGCATTGCTACTGTCCCACAAGGCACCAAAGGGCATTGCTACTGTCCCACAAGGCACCAAAGGGCATTGCTACTGTCCCACAAGGCACCATAGGGCATTGCCACTGTCCCACAAGGCACCATAGGGCATTGCTACTGTCCCACAAGGCACCAAAGGGCATTGCTAC
>LFCJ01003751.1_pt1 | contig 11142 bp, 12 predicted proteins | sample 643141 | NCBI WGS metagenome assembly LFCJ01 (sample SAMN03766243, study PRJNA286221) | soda lake metagenome | biome: soda lake; feature: Kulunda steppe; material: water; isolation source: sample B1-Br-g2 brine of Lake Bitter-1 | place: Russia: Kulunda steppe | collected 2010-07 | reverse complement strand
TGAGGCGCTTGTAAGTGCCGGGAGACCTTTTCCAAGGTCATCGTAGCCCTGCTTTCCGTGGGCACAAGCTACGGATACTCATACGGAAGGCTCAGCCTCCGTACGGATACCCCCACTCCAGTAGGGGAAGCTCGAGAAGCTTGAGCTCTACCTTAAAGAAATTACGGCTAAATGGATGCCCCAGTGATTAGAACTTTTTTTTTGCGTGCCACTCTGGATTCGTACCATCCATCCTGGCACGTTCACGTCGACTTCACTTCTTAGAGTGAACTCACGGATCCATTAATCTAAACCAAAACTTCCAAATACATCAGAATCGAATAAATTACGTAAGTCTCAACACAGCCTCTTGGTGTGACTGGGGCACCCTCGCACCCTGACATCGCGATCGCGACTTCCACTTTTCGTGCGCGCGCCCTCCCCGCGTCCAAATACCCCTTACAGGTGATACCCAGGGACCTCACGTTTGCAATGGTGTATGTTGCGCTTGAGACATTCAGCTGACATTCACCTGGGCCCCGCAGAGCAATCGGCCCTGCAGAGCTCGATCGAGCAATCGCGCAAAAGAGCAGCCCACTCTACGCCTGCTTTAGAGCAGCAATCGCACAAAAGAGCAGCCCATTCCAGCCCACATTGCCGAGTGAAAAAATCATTGGGGCAAATTTGCATGCGGGTTGGAGGCCTGGGCCTAGGAAGCTTGTGGAAGTTACAATTATAGCATGGTCATCTTCATCCAGCACAGGCCTGCAGGGGTCACAGCGCCACAACAAATGGCTTGTTTGCCCATACAACCTGCCTTGCAATCAATTGAGTCCAGTAAGATCAAACCAGAATCTTAAATTAATCTAGGATAGGGGGCTGTTGTACTGGCAATGATGCAGGCCCCTGCAGCTGCAGGCCTCATGCATACATACTGGCTGGCGCGTGTTCAGTGCAAACACACATTCTTTACCAATTTGGCAGTCTGAGCAGTTTAAGCCCGCAAATACATCTATCTGTGCAGTATAGTACTAATAACATGTGGATCTTTCATATAATGAAATGCATATATGTGCTCAAAAGTAATCTTATTTAATGTTATGTTAACAAAGGACATCAACTATGTGACACACAGGACATTCACTATGTCACACGCGTGCGTACGCACGCGTGCGCACTCTTTCTCTCTCTCTCTCTCTCTCTCTCTCTCTCTCTCACATATTGTACACACACATAAATACACACACATAATTATAAACGCACACAGGCCGGAGAAGGAATGATCCCAAAGCTCGCCATCATTTTTATGTGCACTGTGACTTCCTTTGCAACATCACGAGGCCTGACAGGCTATGATTGCTCCCATCCAATGAACTGCCAGCCTGAATCAACCTGGTACAGCGAGCTATCTGGTAAGTTGTTACGAGTTGTCCTGTGCCCAACAGTACCCTAGAATATGCTTATTGCAGAACAGCTTGATCTGAGGTCAACCACAATGAGAATATATAAATATAAAGGTGTGTTAAGCCTCAGCTGTCCAAATTGGTTTTACCCAATTGCTCACATTGCAGAACTCTGCCAGAGTCAATGCAAGAGTTGCATTGCGGGCGCCGCTGGAATGACCTTTGCCTGCCCAAGTTGCGCCCTTGGTGCAGCTGCGGCTGTTGGCTCCCTTGGCGGGCTCTCTCCTGCTGCTGTTGCCGCGTGTGCTGGATGCGTTACTGCTGGGGGCCTAGGTGTTCCATCTTGCCCAGATTGCAAGGGCTGCTTAGATTAGGCTGGCACCTGCTTTTCCTCTCGCGGTGCAACTGTCATATTTAAGCAGGTCTTACATCATTACTCTGTACATACTTTTGTACATATTTTATCTTTACTGACATTTGGCTCTGGTGTGTGATACTAGCTATTGAGTAAAAGCTCCAACACCAGTAGGCAAACCCTGTGCATGAGTTAAGTTATAGTATGATCATCATGAGAATGTGGACATGATAAGTGTCCACATGATACCCGGCCCTAGGCGGCCCCTTTTTTATGTAGGAAGTGTAATCATAGCCTCCATTACTATTCTTTTCTTTACCGCGAGCAGAGATTAACCTGTTGGCGTGTATGAAGGGAGAGGTCTGCGACAGGTGCAAGCACCAGGCGAAATCCTAGCATCGAACTAGTTTCGAAGTATGTCAGCGAAGGGCAGGAGGGTTTCAATAAGCGATGTGGTGTCTGTGTTTTGTTTCAGCTTTCTGATTCTTTGTATGGCTTTTGTCGCATATTGTGTACACGGTATGTACCTATACACTGAAGGTATGTGCCTTCAGAGCATCGTGAAGAAATCAAAAAGTACCGGAGCTTCAGGGTAAATGGGTCTGAAGATCTTAGGATTTCTGCGTTAAGGGAGGTATTTCTTTTAAAGGCAAGCCAGGTTAATGTCATGAAAAGGGTTACCACCAATGCCGGCACATGGCATCCCTGTGTCTGCATGGCTCGTATCAACTTGTGTTCCCTGATACTTGGCCACAGCATCTGACCACTCATTACCAGCAATGCCAGCATGGGATTTAACCTTTAAAAGGTGCACAGGGTTTGGTGAGTTGCAAATAGTGCGTATGAGCATCTTCAAAATATCCCCTTGTACGTGGTGGCGGTGAAGCTCAGGGTACAGCAGATGCTTCCTGATTTGGTGGAGAGACGAGAGGCTGTCAGTGGCAATATGTGAGTGGCCTTGAAGAATGGCGGCTGTGATGGCAGCCAGTTCAGCTCTGTCAATGGTGTTTGTTATGCCCATACCATTTAGTTCAAAAAAGCTGGCAGTATAGGTGGCAGGATGGTACATGCCTGCCCCTGTCACTTGCTTTCCTTGATGAATCCGGCAGCTACCTTGTGTGTATGCCCACTCCTTCCAATCAGGCACCTTTTTGAAAAGCGTGCATACTAGATTGTGTAGGGAAGAGTGATTCTTGATTGTGGTTGAGAGTATGTATGTGTCAGTAATCAAGAGGAAGTTTTCCAAATTTCATGAAACCAATTTCAATTTTTGGATTGGAAGGCATTGAGAACTGGGTAATTACTAATACTTTCGTGTTTCCATGCTTCAGAATGTCACGAGCCAGGTCCCTGATCCAGGTTGGATTGTGATTATTCAGGCGCAAGCGTGCTGCTGTGTTCCAAATAGCAACTATTTGCATACTTTAGTTGTGGCAAGGAGTTTCTTTGCTGATCCAGGAGGGGGTGGCATAGTCAAGGTTGGATGAAGGAAAAGTCCCTTGAGTGCAGTATAAATTGGGGTAGGCGTTGAATAGTTTTGAGTAGGGATCGGGGCTCATCTGTCCTCTCCAACATGGAAGAAACATGAAAGGTGGCTGTTTCAGTGTTGTTTGCCATGGCAGAGTAGATAGCATGTCTTAGGGCACAGCGCATGTGTTGATTATCATACACAGGATGGCAGATAGAGAAGCCAGAGATTTTGGATGAAAAAGCATTGGGAAAGGCTCCAAAGACTCTGTCACGAGGGTGCTTGCTCTAGTTATTGAGGCATTTGGGATTTTGGTCCAGAGGAGAGACCATTTTTCTTCTAGTGTCTGTTTTTCTGAGGACCTTGGTGGTCATGGGTATCTTGCTGTTGTGTAAGGCAGAGGAGACCTAATAGCTCGGAGGCAAAGCTCTAAGGGGGAGGCATGATGGTATCATGGATTCTAGCAAGTTTGGTGCCATGGAATGCTTTGAAGAGGATGTAAAGACGTTCTGCATTCAGCATGCATTTGCATTTTCCTGTCATAGGTGCATGCCATCTTTGAGGTGTATATATTTCGGGGAGTACCACGTGTAGGGGTGAGGGCGCTGTTGTTGAGAGCGGTGGGTCTCTTTGGGTAGGGGTACATGGGAGGGGAGTGCTATTAGGCTTTGATTTGACCAAGTTAACGTTTATGACCCAGAACCCGCAGCAGCCTGTAGCCATGATGTCTGCTTGTGGGTTTATGGGATCGATGTCAAAGTTGACTTTGTCTCTGAATTAAGCGTCAAGTTTGTATTTCCATGTGTTACCTGTGGCATCTCCTGTGCTTCATCTTCCTCTTGGTCTGGTGGGCAGGGAGATGGGCCTGGGCTGCGTGCTTGGGGCCTGTATTAGTGGGTGGTTATGTATCCTTCTCTTGCTGTGTGGAAGTTTGCGTGGGGTTTTCCAGACGTACTTCTTATTCCCCTGTCCCTAGTGGGGGTTTGTTAAACGGAACTTCGGACCAATGTGTCTCTCTTTCCTTAATTAATGCGAGGGGTGTTCAAGCGCCTGCGTAGTTTTTCTTTTCTCATGGGCACGGTGAGGTCAGGTTTATGTGCCTCAAAATCCAGGATATGTTTCTGGAATCATTCCAGGCACATGATGTGGGCCATTCGATTTTTGTTTCTTCTGGCTCCCTGGAAGGCTTCTTCGTTACTTTGATAAGCTTTTGTCAAAGTCTGCCAGAGGGTTATAGCTTGCATTTGTTCCACGGTTAGGTCAGCGATAGCTGGGCATGCCCAGTTTGTCACATCAGATTTATGCAGTGCCAGATGTGTGCTGCATTGTGACCCGGAGGTCGGTTGAGTCAGTTGGAGGAGTATTTGATCCCTTTGTCGATTCAGCTATAGCTGTATTTGAGCACGTCAAAGGCGAACTCACAGTAATACCTTGTTTGCTCCCAGCAACCTTGTAAGATGCACGCCAGGGAGAAGACCCCTCTAGCCCTTGGGGGGCAACAGGCGTGGCATCGCCCAGTCCAGTCCAGTGCAGTCCAGTCCACCGTCCAGTGTGAATGCGTCATGAATGATCTGACGGCAGCTGCATGCAGCGCTGACTCTGCATATTTGCAGGCTGAAATAAGACAGTGAACGTGTAGCAAAGGATAAGGTTATCAGAGGCTCCTCAGTCTCATCGCGGGCAACCTGTTGTCTGCTTGGTGTACACTGTCGCTGTCCGCAGCCAGTCCACACACCGCGTTCGTTATGGTCAAGCCAAGAGCCTCTTTGGTGTGCAGCAGTCTATCGGCAGGACAAGTTGTCAGTTTCCTCAACTTCTCCTCTTAGTCTTTCAGTACTACTACTATGGTATAGTTGCCAGTATTAGTAAGACATCCAGTGGTAAGTTCGGTTACAAAAGTTACAGGTGTACAAATCATCGAAGGGTGGCTCAGTCTCTCCAGTTTCCATAAGGCCATAGAAGAGGAAGTAAACCTTACAGCATGCAAACCCAATGGCAGACGGAAGTATTGGATGAGTGCTCTCAGGGACAACTAGCCGCGCTCTTGAAAAATCCAGTTGCTCTCAAGGTCTTGGTCTAGAGCTGGGGGCGGCTTGACACCCTCCGACTCCTTACTAGTTCCACCCGCCCCTGGCGGAGTCGACGCCATTTAGGGCCAACTTGGATGTGTCTCCTTATCCTTACTAAATTAGTAATTGATGTAGGGAGTTGTTTCACTGCCTACGTAGTTTTTCTTTGTTTTCTTTTCAGGCGTGAAACCAGCCATTTTGAAAACGGGGAGCACCCACCTTTTTATAATCATGGGCGCATAATAGGTGAAGTACTCTTTCTGCTGAAGAAGTAAATTAACATGCCTGTCCCTTTCTTTGTCTGAAACAATTCCTCATGAGCCAATGTGTGTGACATCTAGGTCAACACCAGAAGGTATACCCCTGTTGGGGTGAAATAGGGAAAGAGTTTTACAGCTGGTGCAAGCACCAGGCAAAGCCCATCATCAATGTGGTAGCTGTCTAATGAATAAGAAATAAGCTTGCAGGCACTGCCAGACTGACAGGCTAGGGCCTCTACTGCTCTTTCCGGGAAAGTTAGAATTAGTTACAAGTTACTTAAACTTGTAACTTGTAACTATTTCCGGGAAAGATCATACTGGAGCTACTAGTACACAATATTTTACACTTATGCCATGTTCAAGCACTTTGTCACACACCAGCCACGCTGCTACAGATCGCAGGAGGGATGCAAGGCCCATGTTCCGCTTGCCAATAGCGGTCTACTTTCCCAATCGAGCCAGTTCTTGTCCTATTCTATTTTCGAGCTGTAGAAATTGCTGTCGGAAAGGGGCGCGCCGATTTTGCACTGCACTCATGCTCAGCGCCTCTTCTACCACGTGCTTGGCCTCTTCCAATCTGCGTGTGTTTGTCATTAGCATTAAGTCTTGCGCCCTTTCCACCAGAGAATGTTACTGCAGTCACAATTGCTTGCAGAATGGATCAAAGCCCACAAGCTGGCACACCGGCAGCGCTAATTCTAATGATATAACAGCTGATACTGGGTTCAGGCACCATGGAAGGCATGATTGCATGGCACTGACCTATTCTGTGCAAGGAGCACGTTAGCCAAGGAAAATGAAATGACTGGTTGACCAGGCCATGACTTGGCTGCTTTTTTGTAGGCGTCGACAGCACCTGCTAGGTTGCCCTACAAATCAGCAGCATGCATGAGAAAAATTTGAAACAGAAGGCTAATGCTTCCTTGCAGGAAATAAAGTTGAGAGTCCCAACTCTGAGACTTTCAGTGAAAGCAAGTTCAGGCAGACAGTGGAGGTGAGCAGATTCTGGACAAGGGTTTTGAGGTAGATGTGCCACTTCACACTTTTTTTGACAAAGCAAAGCACAGCGAAGGTGCAGCGCCCATCCAACGTCTTGTACCTCAACATACCCAAGTTGCACGTCCTTGCGCTCATTTGCACCACACTGGACAAAAGTAAACTTGAGCAGACAGGGCCCACAGTGTAGGCGCGGCAGCTCAGAATCAGGTGCCAAGGATTTCCTCTGCATTGGATGCCAAGGAGTTCCCCCGCGTTGGATGCCAAGGAATTCCCCCGCGTCTTGATTGGCCCCAAGACCTCCACACCCTCACCCATGGCCTCAGTTTCAAACCAGCACCATCCAGGCAAAAGCGCGTTGCCTGCACTGCAGACAGAGACTACCTCCTTTGCCAACGCTACTTCCCCGAGTTGCAACAAACAGATGAACATCAACTCACTTGCCTGCCCAGCCATCATGTGTAAATATAGCTTTGCATGGTATCCTTGTGCACTCGTCAAAAATGTCCTTAACACATCCTTTGGATCAGCAAGGGATAGTTTTTGCCAAGCTTCCACCAGCCTTGCTTGTGTGCAGAGCGGGCTGCCTAGCCAGCTTGGCCCTTAAGCAATTGACAAGCCTGAGGTAGATCAATGCCAACGCAGCTTCCAAACAGGCGTACGTACCAACAAAAGCTGCGCCTGCCCGAAGATTGCATGGGCAAGTTCCATTCATGCGCAAATGACATGCAATATACATGTCAAAGTCTGGTCGGATACCTGCGTGTGCATGGCCGTAGCCATGCAATAGGTAGCCTGACCCTGCTCAGTGCTGCCTGGTGCTGCCAGCTCAGCTGCCCGCTCAAAGCATGCCTGCGCATCCAACCATCGGCCCGACAAAGAGAAGACCTGCAAGTTTGCAGCGGCCAACAGGGGCATGCCGCTCAAGACCTGCAAGATGCAGCGGATCGCCGAGTTCTTGGAACTCGAGGGCTTCCTGCAAGTTTGCGGCGGCCAACAGGGGCATATGCCGCTCAAGACCTGCAAGATGCAGCGGATCGCCGAGTACTTGGGACTCGAGGGCTTCCTGCAAGTTTGCGGCGGGCAACAGGGCCATGCGGCTTGGGTGCAGGATGCGGCGGATTGCAGAGTACTTGGGACCCCCAGGAGAGCTTTTTCTGTGAATGGGCCTCAGCACAGACGATTGAGGTCCTCACCCACGCACAGCCATCCATCGCAGGTGCCTCGTGAGGGAGGTGTGACAATGTAGGACTGCATATGGATGCAATGCATGGTCAGACAGCAGGGACGCGTGCTCAACTATTGCCTGATCATGGTCATCAAAATCTGAAAGCTGTTTGCAGAAGAAGGGGTGTGCTAATGCGCGCACTTGCGTGTGTATTTGCGTCGCCGTTTGTGCGCATGGGCATGTGTGTGTTCATGTGTGCATGCGCACACCCATGAGCACTTGTGTGTCAACTTGCACCCCTGCATTCTGGCACATGAGAAGGCATGTTTGCATACACAGTGCCATTCAGGCGCAGTCACGCACATGCACGCACACACACACTACCTGGCCGCGTGAATAATGCGCGCGCACATGACCAGGCTGCACTTGCAGCGCTTTGTCCAGGCAAAACAAAGCCTCCCTGTAACGCCGCTGGGCACTGTGCTGCGCGCCCAGCACAACCAGAATGTCAGGCGACTCCTCCGCGGATACCTGCATCCAAGGGACAAGGTGGGGCCGCGACTCACAGGCAAGCGGCAGCATGCTGAGAGCAGTGCCTTTGACAAAGGCTGGAGGCGAGGTAGTTAATTCTAGCAATTTTTTGGTGCCTCATCAGGGCGCGAAGGAAGGGAGCCTGTTCCCTGCTGGCATGCTAAGGCAGCCAGCAGTATGTGTTACAGATGTTTCCAGTATAAGGCCAGCCTCAGGCAATGCTCGTTGCCATCTCTATCTCTCAAGACTGGGTGCAAAGGCCAGCAGCACAGGAAACAGAATCCATGTCTGCTGTCTGCACTCCTGTGCATGGGTCAGGGTTTGATGCGCGGCTGCACTTGCCAACTGCTCATCCAGCTCGCAAAGGGTATGTGTGGCTGTGCTCACCTGCGACACTAGCTTGTCTGGCAGTGCTGAGACAACGTAGCCCCTGCTGTTGGCCGCCAAGCTCCCAGATGCATCTTCCAGAGCCTGCAGCTCTTGACCTGACAGGCGCCCAAGCAGCTCCTGCATGCACATTGCGCAATGAGTGCTGAAAAAAGAACACACGCTGGAACAAGCAGATTTGACCGTTGGTGTGCATAGAAGACCAGTCCACTTGTGTAGTGCAGTTGGCTTGTTTTGGGGTGTGCATAGAAGACCAGTCCACTTGTGTAGTGCAGTTGGCTTGTGTTGGGGTTCCATGAGCACAACCTCTGCTGACTGACAGCGTTGACATAGCAGAGGTGGGTGAGCTAGCAAGCCTGAGATAACATATGTGGAATCTGCATTTGGTTGCTTGGTCCCTCAAATGACGTACAAAACCCCACTGCAGCAGTGGCAATGAGTGCTCTGAGCTGGTAGCAGGCTGTTGCACTGATCGGTTGCCTCAGAGAAGCCTCATTTATAAAGTGCAATCACTGTTCGATTTAAAGCATGCATGCAACATCTGTGCAACAGCTCCAATGAACCGCCAGGTTTCAGACGCATACCACCCTGGGGCAATTTTTGGAGTGGACTTCATGCCGCGGCAACCCCAAACAACTGCATGAGTGTCACACCTGCAAGTCTTTAGGGGAGGGAAGGTTGAAGGTAGCTCTAAAGGCTGGCTGCTGCAGGCTGACCTGCACAGAAGCATCCAAGCACAGCATTGTGTGCAGCAAGTGTGTGCGGCATGTGTGCATGCACAGAAAGTGGACAGCACAACACTCCCTGAAGCGGCCTGGAGGAGTTAGTGATGTGTACGCTCCAGAGGCATTGGCCCAAAGTGCGCCAAACGCAAAGAGCATTCAAAGCAGTGTGTTGCACAGACTGCCAGGGGGAGGCGGCAGAATGCCAGGAGGAGGCGCAGAGTGCCAGGGGGAGGCAGTAGAATGCCAGGGGGAGGCGCACAATACAAAGAGCATTCAAAGCAGCATATTGCACAGAATGCCAGGGAGAGGCGGCCGAGCATACATTCTGGAGTGCTCTCTTCTTTTGTCGGGGGCTTTGGTTCTTGAATAGGTAACGTGGATAAGTTAATGGTGGAACGGATGAACCTGTAGGCCTGCGTGGGTGCACGGCCTCCATCAATGGCCTAATAACTGATATAAAAAGCAGCCCATCAAACTTCACCGTGCTCGCTCAATACATTTATGGGATGCTAGAGCCCATCGAACCTAGTGCATGCAGAAAGCTTGTTGGGCAACTGCTGCACTGATTTCAATAACACACGGAGCGCCTATCTTGTGCAGGATACACATCGCAATCAAAGACATGAGTTTGGTCAAGAAGCACAGCCAGGACGCCAAATGTTTCCAAAAAAGTGTGTGTTTGTCAGTGCCATTTGGAAGTGTGGCAGAGCACAGTTCGGGGACCCACTTGACTGCAAATCTTAGTGGCTGTTGCCACCATGTGAGCCTCTGGAGGGCAACCACAGGCAGAGGTTCGCTCTCAACGCCAGAGCACACCAAATGGTGCTTCCGTTGTGCGTCGTGGATCCTGATTTGTGGCTGGCCTCACCAAGCAAAGGGCCTGACACGTAACTTTCATCTGAATAGTATACTGGATGGGCCACAGGGAGCGACCCATTGCCCCAAACAAGGGTGACCAAGCACGAGCCAGTGTGCCTTACGCCCTGTGAAACGCCCCAATATTACATGCTAGTCGCCACATGCGAGAGCGCATAGTGCAACGACAGTGCTTCACTGTCCTCTGTTACACCCCAACAGTACATGCCAATTCCTTTAACTGAATTGATGCAAGGAGCGTCTTGCTGCCTAGGTAATTTTCTTTTATTCTTTGCTCCTACGGCAAGCTCAGGGCATCTGTCCAGAGTGTCTGTCCAGGGTGCACGACCCCTCCTCACAAACCGAATCCAAAACACAGTCCCCTGACCTGCAAGCCTAGAGTGAAGGCAGACGAGGCCGCCCAGTGCAGAAGCGCGCAGTGGGGGAGCTGCAGCTTGACCCACAGGTTGACAAAGGTCATGCCGTACAGCAAGGGGGGCAGGACCCTCAGCAGCTGGCCTGCACAGCAGAAAAGGCAGCCATGCAGCAAGCAGCTTGGACTAGCCATGCAGCAAGCAGCTTGGTCTATAGATACAGAAAGGTCATGACCTACAGCAAGGGGGGTAGGTTCCTCAGCAGCTGCCCGGCACAGCACAAAAGGCAGCTACGCAGCAAGCAATTGATCTACAGGTCGAGAAAGGTCACGCCCTACAGCAAGGGAAGTAGGACCCTCAGCACCTGGCCTGCACAACACGCAGGTTAAGGGTAGCATAGATGAATCTGCCGGTCGAGGGCAGCTCAGCTGGTGCCGGTCAGGCCTACAAAACTAACCAACACACATACACACACAAAAAACAGCACAAAGGTAGGCACACAGGGAGTGGGCATGGAGCACCTGCGAATCTGTCTGCCTGCACATCTTTGCATCCTAGATGCGCACATACCC